>Ga0160472_100772_pt1 | contig 14130 bp, 11 predicted proteins | sample HID1973M_E11MG_FD_108267 | JGI IMG/M metagenome (GOLD analysis project Ga0160472, IMG submission 108267) | Enriched mosquito-associated microbial communities from UW Madison campus, WI, USA - HID1973M_E11 MG | ecosystem: Host-associated > Arthropoda: Insects > Digestive system > Unclassified ... | reverse complement strand
GTGGCGCCCCAGGCGGCCAGCGTGGCTTCATGAAAGCCGCACACGATCAGTTTCTTCTTGCCCGGATAGGTGTTGATGTCGCCCACCGCGAAGATGCCCGGGATGTTGGTCTCGAACTTCTCGGTATCGACCTTGATCTGCTTGCGCTCCAGGTCCAGGCCCCACTCGGCGATCGGGCCGAGCTTGGGCGACAGCCCGAAGAACACCAGCAGGTCGTCCACCGGCAGGCGGCGGGTCACGCCGTCGGCGCCGGTCACCTTGACCTCGGTGAGCACGCCGTCCTTCTCTTCATAGCCGCTGACCTGGCCGACCACGAACTGCATTTCCAGCTGCTCGCACAGTTCCTTCATCTTGGCGACCGATGCCGGCGCGGCGCGGAAGCCGTCGCGACGGTGGATCATCACCACGGACTCGGCCTTGCCGACGAGGTCCAGCGTCCAGTCCAGCGCGGAGTCGCCGCCGCCGATGATGACCAGGTTGCGGCCGTGGAAGCGGCTCGGATCCTTGACGCGGTAGAACAGCTGCTTGCCGTCGAAGCGGTCGATGCCTTCCACCTTCAGCGTGCGCGGCTGGAACGAACCCACGCCGGCGGCAATGAAGATGGTCTTGGTGATGAAGCGGGTTCCGAGCGACGTCTCGACGAAGAAGCGGCCATCTTCGCGGCGTTCCACGACGGCGACTTCCTGGCCCAGGTGGAAGGTCGGCTCGAACGGCTCGATCTGCTTGAGCAGGTTGTCGGTCAACTCCTGGCCGGTGCAGATGGGCACGGCCGGGATGTCATAGATGGGCTTGTCCGGGTAGAGTTCGACACACTGGCCGCCCACCACCTTCAGCGAGTCGATGACATGGGCCTTGATTTCGAGCAGGCCGAGTTCGAACACCTGGAAGAGCCCGACCGGGCCTGCGCCGACGATCAGTGCGTCGATTTCCAGCGGCTGTCCACCGGCGCCATTGCCGGACAGCTTGGTCGTGTCGGCGACAGGGTTTGGAATGCTCATATCCATATTCGTCCTGATACGTTGCGGGCAGGTGCCCGGTATTGCGATGAAAGCGCGGGGGACGGCTTTCTATACTTGTTCTGCGGCGCTCAGCGCTCGAGGTACTGCAGCTTGTCGCTGACGTCCTTCCATTCCTCGGCCTCGGCCAGCGGGGCCTTGGTCTTGGTGATGGAGGGCCAGGCGCGGGCCAGTTCGACGTTCAGGTCGATGAATTGCTGCTGGTCGCCCGGCACGTCTTCTTCGGCGTAAATGGCGTTCACCGGGCACTCGGCCACGCACACGGCGCAGTCGATGCACTCATCCGGGTCGATGGCCAGGAAGTTGGGGCCTTCACGGAAACAATCGACCGGACATACATCAACGCAGTCTGTGTAGCGGCAACGGATGCAAGATTCGGTGACAACGTGAGTCATTTCGGTTCCAAATACGGATCGGCTTTAATGGGAGAGTTCCGGCCACTTCTTGCCCGCGCCGGCGCCCGGGGCGCGCGAGGGCGCAGTCAAGGGCGAACGCTGGCCGAGGCCTTTCAGAGAGCGTTATTGTAGCCGAGGCAAACCGGCAGGGTAGCGGCGCTATATAGCTGAATCAGATAGTTTTCTTATTTCTTTATGTAATTTTGAGCCAGAGCATGGCCGCCGATAGGATTTCCCGCTTGGCTTTCCGCTCGGGTGGCTTACGGTATACATGCCCCCAACGCCAGTCATGGAGACGGTATGGTGCGATGGATGACCCTGTGCGGCGTAGCCGCCACCCTGGCGGCCGCGGCGGCTACCGGCCAGTCGCTTGCCCCGTCGAAACCGGCGGGCAGCGTGGTGTCGCAGCTGGTGGCCTGGCATGCCAGCACGGACCAGCCGGTCGAACTGTCGCGGCTCACCGGCTTCGACTGGGACACGTTCAGCGTGATCACCGCGCCGGCCGGCGACGGCCTGGCCGATTGCGGCAGCGCCGGACTGATGCCGTGCGACCCGGACCTGAACCCGCCTTCCGCCGAGCGCCTGCAGGTGCTGCTGTTCAAGCGCGGCGGCGAGCGGGTCTACCAGGAGCGCATCGTGGCCCGCTCGGCCAGGTTCGCCACGCCGCTGCCCAGGGACGTGCCACGCGCCCAGGCGACGCTCGTCCAATGTCCGGGTGCCGATGGCGGGAAGCTGTGGTGCGTGCGGGGTCCTGCGTCCTATCGCAGTCCGCGGCCATTCAGCGATGGATCCTGACCGCGGTTCCGGGGGTTGCGGACGCCCGGTCCGGCCGGCGAGGCGCCATCGTATCTTCGGTTAGCATGCGAAGGTCTACCGAACCGCCGCCGTCATGATCATCCAAACGCTGCTCGACACCGACCTGTACAAGTTCACGATGATGCAGGTCGTGCTGCACCACTTCCCGGCGGCGCAGGTCGAGTACCGCTTCAGGTGCCGCAACGCGGGCGTCGACCTCACGCCTTATGTCGACGAGATCCGCGCCGAGATCGACCACCTCTGCCAGCTCCGCTTCTCCGCCGAGGAACTGGCCTACATGCGCGGCCTGCGCTTCATCAAGAGCGACTTCGCCGATTTCCTCGAGCTGTTCCAGCTCAACGCCCGCCACATCACGGTGGCACCCGGCGCGCCAGGCAGCGGCGAAATCGAGATACGGATCAGCGGCCCGTGGCTGCACACCATCCTGTTCGAGGTGCCGGTGCTGGCCATCGTCAACGAGGTCTACTTCCGCCGCACCCAGCCGACTCCCGATCTGGAGGAGGGCCGCCGCCGGCTCGAGCGCAAGCTGGCCCTGCTCACCGTGCCGCAGTATGCCGATTGCGTGATTGCCGACTACGGCACGCGCCGCCGCTTCTCGCGCGACTGGCAGGAGGAGGTGCTGCTGACCATGCGCCGCCTGCTCGGCGCCCAACTGGCGGGCACCAGCAACGTCCATTTCGCGCGCATCCACAACATGGTGCCCCTCGGCACCATGGCGCACGAATACCTGCAGGCCTGCCAGGCGCTCGGCCCGCGGCTGCGCGACTCGCAGGTGTTCTCGCTGGAAAGCTGGGCGCGCGAGTATCGCGGCGACCTCGGCATCGCGCTGTCCGACACCTATGGCTTCGACGCCTTCCTGCGCGACTTCGACCTCTACTTCTGCAAGCTCTTCGACGGCGTGCGCCACGACTCCGGCGACCCGGTGGAGTGGGGCGAACGCATGCTCGCGCACTACGCCGACAACCGCGTCGACCCGCGCGGCAAGACGCTGATCTTCAGCGACAGCCTCGACATGCCGCGCGTGATCGAGCTGTACGAGCGCTTCCGCGGGCGCTGCAAGCTGGCGTTCGGCGTCGGCACCAACCTGACCAACGACCTCGGCTACACGCCGCTGCAGATCGTCATCAAGATGGTGCGCTGCAATGGCCAGCCGGTGGCCAAGCTGTCGGACACGCCCGAAAAGACCATGTGCGACGACCCCGGCTATCTCGCCTACCTGCGGCAGGTGTTCGACGTGCACGGTCCGGCCTGAAGTCGTGGCCCGGCTCGTATAATCGTCCGCAGTCTCGGTCCGTAGTCTCGGTCCGCAATCTCGCCGGCAATCCGCCCCCCACCAGCCTCCAGAGCGCCATGGACACCAATTCCGCCCGCGACCGCATCTTCGCCCGCATCCGTGCCGCCCAGGGACGCCCGTCGCAGGTGACCACTGGCGAACGCGAGGCGGTGGCCGACTACCTCGCGCGCCATCCGGCCGGGCCGCAGCCGCCGGTGTCGGAGAACCTCGCCGAAGCCTTCGGCCTGCAGGCGCAGAAGCTGGCCTCGACGGTCGACCGCGTGCCCACGCCGGCCGGTGTGCCCGAAGCGGTCGCGCGCTATCTCGACCAGCTCGGGCTGGGCCGCCGTGCGATGGCATGGGACACCCTGCGCGACCTGCCGTGGCAGGACCAGCAACTGACGGTCGAATTCCGCCCGCCCGTCCGCGAGGTGGAGGCCGACCGCGAGCACCCCGACCTCGTCGGTATCACCGGCTGCTTCTGCGCGATCGCCGAGACCGGCTCGCTGATGCTGCTGTCGGGCCCCGAGACCTTCGCCTCGGCGGCGCTGCTGCCCGAGACGCATATCGCCGTGGTGCCGGTCTCGCGCATCCTGCCCAACCTCGAGGCGGCGTTCGCGAAGGTGCGCGAAGAACGCGGCCAGCTGCCGCGCGCGACCAACATCATCAGCGGGCCGTCGCGCACCGGCGATATCGAGCAGACCATCGTGCTGGGCGCACATGGGCCATATCGCGTGCACGTGATCCTGGTCGAACAGGCGTGATCTGACCGGCAACCGCCACCAACGAAACAAATTTTAAGGATGGCCCCGGCGGGGCGTGCAGTAGACTTGTCGCTTTCGACACGGGGTGCCGTCCGCGCCGTCCTGGCGCCATGCCGGATCGCCCCCGCCAGCCACGAGGAGTCCCGCCTGATGCGATCGATGCGACCGTTTCGACCGATTCAACGTCGAGCCGCCGCCGCGCCGCCACCGTTTTTCCTGTCACGCCTGCAGCCGGTCCTGGCGTGGATATCGACGCTGATTGCGCCCCTCATGCCGACGCTCGCGCAGGCGGCCGATCTCGACGGCGCCACGCTGTCGCCGATATGGGCGGTACCATTCGCGGGCGTCCTGCTGTCGATCGCACTGTTCCCGCTGCTGGCGGCGCGCGTGTGGCACCACCACTATGGCAAGGTCGCCGCGGCATGGGCGCTGCTTTTCCTCGTGCCGTTCGCCTTCGTCTTCGGCGTGCACGCAGCCGTGGCCAACGTCGTGCATGCCTTGCTGGCCGAGTACATCCCGTTCATCGTGCTGGTCGGTTCCCTGTATATCGTGGCGGGCGGCATCTGCGTGCGCGGCAACCTGCACGGCACGCCGCGCCTGAATACGGGCATCCTCGCGCTCGGCACCGTGCTCGCCAGCATCATGGGCACCACGGGCGCGGCCATGCTGCTGATCCGCCCGCTGCTGCGCGCCAACGACAACCGCCGCCACGTGGCGCACCTCGTCGTGTTCTTCATCTTCCTGGTGGCCAACGCCGGGGGAGCGCTGACGCCGCTGGGCGATCCGCCCCTGTTCCTCGGCTTCCTGAAGGGTGTCGATTTCTTCTGGACGATGCGCAATCTCTTGCCGGAGACGTTGTTCATCTGCGGCGCGCTGCTGGTGCTGTTCTATTTCGTCGACCGGCACTACTACGTCAATCGCGAGGAAGAGCGTCCGCCAGCGCTGGACCCGACGCCCGACACGCATGCCATTCGCGTCGAGGGCAAGGCCAATTTCGTGCTGATCCTGGCCGTGATCGCCCTCGTGCTGATGAGCGGGCTGTGGAAGCCCGGCGTCGTCTTCGACGTGATGGGCACCGAGGTCCCGCTGCAGGCAGCGTTGCGCGACCTGCTGCTGGTGGCGGCGGCCGTGGTGTCGTTGCTGATCACCCCGCAGTCGGCACGGGCCGGCAACGAATTCAACTGGGAGCCCATCCTGGAGGTGGCCAAGCTGTTCGCCGGCATCTTCCTGACCATCGTGCCGGTCATCGCCATGCTCAAGGCGGGCAGCGACGGCGCGTTCGGCGGCGTGATCCGCATGGTCAGCGATGCCAGCGGCCAGCCCATCGACGGCATGTACTTCTGGGCTACCGGCGTGCTCTCGGCCTTCCTCGACAACGCGCCGACCTACCTCGTGTTCTTCAACACCGCCGGCGGCGATGCCGCCACGCTGATGACGCGCGACGCCTCGACGCTCGCCGCCATCTCGGCCGGGGCTGTGTTCATGGGCGCCGTGACCTATATCGGCAACGCGCCCAACCTGATGGTCAAGGCCATCGCGGAAAGCCGCGGCGTGCGGATGCCAAGCTTCTTCGGCTACCTGTTGTGGTCGGTCGGCATCCTGGGGCCGCTTTTCATTGCGATGACCTTCCTTTTCTTCCGTCTCTAGAATACTTGACCCCAGTACGGAGTCCGCCCCATGAAGCCATCCATCCTTGTGACCCGGGCCATCTTCCCGGATGTGATCGAACGGCTCGAACAGTATTTCGACGTCGACAATAACCAGGCCGACGTGGCGCTCGACAGCGCGGCGCTGAAGGCACGGCTGGCCGGCAAGGCCGGCGTGCTGTCCAACGCGGCCGACCGCATCGACGGTGCGCTGGCCGCCGAACTGCCCCAGTTGCGCGCCGTGTGCAACATGGCGGTCGGCTACAACAATCTCGATATCCCCGCGCTGACCGCGGCCGGCGTGGTGGCCACCAATACGCCCGACGTGCTGACCGAGACCACCGCCGACTTCGGCTGGGCGCTGCTGATGGCCACGGCCCGGCGCGTAACCGAGTCCGAGCGCTACCTGCGCGACGGCAAGTGGGAGCGCTGGACCTACGACATGCTGGTCGGCATGGACATCTACGGCAGCACGTTGGGCATCCTGGGCATGGGCCGCATCGGGCAGGCGCTGGCGCGCCGCGCGGCGGGCTTCGGCATGAGCGTCCTGTACCACAACCGCAGCCAGCTCCCGGCCGACACCGAGCGCGCGCTGGGGGCGCGCTATGTCAGCAAGGATGAGTTGCTGGCGCAGTCCGACCACCTGCTGCTGGTGCTGCCGTACAGCCCGGAGAGCCACCATGCCATCGGTGCCGCCGAACTCGCGAAGATGAAGCCGACTGCGACGCTGGTGAACCTCGCGCGCGGGGGTATCGTCGACGACGCCGCGCTGGCGCAGGCGCTGGCCGACCGGCGCATCTTCGCCGCCGGGCTCGACGTGTTCGAGGGCGAGCCGAAGGTGCATCCGGGTTTGCTGACGGTGCCCAACGTCGTGCTGACGCCGCACATCGCCAGCGCCTCGGAAAAGACGCGCCGCGCGATGGCGAACCTCGCCGCCGACAACCTGATCGCCGCACTCGACCTCGGTCCGGCCGCCGGCCAGCCGCCGTCCGTCGTCAATCCCGAGGTCATGCCGACGCGCCGCCGCTGATCGCCACCGCCGATGACACTGATTCCCTTACTTACCCTTGTCTTCGCTGTCGCCGCCGTGGTGCTGCTGGTTCTGCTGCTCATGCGGCAGCAGATCGGGCGCGGCCACGAGCTCGACCTGATCCGCGAACTCGCCGAATGGCGCAATGACGACGCGCGCGGCATGGAACGCCTCGAGCGCGAACTGCGCGGCGAGGTGGCGGAGACCGCCCGTGCCGGCCGCGCCGAGTCCGGGCAGCAGATGATGCGGTTCCAGCAGGCGCTGTCGACCCAGCTGACCAGCATCGCCACGTTGCAGAACAACCAGATCGACATGTTTGGCCAGCAGTTGGCCCGGCTCACCGAGTCGAATGCCCAGCAGATGGAGCGCGTGCGCGCCACGGTCGAGCAGAAGCTGCGCGAGATCGAGGCCAACAATGCGGTCAAGCTGGAGGAGATGCGCCGCACCGTCGACGAGAAGCTCCACGCCACGCTGGAGCAGCGGCTCGGCGAATCGTTCAAGCTGGTGTCCGACCGGCTGGAACAGGTGCATCGCGGACTCGGCGAGATGCAGGTGCTCGCCCAGGGCGTGGGCGACCTGAAGAAGGTGCTCAGCAACGTCAAGTCGCGCGGCACGTGGGGCGAGGTCCAGCTCGAGATGCTGCTGGAGCAGATGCTGACGCCCGAGCAGTACGGCAAGAACGTGGAGACGGTGCGCAATTCCGGCGCGCGGGTGGAATTCGCCATCCGTCTGCCGGGCAAGGACAGCAACGGGAATCCGTGCTGGCTGCCGGTGGACGCCAAGTTCCCGCGCGAGCAGTACGAGCGGCTGCTCGATGCGCAGGAGCGGGGCGATGTGGAAGGCGTGCACGCGTTCGGGCGCGAACTGGAAGTGGCGATCCGGCGCGAGGCGCAGGCCATCTGCGACAAGTACGTGTCGCCGCCCGCCACCACGGATTTCGCCATTCTGTTCCTGCCGACCGAAGGTCTCTACGCCGAAGTGCTGCGCCGCCCCGGCCTGACCGACTCCCTGCAGCGCGACTTCCGCGTGACGGTGGCGGGGCCGACTACGCTGACGGCCCTTCTCAACAGCCTGCAGATGGGGTTCCGCACGCTGGCGCTGGAAAAGCGGTCGAGCGAGGTGTGGGAGGTGCTGGGCGCGGTCAAGACCGAGTTCGGCCGCTTCGGCGACGTACTGGCCCGCACGCGCGACACGCTGGAGCGCGCGGCGCGCAATATCGAGAAAGCCGAGGTGCGTACCCGCCAGATGGCGCGCAAGCTGCGCACCGTGGAAGCGTTGCCCGATGAGGCCGCCCGGCAGTTGCTGGGGGTGGCCGACGAGCCGGATGTGGAAGAGCCGGCAGGCGCCGTGGACGAGGTCGAGGACGCGGAGGAAGCCGGCGAGGGGAGGGGTGCCGGATTACCCGGCAACGCCTGAAGACGATGGCCTGCGCCAGCCGGCGCAGGCGTCAGGGCTGGTGGATCAGACGGTCTCGTCGCGCGCCAGTTCGCGCACGTGGACCTCGATGCCGCCGAAGCGGGACGCCACCCAGTTGTAGGCCTTGCAGGCCAGCCACAGCAGCCCGAAGCCGATCAGCGCGTTCAGGATCAGGGCCGAAAACACCGTGATGCCCGGCAGGTCGCCATAACGCACGAACGCGACGAACAGGCCCAGTGCCACGATGGGCACGGAAAAGCATAGGTAGACCAGGACCAGCGCACGGGCGGTCTTGGCGGGGTGGAGGTAGACGATCTCCTGGTTCTGCATGACGGCTAGGCGGTAGGGGACATTCGTATAAAAGGCGGTGCCAGTGTAGCGACTGGGGCGGGCAACGCATAGCCCGCCAACGCGGGGGCTACCGCTTCTCCCGCGACGAACCGTGCACTCCGGACAAGAATGCGGCACAAAAACGACAGTTTTCGCGCCCGGCCTGCCATTTCGTTGCCGTGACCCCCGCCGGAAGTGGGGTGCTTCGCCGGGCCTTGCGCGTCAGACCAGACCGTCGAACAGCATCACCTCGACGCTGTCACCCGCCGCCACCGTCCCCTGTTCGTGGGACAGTACGATGAAGCAGTTGGCCTCGCTCATCGAGCGCAGCACGCCGGACCCCTGCTCGCCGGTGATGCGCACCTCCCAGTTGCCGTCCGCAGCCTGCGCCAGGATGCCGCGCTGGTATTCGGTGCGGCCCGCTTTCTTGCGGATGGGTTGGGCGCTGCGCACGCGCATCAGCGGCAGCGGCGCGGCGTCGGCACCCATCAGGCGGTGCAGCGCCTGCCGCACGAAGTGATAGAAGGTGACCATCACCGCCACCGGGTTGCCGGGCAGGCCGAACAGCAGCGCGCTGCGGCCGTGCGAGGCGATCCGGCCGAAAGCCATCGGCCGGCCGGGGCGCATGGCGATCTTCCAGAAGGTCACGTCGCCCAGGCCGGCCATGATCTGCTTTGTGTAGTCCGCCTCGCCTACCGACACGCCGCCCGACGTGATGACGGCGTCGGCGTTCTCGCAGGCGCTGCGGAAGGCGGCCTCCAGCGCGGCGGGGTCGTCGCGCACCACGCCCATGTCGATCAGGTCGACGTTCATCCGGCGCAGCATGCCATGCAGCGTGTAGCGGTTGGAGTCGTAGACGCAGCCTTCGTCGAGGGGCTCGCCGATGGAGCGCAGTTCGTCGCCGGTGGAGAAGAACGCCACCCGCAGGCGGCGCCGCACGCGCACCTCGGCCACGCCCAGCGACGCCAGCAGCCCGATATCGGCAGGACGCAGGATACGGCCGGCCGACAGCGCGGCCTGGCCTTCCGCCAGGTCTTCGCCGCGCAGGCGGCGATTGTCGCCTATGCGCACGGCGTCGGCGGCAAAACGGATACGGCGGCCGTCGTCGAGCACGTTGACGAATTCCTGCGGGATCACGGTGTCGCAGCCGGCCGGCATGATGGCGCCGGTCATGATGCGCACGGCTTGCCCAGGCGCGGACTGGCCGTCGAAGGCGGTGCCGGCGTAGGCGGTGCCTGTCACGTCCAGCGTCACGTCGCCGCCGGCGGACAGCGCGGCGCCGGCGAAGGCGTAGCCGTCCATGGCCGAGTTGTCGTGCGCGGGCACGTCGATGCCGGAGACGACGTCCTCGGCCAGCACGCGGTCGAGCGCGCTGCGGATGGCGAGCTGCTCGATGCCGCTGACCGGCTCGGCCACCTCGCCGATGATGCGGTTGGCCTGTGCCACCGGCAGGGCGGACGGGTCGTAGTCGGACAGGCAGGAGATGACGGATTGCAGGGAAGGCATGTGGCGACGCTCTGGATGCTGGGGATTCAGGGTTGGCGCGACTCGTGCTGGCGCAGTTCGTCCAGTGTATTGATATTGGCGAAGGCGGCCGCGTCCTCGAACAGGACTTCGGCCAGCCGGTGCGACGCGCACCACGTCTCGATCTTGCGGCCGCCGCCGGCGAGGTAGGCGGTCAGGCTGTCGGCCAGCGTCACCGGCAGCAGGCAGAACACCGGCTGGGTCTGGCGGCGGCCGGTCTCGTCGACCGTCACGGGGATCGCCAGTTCGGCGCCTTCGGCCTCGATGGCGGCGGCGAGCCGGGCGACAAGGTCGGTCGGCAGGAAGGGCGAGTCGCACGGCGCGGTGACCATCCACGGCGTCGCGCATTGCTGCAGTCCGGCCAGCATCCCGGCCAGCGGACCGGCGAAGTCAGGTACCGGATCGACCACCACCGGCACGCCGAACGACTCGTACGCGGCAAGGTTGCGGTTGGCGTTGATCCGCATCGCGCCGGTCTGCGGCGACAGGCGCGTCAGCGTATGCATCACCATCGGCGCGCCGCGCAACGGCTGCAGGCCCTTGTCGGTGCCGCCCATGCGGCTGCCCCGGCCGCCGGCGAGGATCAGGCCGGTAATGTCATCGCGTGAAATCATCGCAGGTGCGTTCGACGGCAGCGTCAGCCGCCGATATAGGACATCTCGATCTTGCGCTCGGCGCGCAGGGCCCGCACGGCGGCGTCGCCGCGCTGTTCGGAGTAGTTGTCGGTCCGGCTGGCCCAGACCTGCGCGATGGCGTTGGAAATTTCCAGGTCGCTGCGGCCCCCGCGCAGCAGGGCGCGCAGGTCGTAGCCCTCGGTGGCGAAGAGGCACAGGTAGAGCCGGCCTTCGGTCGACAGGCGGATGCGGCTGCAGTCGCCGCAGAAGGCGTGCGTGACGCTGGAGATCACGCCGATCTCGCCGGAGCCGTCGCGATACCGCCAGCGCTGCGCGGTCTCGCCGTTGTAGTTGGCCGCGATGGGCTCCAGCGGGAAGACCTCGTCGATACGGCGTACCACGTCGGCCGACGGCAGTACCTCGTCCATCTTCCAGTGGTTGCTCGCGCCCACATCCATGAATTCGATGAAGCGCAGGGTGATGCCGGTGCCGCGGAAATGGCGGGCCATCGGCACGATCTCGCTGTCGTTGGTGCCGTGCTTGACGACCATGTTGACCTTGATCGGCGCCAGGCCCACGGCGTGCGCGGTCTCGATGCCATGCAGCACGTCGCGCACGGCGAAGTCCACGTCGTTCATGCGGCGGAACACGGTGTCGTCGATGCCGTCGAGGCTCACGCTCACACGCGTGAGGCCTGCGTCCTTGAGCGACTGCGCCTTGCGGGCGAGCAGCGAGGCATTGGTGGTCAGCGTCAGGTCGAGCGGCTTGCCGGAGATCGTCTCGATGCGCGCCAGCATCTCCACCAGTTTCTCGACGTTCTTGCGCAGCAGCGGTTCGCCGCCGGTCAGGCGGATCTTTTCCACGCCGTGCCCGACGAAGATGCGCGCGGTGCGCTCGATCTCCTCGAAGCTCAGCAGCTCCGAATGCGGCAGGAAGGTGTAGTCCTTGTCGAACACCTCCTTGGGCATGCAGTAGATACAGCGGAAGTTGCAGCGGTCGGTGACCGAGATGCGCAGGTCATGCAGCGGCCGCGCACGCGTGTCGGCCAGCAAACCGGTCGGCGCGGTGAGCGTCCCGGGAATGCTGGGGACCATCGAGCGATAGCGATGGTCGCGCAGGTCGAGCAGGGGTATGACGGTATCGGTCATGGCCTATGGTTGGCGATGCTTCCGGTCCCTCGAAGGGGGGCGAAGGGCACCGGTTGCCGTTCTGCTGCCATTCTAGCCGAGGGGGCAGGTGGCCGCCGATACGCCGGGCGGCCTAGTCAGCTTGGCACAAACCCTATGAAAAAGGGACAGCCTGAGCTGTCCCTTTTCCGTTTTGGGCCGACCGTGATGGTCGACCGCGAGACTGGCAGCTTACTGCTGCTGCGCCGTCTCCTGCTGCTGGCCGCCGGTCTCGACGAGGACCATCGGACCCTGCGGCAGCGGCGGCAGCGGCTTGCGCTCGCGCGGCACGCGCGGGGCCGGCGCGATGCTGGCGGCGGCTTCCTGGGCGGTGCGGTACTTGTCGCTGTCGGTGTGGACCCACTGCAGGCCAGCCGACGACAGGACCGGCTCCAGCGCGTCGATGGCCAGTCCGGTGCCGGATGCTGCCGGCGTCACCTGTTGTACGGGAACGGTAGCGGCTGACACCGGCTCGGCGACAGGCGTGGCCAGCACTTCGGCGGGCAGGACCACGGGCTCCGGGGCGACGACGGGTGCGCTGGCCACAGGCGCGGCGACCACCGGGGCGACCGCTTCCACGGCGGCGGCAGCCATGGCCACCTCCGCCACGGGCTCGGGCGTCCGGACCGGGGTAGGCTCGGCGACCGGGGCCGTCTGGAACGGCTCGGCCGGCTGCACCACGGGCTCGGTCACGACCGGCGCGTAGGGGGCGGCGGCTTCGACAGCGGCGGGCGCGTCGGCGATCACCGGAGCCGGCGTGGCTTGCGGTGCGACCGGAGCGGCTGCCGGTTCGGCGGCCACGGCGGGAGCGGCTTCTACTGCGACTTCCGCGACCGGTGCGGCAGCGGCTTGCACCTCGATGGCCTCGCCCGCTTCGGCGGCTTCAGCGGCTTCAGCGCCTTCGGCTTCACCCACCTGCCCCGACTCGTCGCGTTCGCGGCGGTAGCGGTTGCGGCCACGGCGGTTGCGGCGGCGGCGTTCTTCGCTTTCGCCCTCGACAGCGGCTTCCGGTGCCTGCGGCAGTTCGGTGCCGGCGGTGTGATGATCGTCCAGCGACACTTGCGGCGCGGCAGCGACGGCGGTGGCGGCAACTGCGGCCACACCGGCGGCGGCGACAGCGGCGGTCTGGGCGGTCACGCCCTCGGCCGATGCCTCTGCTCCTTCGGCTTCGCGGGCCTCACCGCGCTCACGCTGGCGGTCGCGCTGGCGCTCGCGGCGTTCCTGGCCGCGTTCGCGGCGGGCTTCCTGGCTGCGCTCGGCGCGCTCGCCGGCCTCAGCCTGGCGGGCGACGGCCGGGACGCCATCACCCTGCTGGCGCGGCTGGCGGGGCGGACGGTCGCCACGCGGCTCCCGTGCTTCGGCCGGCTGGCGCTCGCCGCGATCGGCACGTTCAGCACGCTCCGGGCGGTCTTGGCGCTCACCGCGCTCGGCGCGGTCACCACGCTCGCCGCGCTGGCCACGGCCCTGGCGGTCGCCACGGTCCTGGCGCTCGCCGCGCTCACCACGCTCGCCGCGTTCACCACGCTGGCCACGGCCCTCGCCACGCTGGCCACGCTCGCGGCGGCCATCGGTGCGGGTGTCGGCGGCGGCAGCCACGGCCGGCTTGGCCGGCTCGACGGCCGGCGCGGCCGGCCTGGCGCCGAAGAGACCCTTCAGCCAGGCGATGAAGCCGCCGCTCGCCACCGGCTGGGTGGCGGGCACCGGCGTGGCCGGCACTTCGGGCTTCGGCGCGCGCTCGGGGCGCGGCACCGACACCGGCGCCGGCTGTTCCGGCGTGATGCCCTTGACCGCGGCTTCCTGGCGGGGCTTGGCCTCTTCCTTCTTGCGGGCGCTGTAGCTCGTGTCGGCTTCCAGTTCCTTGGCGGCGGCCTCGGCCATGCGGTAGCTGGCCATGCCTTCTTCCAGGCGCGGATCGTCGTGGCGCAGGCGTTCCAGCTTGTAGTGCGGCGTCTCGAGGTGCTTGTTCGGGATCAGCAGGACGTTGACCTTGAAGCGCAGTTCGATCAGGTTGATCTCCTGGCGCTTCTCGTTCAGCAGGAAGGCTGCGACCTCGACCGGCACCTGGCAGTGGATGGCTGCCGTGTTTTCCTTCATCGCCTCTTCCTGGATGATGCGCAGCACCTGCAGGGCGGACGATTCG
>Ga0160472_100770_pt1 | contig 14180 bp, 12 predicted proteins | sample HID1973M_E11MG_FD_108267 | JGI IMG/M metagenome (GOLD analysis project Ga0160472, IMG submission 108267) | Enriched mosquito-associated microbial communities from UW Madison campus, WI, USA - HID1973M_E11 MG | ecosystem: Host-associated > Arthropoda: Insects > Digestive system > Unclassified ... | reverse complement strand
GGTAGTGCGGGGGTATGGCGCAAGCAGCACATGGATGTGCTGCGCTCGGCTGTCGGAGGCAGGACGCCGGAGCCAGCCGATGCGCCATACCCCCGCACTGCCGCGGCTCCCGCCGAAGCCGACACCACCCAACGCCCTGGCTCTCGCGGTTGCGGTTGCGGTTGCATTTGCTTCGGCTGCCGTTTCCCGAGGCTGCCAACCTCCCATGCTTCGTGCGGGGGCGGCGATCCGGTCGCCTACAGGAACGGAAACACCAGCTTGAGCAGCGACTTCACCCCACCTTCCGCACTGCTCGCCACCGCCTTGGCGCCCAGGCTGTTGAGTGCATCGCGCGCATCGTCCCAGCGCAGCTTGGTCACGTCCTTCTTCAACAGATCGGCCAGTTCTTCTGTGCCCGGCGCGAGATGGCGCAACTCCTTCACCACCGCTTCCGTGTCCGGCTGCAGGAAACCACTGTGCTCGGCCAGCGCCACCAGCGTGTCGAAACGCACCGCCACCACCTCCCGGTTGCGCTCGTACACAGGCAACGCACCGGCGTCGAGGATCGCCTGCTCGAACAGCTGGCGGTCGTCCGGATGCTCCACCCGCACGGCGAGGAAACCATCCTTGCGGCTGCGCTCGCTGACATGGCGGCTGCCGGCGCGCAGATTGGCCGAGGTCAGCACGTGGCCGAGGATGCGGCGCAACGCCGCTTCGGCCGGCTCGGCGACCAGTTGCCGCCAGCGCGCGTAGCCGTCGCGGCGCAGCGCGCGCAGCTTCGCCGGAGTCACCCGCAACTGCGCGGCGGCGGCGTGGTTGCTGGCGTTGCGGTCGATCGCGCCGTCGCGTTCGAGCAGCACGTAGACCAGCAGTTCCAGGTCGCGCTTGCTGAGCGAGCCGAACCCCTGCAGCTGGGTCTGGCGCAGGAATTCGGCGGCGAAGGCGGCCGGATCGTTCAGTTCGAGCTGCTGCATGGGACGGGCTCCTCGGGAACGCCAGTATGGGCGCCGGCCGTCGCACAGGCCGGGACTGCCCCGCGCATGGTACGGCCCCGTGGAGCTGGGTTTGCCCCGCTGCCCGCGTCCGGGCCCCGGCACCGCCGCGTCGCCTCCTGGGTGGAGCGGCGCTCAAGAAGAACGAACGCGATTGCCATAGGGGTCTGGCGGCGCACAAGAGCGACGGGGCAAGCCCCGCTCTGCGGAAACGGGCTCTTACGGATCAGCGAGCGGATTCGCGGCCAGGCCGGTCGCTGCGGAACACCTCGATCGCGCCGCGGTCCTGCAGGGTCACGTAGACATCGCGCCCATCGGTGCCCCCGAAGGCGACGTTGGTCGGCTTGAGGCCCTTCAGCCGCACCTCGCGCAGCACCTCGCCGGCGGGCGAGACCACCGCCACCGTACCGGCGCCATACCGGGCGATGTAGAGATTGCCGTCGACATCGCTGCGCATCCCGTCCATGCCGTGGTCGGGGAACTCGAGCAGCAGGCGTTTGTTCGACGCCCCGCCGTCGGCGTCGAGGTCGTAGACCCAGACCCGGCGCTGCACGCTCTCGTTCACGTACAGGTGGTGGCCGTCCGGGCTGACCTCGATGCCGTTGGTCGTGCCCATGCCGGTTTCCAGCCGCCGCACCGTGCCGTCGCGGCCGATGCGCCACAGCTGGCCGGCGTCGTTCTTCCAGTCCGGATCGCTGGCGTAGAGCGTGCCGTCAGGCGCCAGGGCGATGTCGTTGGGCTGGTGCGCGCCGTCCAGGTGCGCGAACACGCGCACCGCGCGCGTACCCATGTCCACGGCCAGCACGTTGTGGCCACTGTAGTCGGCCACGTACATGGTGCCGTCGGCGCCGAAGCGGATGCCGTTGCCGGTGCTGCCGGCGGGCAGCTCGACGAACAGCGAGGCGGCACCCCCGCCATCGGCCTGCGGCACCACCTGGCCGATGGTGCCGTCGCGGCCGAAGCTGACCGCGTACAGCACGCCGCCGGGCCCGGTCGCCGGCCCTTCGATGCCGCCACTGAACACGCCATCGCCGACGAAGTCGCGGGCCACGAACAGGTCGCTGCCGTCCGCGGCCGCGGCGGGGCCGGCGGCTGGAGTGGCGCAGGCGACGATGGGCAGCAGAAGCGGCAGCATCGCGGCGGCGCAGGCATGCCGGATGGGACGACGGATCGTGGGCAGGCGGGCGATGGCGGCGTCCTCCAGGAAAGGCGCGCCAGTGTGCCAGAGCCGCCCACGCATGCGCCCCCGTGCGGAACGCGATGCTGGCATTGGCCGGCACCGCGCCCTATCGTTCGGACCGGACCGTCCACGCACGCCCCCGGAGGAAGCATGTCCCCGTTGCGACTCACCCGCCGCCACCTGCTTTCGACGATGGCCGCCGCCGGCCTGGGCGCCACGCTGCCGGCCTGCGCGGAGAAGTCCGCGTCGTCGTCGATCCCCTCGCCCCGGCGCAAGGATTCCATCGGCGTGGCCCTGGTCGGCCTGGGCGGTTATGCGACGAACCAGCTCGCGCCCGGCCTGCAGCGGGCCGAACATTGCCACCTGGCCGGCATCGTCACCGGCTCGCCGCACAAGATTCCGGCATGGCAGCAGAAATACGGCATCCCCGACCGCAACATCTACAGCTACGACGACTTCGAGCGGATCGCCGACAACCCGGACATCCAGGCCGTCTACATCGCCACCCCCAACGACCTGCACAAACCGCTGGCCGTGCGCGCGGCCAGTGCCGGCAAGCATGTGTGGTGCGAGAAACCGATGGCGATGAACGCGGCCGAAGCGCAGGCCATGATCGATGCCTGCCGTGCCAACAAGGTACAGCTGGCCATCGGCTACCGGTTGCAGCACGAACCGAACACGCGCCGGCTGATGGCGATGGCGCGCGACAGACCCTACGGCAGGATCCTCAAGGTCCGCGCAGAGGCCGGCTTCGACGCCTACGACGACGTCGATCCCGCGCACAGACCCTGGCGGCTGCTGCCGCAGCATGGCGGCGGCGCGATGTACGACATGGGCGTGTATTCGCTCAACGCGGCGCGCTACACCAGCGGGCAGGAACCGGTCGCGGTGACCGCGCGCCAGTCCGTTCGCCGGCCACAGCTGTTCCAGGGCGTCGACGAGACCATGCACTTCACCCTCGAGTTCCCTGACGGCACCGTCGCCGAGTGCGCGACCAGCTTCGGCGAGAACATGAACACCCTGCGCGCCGACTGCGAGCACGGCTGGTACGAGCTGTCGCCGTTCCAGACCTACGACGGGCTGAAGGGCCGCACCAGCGACGGGCAGACCTTCGCCGACGCGGTGCCGCACCAGCAGGCCCGGCAGATGGACGACGACGCACTGGCGATCCTGCGCGGCACCGCGCCCCTGGTGCCGGGCGAGGAAGGTCTGCGCGACATGCGCGTGGTCGATGCGGTCTATGCCTCGGCGCGCGGGGATGGCCGGCGCATCGTGCTGTAGGAGCCCGTCTCGCGGGGCGACCCGAGGCCGTCGGAATGCGCGATGGCCTCGGGATGCCGCTCCAGGCTTCAGGTTCAGTGGTCCGCTTTCGAACGCGGGGATGCCTGGCGGCCCCGGGTCGCCCGCAAGACGGGTTCCTACGGAAAAAGTGACGCGGTTCAACGCCGCTTCACCCGCCTGCTCCTAGCTTTGCGCGCCAGGCAACTCCACCATCCCCGCCATGAACCGCCTCGCTGCCGCCTCACTCATCCTGCTCGCCCTGGCCACGGGCCCTGCCATGGCCGCCAAGGGTCCGCCGGCCACCACCCTGCCGCTGCCGCCACCGGCGGCGACGCCGGCCGACCAGCCGCTGCAGCGGCAGACGGGCATGGTCGTGATCGAAGGCGCGCATGGCGAGCGCACCATCATCCGCTCGCTGGAGCCGCACAGCCTGGTCGGCGGCGACCGCCTCGACTTCAACCTGCTCGACAGCAGCGGCGATGGCGTGGTCGACCGTGGGGAGGCGGCCGCGGACCGCGACCTGAAGATCCGTTTCGACAGCGTCGACGGCAACCGCGACGGCGTCCTGGACCGCGACGAACTGGCCGACTGGATCCTCTGAGCCGGATCGCGGCCGCTCAGATCCCGGCCGCGTGGCGCCACAGCGCACGCTGCAGCGGCGGCAGTTTGCCGGCCAGTCCCAGCAGCGGGCCCCGCGCCAGCGTGGCGACCGGATCGGCATTGGAAAACAGGCGGTTGATGCCCTCGAAGGCGTAGGCCGACACGGTGTTGTCGCTGCGCCGCCGCCGCGCCCAGCGCTGCAGGCGGTGCGGCGCGGTCCAGTCGGCGCGGCGCGCGAGCGCCGATTCGATTTCCGCCGCCAGCGCGGCCACGTCGCGCAGGCCCAGGTTGACGCCCTGCCCGGCCAGCGGATGGACGACATGGGCCGCGTCGCCAAGCACCAATACGCGGCCGGCGACCTGCCGGCGCACCAGCTGGCGGCGCAGGGGGAAGGCGACGCGTGCCGATACCGGCACCGCGCGACCCAGCCGCGCTGCCGAGGCATCGGTCAGGGCGATGGCGAAGGCATCGGCATCGAGCGCCAGCACGCGCGCGGCCTCGGCGTCGGGCAGCGTCCACACGATGGAACTGCGCCCGTCGGTGAACGGCAGCAGTGCCAGCGGGCCGGTCGGCAGAAAGCGCTGCCAGGCGGTGTCCCGGTGGGGCAACCCGGTTTCGATGAAGGCGACCACGCCGCGCTGGGCGTAATCGTGCGTGTCGACCTCCAGCGCGGCGAGCCGGCGCAGGTCCGATCCAGCGCCGTCGGCGGCCACGGCGATCCGCGCCTCCAGCCGGCTGCCGTCGTCCAGGCGCAGGCGCACGCCGGCGGCGTCCTGCTCCAGCGCTTCGACCCGCGCCGGGCAATGCAACTGCACGCCCGCGGCGGCCAGCGCCGCCCACAGCCGGTCGACGAGCAGGTCGTTCTCGACGATCCAGCCCAGTTCCGTGCGGGCCATGGCTGCCGCGTCGAAGGACAGTTCGCCGCCACCGCCGGCATCCCATACCCGCATCGCCCGGTACGGCTGCGCGCGCGCCGCCAGCACCTGCGGCCACACACCCAGCCGGTCGAGCAGGCCGGCGTTGTCCGGCGCCAGCGCGTACACACGCAGGTCCGGTTGCACCGCCGACCAGCACGGCGCGGGTCGCGGTTCGACCAGCGCCACCTGCAGGCCGGCACGGGCCAGGGCCAGCGCAGAGGCCGCGCCGACCACGCCGCCGCCGGCCACCGCCACGTCCAGGCGCGCGCGACTCACCGGCACAACTCCGGCACGTCGCCGCGGAAACCCATCGCCCCGCCCACCAGCCACGCCTGCAGCCAGCCGGCGCGGTCGGCGGCCAGCAGGCCGAGGCTGCGCAGCGGCCGCAACAGCGGCGTGGGATTGCCGGTCATCCGCGCCAGGCCGTCGGAAAACGCGAGGGTGCGTTCGCGGTCCTCGCGCCGGCGTTGCGCATGGCGGGCCAGCAGGGCCGCGTCGCCCGGATCTCCGGCGTGCGCGCGCAGCCCTTCAGCCAAGGTCAGCGCATCGCGCAGGCCGAGGTTGAAGCCCTGCGCGCCGACCGGGTGGATCGTCTGCGCGGCGTTGCCGAGCAGCACCGCACGCGGCGCGACCAGCGCGCCGGCCACCACCGAGGTGATCGGATAGGCGCTGCGCTCCCCGGAGCCGAGGAAACGGCCGGCGCGCCAGCCGAACGTCTGCTGGATCCGCGCCAGCCAGCCGGCCTCGTCCAGCGCGGCCACCGCCGCGGCCTGCGCGGTGGGCACGCCGTGGACCACGCCGTAGCTGCGGTCGCCGCGCGGCAGCAGCGCAGTCGGACCGCTGTCGGTGAAGCGCTCCCAGGCGGTGCCGTCGGGCGCGCGTTCGGCGCGCAGTTTGGCCACGAACAGGGTCTGTCCGTAGTCGTGGATGCGGCCGGCGATGCCCAGCGCCCCGCGCAGCGCGCTGCGGGTGCCGTCGGCCGCCACCAGCAGGCGCGCCTGCACGCGCGTGTCGCCTTCTCCGGTGGCCAGACGCAGGCCGCGGGTGTCGCCATCGTCGCCTTCCAGACCGACGAAGCGCGCCGGCCGGTAGCGGGTCAGCCGCGGCAGCTGCGCCAGCCGCACCTCCAGCGCCTCGCCGAAATCGCGGGCCACGACCACCTGGCCGAAGGCCTCGCGGCCGTAGTCGGCCGCCTCCAGGCGCACGCTGCCGAAATCGCCGGCGCGGCTGACGTGGATGCGGCGGATCGGGCCGGCCGGCGCGCGCAGTTCGCGCATCACGCCCAGCGTATCGAGCGCGTTCACCGACGCGGCGGCCAGGCTCAGGTTGCGCTGGTCGAACACCGCCGGCAGGTCGCCGGGCGGGGCGGCTTCGACCAGGGCCACGTCCAGCGGCAGGCCCTCCAGGGCGATCGCCAGGCTGGCGCCGACCAGGCCGCCACCGACGATGACGACATCGTGGGTTCGGATCATCGGCACATGATACGCGGGGCTGGAGCGCGGCCCGGCGACGCTCGGCTAGAATGCGGCCACGCCTTCCAACCCCGTGCGCCAATGACCGCCACCACCTCCCGCCTGTTCATCCTGTCCGTCCTGGCCCTGCTGATGGCCGCCTCGCGGGGGCATGTGTTCGACCACTTCTCGCCGCCGGACGCGACCTGGGCGGTGTTCTTCATCGCCGGTTTCCACCTGCGCGGCTGGGGCCGCTGGGCCTTCCCGCTGCTGATCGCGCTGGCCGTGGCGGTGGACTGGGTGGTGATCACCGGCCAGGGCATCGACTTCTGGAGCCACTACTGCGTCTCGGCCGGCTACTGGTTCCTGGTGCCGGCCTACGGCGTGCTCTGGGCCGGCGGCGCCTGGCTGCGCCGGCGCTACACCGGCGCCAGCTGGGACGCGGTGGGGTGGCTGGCGATCGCATTCGCGGTGGCGGTGCCGCTGTGCCATCTGTTCGCCCAGGGCAGCTTCTACTGGCTGAGCGACTCGGTTGTCGACCCGACCCTGGCCGGCTGGTGGAAGAACTACACCGACTGGCTGCCGCCGTACATGGCGACCACCAGCGTCTACGTGGGCATCGCCGCGATCCTGCAGCTGGCCGCCGAGCGCATCGCGCCGCTGCTGCCGCGCGGCGGCGACCGCATCGCGCACTGACGCCGGCGCCCGGCCATGGGCAACCGTCTCTCGAAGATCTACACCCGCACCGGCGACGACGGCAGCACCGGGCTGGGCGATGGCAGCCGCACCGGCAAGGATTCGCTGCGGGTCGAGGCCTACGGCACGGTCGACGAGGCCAATTCGGCGATCGGCGTGGTGCTGGCGGCCCCCGGCGTGCCGGAGGAGGTGCGCGACCTGCTGACCGCGGTCCAGCACCAGCTGTTCGACCTGGGCGGCGAGCTGTGCATTCCCGGCCACGCCGCGATCGACGGCGGCGACATCGACGCGCTGGAGCGCCATCTCGACCACTACAACGCCGACCTGCCGGCGCTGAAGGAGTTCATCCTTCCCGCCGGCGGCGAGGCCGCCGCGCGCTGCCACCTGGCCCGCACCATCGTGCGTCGCGCCGAGCGCGGGACCGTGGCCCTGTCGCGGGTCGAGCCGGTGCGCGGCGAGGCGGTCCGCTACCTCAACCGCCTGTCCGACCTGCTGTTCGTGCTGGCGCGGGTACTGGCCCGCGCCGACGGCCAGGGCGAGGTGGTGTGGCGGCACGAGCGGCGCAACGCCCGCTAGGGCGGGACTGGTCCGTCAAAAGCGACCCGGTCTTCCCTCGTAGAGCCGGGCTTGCCCGGCTCTTCCACGGAACGAGGTGCGGAACTGCCGCGACCGGGCCGGGCAAGGCCGGCCCTGCAGGTAAGTCCGGCCGACCAAAGCCGGATGGAATCCCGGCGGCCGCCGCGCTAGCTTGGCCGCATGCTCGCCTACACCCATCCCAGCTGCCTGGAACACGATCCCGGTCCGGACCATCCCGAGCAGCCGGCGCGCCTGCGCGTGATCCTCGATGCGCTGCACCTGGCCTTCGCCGACCTGGACTGGCGGCAGGCGCCAGTGGCCCGGCGCGGCGACCTGCTGCGCGTGCATGCGCCGGACCTGGTCGACGAGGTGCTGGCGCCGGTCTCGGGCCTGCACCGGCTCGATCCGGATACGGTGCTGTCGCCCGCCTCGGGCCGGGCCGCGCTGCACGCGGCCGGCGCCGGGCTGGCGGCCGTGGACGCGGTGATGGCCGGCGAGGCCGCCACCGCGTTCTGCGCGGTGCGCCCGCCCGGCCACCACGCCACCGCCGACGCGGCGATGGGGTTCTGCCTGTTCAACAACATCGCCGTCGCCGCGGCCCATGCGCGCGACCAACACGGGCTGGAGCGCATCGCCATCGTCGATTTCGACGTGCACCACGGCAACGGCACCCAGGCCATCTTCCAGCGCGACCCGGCGGTGGCCTACTTCAGCAGCCACCAGTCCGGGCTGTATCCGCACACCGGTGGTGTCCACGAGCGCGGCGCCGGCAACCTGCACAACGTGCTGCTGCCGCCGGGCTGCGGCGGCTTCCGCTTCCGCAACAGCTGGCTGGATACGCTGCTGCCGGCGCTGGACGCATTCCGCCCGCAGCTGGTGCTGGTCTCGGCCGGTTTCGACGCGCACCTGGCCGACCCACTGGCCGACCTGATGCTCGACGCCGAAGACTTCGCCTGGATCACCGGCGAGCTGCGCGCCGTCGCCGACCGCCATGCCGGGGGCCGGGTCGTTTCCATGCTCGAAGGCGGCTACAACCTGGATGCGCTGGCAGAGTCGGCGGTCGCCCACGTCGGCGTCCTGCGCACCTGACCGCCCGGTCCGGCAGCCATGCCAGGCATGAACCCTGCCTGCGCGGCGGGCCGGCTTTCATTGCCGGCATGCACCCGCATCCGGCAAGCTACCGGCGATTTTCGGCCCGGATGCCTCCCGCCTGTGCGATCCCCCCTGCGCCTACTGCCGTTGTCGTTGAGCATCGCCGCCTGCCTGCCCGGCACGGCGCTGGCCGACGACAAACCACTGAACTGGGCCCTGTGCCCTGCCGGGGACATCATCCCGCCGTTCGACGGCGCGCCGCCGGCGGCGCAGCCGGGCGATCCGGCGCGCGAGCAGCAGCCCACCGTCGTCGACAGCGATGAGCAGGTCGGGACCCGGAGCACGCCCCAGTTCCAGGGCAACGTCGCCCTGGTCCGCGGCGACCAGTTCCTCGGCACCGACAGTATCCGCATGGACACCGAGGCCGGCACCTACATCGCCGAAGGCAACGTCCGCTACCAGGATTCGGGCATCCGCATCATCGCCGAACGCGCCGAAGGCAACCAGAACACCGACACCCACGTCATCACCAACATCCGCTACCAGCTGGTGGACCGGCGCGGCAACGGCGGCGCCGATTCGATCCGGCTGACCGGCCCGCTGGGGCAGATGCACCACTCCACCTACAGCACCTGCGACCCCTCGCAGCAGATGTGGGAGCTGCGCGCGCAGCAGATCGACGTGGACAGCGACGAAGGTTTCGGCGTGGCCCGCAACGCGGTGCTGCGGATGGGCCGGTTTCCGATCCTGTACGTGCCCTGGTTCAAGTTCCCGGTCGACGACCGCCGCCTGACCGGGCTGCTGTATCCGGCGGTGAGCATGTCCGGGCGCAACGGCTTCGACTACAAGCAGCCCATCTACCTGAACCTGGCGCCCAACTACGACGCCACCCTGACCCCGCGCTGGATGAGCCAGCGCGGACTGCTCCTGGACAGCGAGTTCCGCTACCTGTACCGGGGCGGACGCGGCATCGTCAACGCCTCGTACATGCCAAACGACGACCTGCGCGACGGCAGCGACCGCGGCCGTTTCCTGTTCAGCGGCTACCACAACGTCGACAAGCACTGGCAGGCGCGCGCCACCGCCGGCTGGGTCAGCGACGAACGCTACGTCGAGGACTTCGCCAACCGCCTCGCCGGCATCTCCGCCTCGTACCTGCAGAGCACCGCCGGCGTGTACGGGGTGGGCCAGTACTGGAACGCCGGCGCGATGGCCGAGTACTTCCAGCTCACCGACTACACCCTGACCGACGCCAACCTGCCCTACAACCGGCTGCCGCGCGTATACCTGAACTGGGAGCAGCCGCTGGGCCACTGGCTCGACGCGGGCCTGTGGGCCGAGGCGGTGCGCTTCCAGCACCCCGAGCGCGCCGGCGGCAGCCGCCTGGACCTCAAGCCATACATCGCCGCGCGCCTGGCCGGCCCGGCCTGGTACGTGACCCCAACCCTGGCCTGGCGCTACACCGCCTACCAGCTGGATGACGACCTAGCACAGCGCCTGGGCGGCGACACCTCACCCGACCGCAGCCTGCCGGTGGCCAGCCTCGACGCGGGCATGTACTTCGACCGGGACACCACCATCGGCGACGCGAACTACCTCCACACGCTCGAGCCCCGGCTGTTCTACCTCAACGTCCCCTACCGCGACCAGGACGGCCTGCCGCTGTTCGACACCCGGCCCTTCACCTTCAGCTGGGGCCAGCTGTTCCGCGACAACCGCTATTCCGGCGCCGACCGCCAGACCGATGCCAACCAGCTGACCGTGGCGCTGAGCACGCGATTGATCCGCCAGGCCGACGGCCGCGAGAAGCTGTCGGCCAGCATCGGCCAGATCCGCTACTTCGAGGACTCGCGGGTCGTGGCGCCCGGCGAACTGCCGGTCGAGGAAGGCAAGTCGGCCTGGGTGGCCGACGCCAACTACGCGATCAACGACCGCTGGAACCTGGGCGCGTCCTACCAATGGGACCCGAAGTTCCGCCGCGAGGACCTGGCCAGCGTGCGCGCGCGCTACCTGTGGCCCGGCGACGGCGTGGCCAACATCAACTACCGCTACCGCCGCGACCTGCTCGAGCAGGTCGACTTCTCCTTCCTCTACCCGATCAACCCGGTCTGGAGCGTGGTCGGCCGCTACTACCATTCGATCGACGACGACAAGCTGCTGGAAGCGGTCGGCGGCGTGCAATGGGACAGCTGCTGCCTGGCCGTGCGCGCACTGGCCCGGCGCTACGTGCGCAACCGCGAAGGCGAGATCGACAACGCCATTCAGGTGGAATTCGTGCTCAAGGGCCTAGGGTCGGCCGGCCAGGACACGGAGCGGACGTTGCGCCGTGCTATTCTCGGCTACTACCGCGACGACCTGTATCTGGTCCCGCCCAGCAACACCACGCCCGATCCGGACGACTACGATCCGAACCTCATTCCCTGAAGTCTCCATGAGCCGACGCCTTTTCGCGATCCTGCTGGCGGCCACCGCCCTGTGTTCCCTTCCCTTCGCCTCGACGGCACAGCAATCGCAGCCGATCGAGCGCATCGCCGCGGTCGTCGACGAAGACGTGATCCTGCAGAGCGAACTGGACCTGGCGATGCGCAACATCACCTCCCAGTACGCCGGCCGCGAGGACCAGCTGCCGCCGCGCGCGGTGCTTGAACGGCAGGTGCTCGAACGCCTGGTGCTGACCCGGCTGCAGGTCGCCCGCGCCAAGGGCAACGGCATCCGCGTCAGCGACCAGGAGATCAACCAGGCGGTGGCGACCATCGCCCAGCAGAACAACCTGACGGTCGACGGCCTGCGCGAACGCCTGGCCTCCGACGGGCTGTCCTACGACGACTTCCGCCGCTCGCTGGCCGACGAGATCATGATCCAGCGCCTGCGCCAGAGCTTCGCGCAGAGCCGGATCAACGTCAGCGAGAGCGAGGTCGACTCGGCGATCGCGCAGCAGGCCGCGGGCGGCAGGCAGTTCCACCTCGCGCACATCCTGGTCGGCCTGCCCGAGGGCGCCACCCCGGAGCAGATCGCCACCGGCCAGCGCAAGATCGACGGCATCAAGAGCGTGATCGACCGCGGCGAACTGAACTTCGCCGCTGCCGCTGTGCGCTATTCCGACAGCCCCAACGCGCTGGAAGGCGGCGACCTGGGCTGGCGCAGCCTGGACGAGATCCCCAGCGCGTTCTCGCGGACCATCACCGAACTGTCGCCTGGGCAGATGATCGGTCCGGTCCGCGGCCCCAGCGGCTTCCAGCTGCTGCAGCTGGTCGACGTGCGCGACGCCTCCGCCGACGGCGCGGCGCCGCAGCTGGTGACCGAATACCACGTGCGCCACATCCTGGTGCGGATCAACGACCGCCAGGACGACGCCACCGCCAGGGCACGGATCGATACGCTGCGCGCGCGCGTCGCCGGCGGCGCCGACTTCCAGGAGGTGGCGCGCGAATCGTCCGAGGACAACAACACCCGCGGCCAGGGCGGCGACCTGGGCTGGTTCCCGGCCAACGCCTTCGGCCCGGAGTTCGGCAGCCAGGTCACCGCGCTGTCCGACGGTGGCATTTCCCAGCCGTTCCGTACCGACGCCGGCTGGCACGTGATCGAGCGCGTGGCCGAACGGCAGACCGACGTGACCGACAACAACCGCCGCGCGCAGGTCCGCGAAACCATCGGCCGGCGCAAGCTGGAAGAGGACTTCAACCGCTACCTGCAGGAACTGCGCGGCGAAGCCTACGTGGTGTTGCGCACCAGCGACAGCACGGTGGAAGAACCCGCCGCCGGCGACGCGCCGGCCGCCACTGCCGCACCGGCCACGCCGCCTGCCGGCGGCTGAAATGGCTCCTCCCCGGCTCGCGCTGGTTCCAGGTGAACCGGCCGGGGTCGGTCCGGAACTGTGCGTGCGCCTGGCCCAGCGGCCACGCACCGACTGCACGCTGGTCGCCTTCGCCGACGCCGGCACGCTGCAGGCCGCCGCCGACGCGCTGGACCTGCCGCTGAACCTGCTGCACGAGGAGGAAACGGCGCGCGCGCCGGGCGACCTGCCGCTGCGCCTGTTCCCCAACGCCAACGTTTCCGCCTTCGGCCATCCCGACCCGCGCAATGCCGGGGCCGTGGTCGGCGCCCTGCTCGATGCGGCCGCCAGTTGCCTGCGCGGCGAATTCGCCGGCATGGTCACCGGGCCGGTGCAGAAGGCCACGATCAACGAAGGCGGCATCGCCTACACCGGCACCACCGAACTGCTCGCCGACCATGCCGGCCGCGACGTGGTGATGATGCTGGCCAACGACACTGTCCGCGTCGCCCTGGCCACCACCCACCTGCCGCTGCGCCAGGTCGCCGACGCGATCGACGCCGGCCTGCTGGAGCGCGTGCTGCGCATCACCCGTCGCGCGCTGCACGAGGATTTCGGCATCGCCCAACCGGTCATCGCAGTGCTGGGCCTGAATCCGCACGCCGGCGAGAATGGCCACCTCGGCCGCGAGGAACTCGACACGATCGTCCCGGTGCTCGAGCGGTTGCGCGCGGAGGGCATGCAACTTCCCGGCCCGTTGCCGGCGGACACGGCGTTCCTGCCGGGCAAGCTGGCGGGCTTCGACGCGGTCCTGGCCATGTACCACGACCAAGGCCTGCCGGTGCTCAAGTACAGCGGTTTCGAGCGTGCGGTGAACCTGACCCTGGGCCTGCCCTACCTGCGCGTGGCGGTCGACCACGGCACCGCACTGGACCTGGCCGGCCGCGGCGTCGCCGATCCATCCAGCCTGGAGGCGGCGGTGGCCATCTGCGCGCGGATGGCCGCGCGACGCGCGGCGGTCTAACTCCTTTCAAGGCGAAAGCCTCGGCTTCGGACGGGGCCGCCGTGCCTTCACCTTCAAAAGCGAAAAGCGCTGGCTTCGGACGGGGCCGCCGTGCCTTCACCTTCAAAAGCGAAAAGCGCTGGCTTCGGACGGGGCCGCCGTGCCTTCACCTTCAAAAGCGAAAAGCGCCGGCTTCGGACGGGGCCGCCGTGCCCTGGGGGTCTGGCGCATCGCTCGGCTCCGCCATCCATGGCTCCGACGAGCGAGCGCAGGCCATCCCTGGCCTGCTTGCGCCAGACCCCCAGGGCACGACGTCCTCGGGCGGCGTTGAGGTGGTGGCTTCGCTCGGAGGAAAGCGAACCCTCGGGACCCGGACTTTCATAGAGCGGGGCCTGCCCCGCTGCTTCTGTCCGGTAACCAGGCAGCGGGGCAAGCCCTGCTCTACAAAGGCACGCAAAGTCGAAAACGACGGCAGGCCCGCAGGGGAGCTGACCCAGGAACGAAGCCACACCCCAAAAGCGCCGAAAGACGCGGTAGTGCGGGGGTATGGCGCAAGCAGCACACGGATGTGCTGCGCTCGGCTGTCGGAGGCAGGACGCCGGAGCCAGCCGATGCGCCATACCCCCGCACTGCCGCGGCTC
>Ga0160472_100769_pt1 | contig 14210 bp, 13 predicted proteins | sample HID1973M_E11MG_FD_108267 | JGI IMG/M metagenome (GOLD analysis project Ga0160472, IMG submission 108267) | Enriched mosquito-associated microbial communities from UW Madison campus, WI, USA - HID1973M_E11 MG | ecosystem: Host-associated > Arthropoda: Insects > Digestive system > Unclassified ... | reverse complement strand
GTCGCCGCGGCCATGGGCATGTACTGGCTGTACATGGCCTGGACCGGCTACAAGGCAGTGGATGACACGGTCTGGGCACGCAAGCTGTTCGTGTTCTCGATCTTCACCATTACCGCGTTGAGCGTGATGATGTCCCTGGACTTCAAAGTGCCGGCCGAGCTGTTGCTGACGTACGCGCCTTAAGCGTCGGATGCTGTAAAGAAAAGCCCCGCCTTCGAGAGAAGAGCGGGGTTTTTTGTTCGGTACAATCCAGGGTGCAATCGCCAATCCGTAGGAGCTGCCGAAGGCTGCGATCTTTTGATCTTTTCTCGGCGTGGCTGACGTCGTTGAAGAGCAAGATCGCAGCCTTCGGCAGCTCCTGCAGGGGAGCGAGGCAGCTACTTTGGGGGGATTTCGAGCAAACGGAAAAACCGCTCCCGCACCTGCACATGATCACTGTGCGCCACGTTGAACCTGAGCATCCGATTGGCATCCGCCGCCTTGCTGAGCATGGTTCCCGGCGCCAGCACCAGGTCAATTTCCAGGCCCTTCCTGGCCAGGCATTCGGCGTTGAACCCCTCCGGCAACCGGGTCCAGATGTACAACCCTTCTCCGGGCAGTGATGACACCGAACAGCCGGCTTCGCCCAGCCATGCCGCTACCCGGCTGTTCGACTCGTAGAGCCGGTCCACCGTGCGCCGCATGTGCTTGGTATAGCTGCCATCACTGAGCATCGTGCAGATAATCTGCTCGGCCATTTCCGAGGTCATGCCGCCGCAGGCCATTTTCAGGGTCACCATTCGCGCGGCCAGTTGTGGAGAAAGCACCGCGAAGCTGACGCGGCTGTTGGCGGTCAGGGTCTTGGAAAACCCGGAGACGTAAGAGACGTTGTCCAGCCCGCTCGCGGCCAGGCGTGGCGTTCGGCATTGCTGCATGTCGCAGTACAGGTCGTCTTCGAGAATGTGGAAATTGTAGCGATGGCTCAACTCCACCAGCCGGTAAACCTGCGCCGAAGTGAACGAGTGCCCGGTCGGGTTGTGCAGGGCGTTGTTGGTCATGTAGAGCACGGGACGATGGGTGATCAGCAGTTGTTCGAACGCGTCCAGGTCCATGCCGTCGCAATCGCGGCGGATGGTGATGACCTTGGCGCCGTGCCAGGCCAGGTTGGTGTGCATGGTGAAGTAACACGGGTCGTCGAGCAGCACCGTGTCGCCGGGTTTGACCAGCAGGCGCATCAGCATGTCGATGGCTTGTACGGTGTTGGCAGTGGTGATGATCTGCTCCACCGGTGCTTCGATGCCCAGGGTCGCCATCTTGACCCGCAAGGCCTGGCGCAACGGCAGGTAACCGCTGGCGTTGCCATATTCGCCCATGCGCAGGGTGGTGGCGCGAAGGGTTCCGCGCACGGCCTTGAGCAATTCCTCGGCAGGCAGCCATGAGGACGGTAGAAAACCGGCCCCCGGGCGCAGCGCGCCGTTGTCCAGCAGCACCGCCCGGCGGACCACGCTGAGCGTGTCCTGGGGCAGCAGATCAGGGCCGGCGCTGGGCTGCAGGAGGGTGCCGGAACGGTGCACGTAATGCCCCGACCCCTGACGTGACACCACCAGACCCTTGGCGCGCAAGCGGTCGAGGGCGTCGACCACCGTGGACTTGCCCACGTTCATCAGGTCGGAGAGTTCGCGAATCGGTGGCAGCCTTGATCCGTGGGCCAGTCCGCCCTTGGTGATTGCCACAGACAACTGATCGACGATCTGCTGGACCAGCGGCACACCCGGCTGGAATTCGATAGCGGCGATCACTGCACGCTGAGCCTGCATTTTACTGGTCTCTCCGGCAGTAAAGTTCGTTTGATTCTATACGAACTTGCTCTGACCAGGACAAGCAACTCTTTCTAACATCGCCTTACAAACTTTCTGGATGGTTGACCTATGGCGGTCGATCGATGCCAGGTTCGTGAGGTGTTGCATGAGTGTCGAAACAACGGTCGTCGTGGCCAAGCCGGTGATCAACCTGAGGTTGTTCACCATCCGGATCATCACTGCCGTGTCGCTGTTCGCGGTATTGGGCAAGGCCAACGTCTGGCTCGATACCGCCACCAACAGCATTCTGGCCCTGGGTTACCGGGCCTTGTTGCTGCTCTTGCCATTGACCTTGCTGGTACTCGGTCGCCGCTCCCTGAGCGTCACACTGCTGTGCGCCGCCGCCGGCCTGGTGTTGCTGGCTGTCACCAGCAACCAGGGCGTGGTCATGTTCGCGGCGGCGTTGTTTGCCTACGGCATTGCGATTGCCGGTTACCTGATCAAGAGCGAAGCGGCCCAGACCAAGGAGGGCGCCGCCTACAATCGGGTCGCCATGAACATGGGCAGCCTGCTGGCAGGCCTGATCCTGCTGTCGCCGCTGCTGACCCCGACCCTGTTCTTCCTCGGCGCCGCCGGTTTCGTCCTGTTGTGCCTGCCCGTCGCCATGGGCGCGACCTTCACCTGCGATCCCGTGGTTGCCCGTCCCGCCAGCCAGGAAGGCAGCGGCTGGCGCAACAAACTGCCGTGGGTCATCGCCGGCGTCATCATGGGCATCAAGCTGTTCGGCGTGTTCTCGATCCTGCCGCAGGCGATCCTCCTGAAGACAGGCGAGTTGCCGGCCTGGTACGGCTTGATGCTGATCCTCAACAGCGCCGTGGTGGTCTTCGCGCAAGTACCGGTGATGAAACTGATCGAGAGCACCGGGCGCTTCAAGGTGCTGACGGTGATCGGGATCATCGTTGGCGGTTTTGCGGTGCTGTCTTCGCCTGCAGCGTTCCACGTTGAAACCCTGGTCGGCGCGCTGGTCTGGGTGGCGCTGCTGTCCATTGCCGAGTGCGCCTTCAGCCACCTCGACTATTTCTCGGTCAAGCAGAACAACATGTTCGTCAAGGAAGTGTCCCTGGGCGTCGGCGCAGGGCTGACCGTGTTGATCATGCGGGTCGCGCCGCCGCCCTACAACGCGCTGGTGCTGGCTGTCATCGGCGCCGGCGGGATCCTGGTCTGGTACTGGCTCAACCGTCAATCCATTGCGTCGTTGCATGACTGAGTCATGGTCGATCCGGTTTTCACTTTGCAGGTTGGGGGCAACATGAATACGACTTCATGTGTAGTGGTGGTGGGGTACAACGGCAGTCGGGTTCACGATATCCAGAAGCTGCGTGATTTGTGCAAGTCGCTTTACAACGCCAGGCTGATCCTGCTGGTCGAGCAGGTCCAGCCCTATGACGATCAGGTGGCTGATCACGTCTGCAGCACTTCGCTGGCCGAGCAGGACGTTGACGCCTCCCTCGAGCTGGTGGTGGGGTGCCTGAACGCCGATCGCTGGAAACTGATCGGCGTGCTGCCGTTTTCCGACCGTGGCGTGCTGCTCGGTGCGGCGCTGGCCAGTCATTTCGGCTTGCCCGGCATTACGCCCGCCGAGGCCCGGGCGGGCTTGGACAAACAGATTTTCCGCCAGCTTGAAACGACGGCCACCACGGCGCCCGAGGATTACCGGCCAGTACTTTCCAGTCGCATCGAGAGTTTGCCGCAACTGCGTCAGCGCGTGATCGAACTGGGTGGCAAGGCTTTCATCAAGCCGGCGTGTGAAGGTGCCAGTCGAGGCTGCCGGGTCATCCGTCACCCGTCCGAATGCGACGAGGCCTGGCAAGCACTCAAGCCTTATCGCGAGGGCGGCATCCTGCTCGAAGAGCTGATCCAGAACGCCCGGGAATACAGTTGGGATTATGTCGCCGGCACCACCTGGATCACCGAAAAAACCACCACCGAAGGCGCCTACCGCGCCGAGATCCAGCAAGTGGTGCCCGCTCCGTTGGCGCCCGAGGTAGAGGCTCGACTGAAGGCGGCCGGCCAGCACATGGCGGGACTGGTTTCCCGGGACAACGGTGCCTGGCACAACGAAGTGTTCTACAGGGCCAACCATCGCACCTCGGCCGTTGAAACCAACATGCGTCCCGGGGGCATGCACATCTGGGATTTGGCGCGCCACGCGTTCGTCGATTTCAACCCGTGGGAGCGTTGGGTCCGCTGGGCCGTGGAAGGCCTGGTCAATAGCCAGGACCCGGTACCGCGCGGCTTCTGCGGCATACGCCTGCTGCGGGCGCGCACGGGCGGCATCCTGCGCGATGTTCCGGACATTCAGTCCCTGGCCCGCTCGCTGCACATCGATCTGGTGGAAGCGGTGGTGACCAAGAGCATCGGTGATTCGGTGAGCGCGCTGGTGAAAGACAACTTCTCGTTCATCGGCCAGATCGTCTTGTTCAACGAAGACTACGCACAGCTGGGCAATGACCTGTTGCGCCTGGCCGAGGCGATCGAATCGAACATCGGAATCACCAGCCTGGCACCCCCTGCAAGCGTGCTGTGTTGAGGGTCAGGGATCGACGTTTTTTTGCAGTATTGATCAAAGAGGTTCGGTAAATGATTGAGCACATGACCTGTGATGAGCGCTTCATCGCGCTGGCGAAGGAATTCAACTACGACATCTACGGTGAAAACAGCGCAGGCGGGCATTACGCACCGCTGATCCGCCATCACGACGAGTTGCATATCAGCGGCATGGTGCCGCGCGTGAACGGCAAGATCCAATACCCCGGGCGGGTAGGCCTGGACCTCGACATGGCGGATGCGCAAGCGGCCGCCAGCCTCTGCGCGATGCGCGGATTGGCGTTGATCGTCGACGCCATCGGTTCGCTGGACAAGATCAAGTCGCTGATCAGGGTTTCGGTGTATGTGAAATCCACGGCGGACTTTGTCGACCTCAGCGAGGTGGCCAACGGTGCCTCGGATGTTTTCAGTCATGTACTGGGCGATGCTGGCAAGCATACTCGCACGACCGTCGGTGTTTATCAGTTGCCGAAAAACGCCGCAGTGGAAGTGGACATGATCGTGGCATTGCGACCTTCTGCGATATAAGTGTGAATTGTCCGTCTTTACAGCGACTTGATGTTCGCCTAAGGTCGGTTGACTCAACTCGGCAGAATAAGCTGGAACCCGAACATGAATAACGTTCAAGGTGCGTTTTTTTCATATAAAGACTTTCGCCACAGTCTGGTGCAACAACCCGTCAAGCCACGGGTGTGGAAGGATGTTGAACTAACGGGATTGCGAAAGAGCCTTGAGTCCAGCGATGTCGATATTGTCGCGCTGGCCCACGACAGCAGCCTCGAAGGTTGCTCGTTGACCCCCGGAATGGCCGTGTCCATGCAATGGTTGCTACCGGGTGCGGAACTCAATGGTCATGACCATGCCTGGTGGCACCTGTTCATCATCCAGAGCGGCAACGGCACCTTGACCCTGGGCAACGCCGAGGCGGTGTGCATCGGCTCCGGTGACGTGCTGCTGGTGCCGGCCTGGACCCGCCACGGCTTCGTCAACGCCAGCGCTACCGAGCCGCTGGCCATGCTCAACATCAGCAACATGCCCCAGGCGCTGCTGCTCGCCAACCACAACGACAACGTTGGCCTGATCCCCCCACCGCTGTAATTTCCCCTCCGTAACCCACCAGGGAGTCCGCATTCGCCGACTCCCTTTTTTATTTCTGCCGTGCACTCGATGTCCCCTTGGTGCTTTGTATTTTTCGAAATTCTGTATCGATGCAAAAGGATAATTTCTGTATCTGTTCAGCGCCTGAGCAACTTACTACGATCGCCTGGAATGCAACGGATATATGTGCTTAGTGCAAGGGAGCGTTCCATGGAAAACAACGGGATCAAACTTTATGTTGGCGCGGGTTTTGTCAGCGCTTTTGCGATGTCGGCGTTTGTGGCACTCAAGGAGAAACAACTTCCATTTGAACTTGTTACGCTGGATTTGAAGTCGCGCGAAAACTATCAGAATAAATATCGTGATATTTCTCTGACCTGCAAGATTCCCACGTTAGTTCATGCAGGGTTTGCCCTGTCGGAGTCTTCCGCCATCGCCGAGTACCTGGAGGAGCTCGCTCCGGGGCATGCAAGACTTTTTCCGCAAAACATTCAGCAGCGCGCTCGGGCCCGTCAGCTTCAAGCCTGGCTGCGCAGCGATTTGCTGGTGGTTCGCAAAGAACGCCCGTTTGACCTGGTGTACTTCGGCAACAAACACGCGCCGCTTTCCGACGATGGCAAGGCCGCCGTCGAGCGGCTGTTCTTCGTCGCCGACCGCTTGCTGGAGGAGGGCGCCGAGCACCTCTTCGGCGACTGGAGCATTGCCGACACTGACCTGGCAATCATGCTCAACCGCCTGGTCGCCCATGGCGATCAAGTCCCGGCGCGGCTCGCGGCGTATGTCCGCCGCCAATGGGACCGCGACAGTGTTCGGGCATGGATGGACCTGGAGCGCAAAGCGCCGGCCATCGCACCCGCTGTTGTTTGAGGCGACTGTCAGGGCAATCACCAGGAGCGCTGCCATGCAAGGACTCACGGAGCACGAACGCTACAAACCCTATAACGCACGCACCATTCGCGACACACCGTATTGGCACAAGCTGACGCCTGCATTGCAGGAGGCCATGACGGTCGTGGCCCGGGTCATGCCGTTTCGCACCAACGAATATGTACTGGGAACGCTGATCGACTGGAACAACATCCCGGACGATCCGATATTTCGCATGACCTTTCCCCATAAGGACATGTTGCTGGAGGGGGAATATGCCTCGCTCAAGCAGCTGATCGAAGAGGATGACGCCGCTGCGATCAAGCGGCGGATCGAGGCGATCTGGCTGCGCATGAACCCCCATCCGGCCGGGCAGCTGACGCACAACGGCGTGACCCTCGACGGAAAAATCCTGCCGGGCATCCAGCACAAGTATCGCGAGACCGTGCTGTTTTTCCCCGGTGCCGGGCAGACCTGTCACGCCTACTGCACCTTCTGTTTCCGCTGGGCACAGTTCATCGGCGAGGAAGAACTCAAGTTCAATGCGCGGGAATCCCTGGAGCTGGTCAGCTACCTCAAGGTGCACACCGACGTCACGGATGTGCTGATTACCGGGGGCGACCCGATGATCATGAACACCCGCTCACTGGCGGGGTACATCGAACCGCTGCTGGACCTGCCGCAGATCAAGAACATCCGCATCGGCACCAAGTCAGTGGCGTATTGGCCGCAGCGCTTTGTCAGCGACAAGGACGCGCCCGAGCTGCTGGCGCTGTTCCGACGGATCGTCGCCGCGGGAAAAAACCTCTCGATCATGGGCCACTACAACCACCCGGTGGAGATACGCCCGGCCATCGCCCGTGAGGCCATCGAGTGCATTCGCTCCACCGGCGCGACCCTGCGCATGCAGGCCCCGGTGATCCGCCATATCAACGAAAACCCCGCCGACTGGGCGCAACTCTGGACCGAAGGCGTACGGCTCGGTGCGGTGCCCTATTACATGTTCGTCGAACGCGACACCGGCCCCAGCCACTACTTCGCGATGCCGCTGGCCCGGGCGTTCGAAATTTTCCAGGCGGCGTACCGCACGGTGTCGGGTCTGGCGCGCACGGTGCGCGGGCCGTCGATGAGCACCTTCTACGGCAAGGTCCTGATCAATGGCATCGAGACCGTCGCCGGGGAAAAAGTCTTCGTGTTGCAGTTCCTCCAGGCCCGGGACCCGCTGTGGGTACTGCGTACTTTCTATGCGCGTTTCGATCCGCAGGCGACCTGGTTTGACGAGCTGCGCCCGGCCTTCGGTGAACGTGCTTTTTTCTTTCAGGCCGAGGCTGAACTGTTGCTGGCGCCTGCGCCGCAGTTGATACCGGTCCTGCTGCAAACGGCGTAGGACCACACTTAATTACCGGGGAGACAAGGACATGAGCGGTATCCCGTTTGATCAGCGCGAAGGATGGATCTGGCTCGATGGTGAGTTCGTCGAGTGGTCCCAGGCGCGCCTGCATGTGCTGAGCCACGGCCTGCATTACGCAAGCACGGTGTATGAGGGCGAGCGCGTGTACAGCGGCAAGATATTCAAGCTGCGTGAACACACCGAGCGGCTGTATCGCTCGGCGCAGCTGATGGATTTTGCCATTCCCTTCGAACCCGCCGAGCTGGAATTGGCCAGCCATCAATTGCTGCAACGCAACCAGGTGGGCGACGGCTATGTGCGCCCGGTGGCCTGGCGCGGCAGCGAGATGATTTCCACCTCGGCGCGCTTCAACCGCGTGCATGTGGCGATCGCCTGCTGGCAATGGCCAAGCTATTTCGACCCGGCGGCGCGCATGGCCGGCATTCGCTTGAAAACCGCGACCTGGCGCCGCCCTCCACCGAGCAGCAGCCCGTTTGAAGCCAAGGCCTCGGGGCATTACCAGATCGCCACATTGAGCAAGCACGACGCGGAAAACAGCGGTTACCACGACGCCCTGATGCTCGACTGGCGCGGTCATGTCGCCGAAGCCACCAGCGCCAATGTGTTCTTCGTCAAAGGCCGGACGCTGTACACGCCGGTGCCGGATTGCTTCCTCGACGGCATTACCCGGCAGACCGTCATCGAGCTGGCGAAATCACTGGACTATCAGGTGCAGGAACGCACGATTTTGCCTACGGAACTGGGCGACTTCGATGAGTGTTTGCTCACCGGCACGGCCGCCGAAATCACCCCGGTACAGAGCATCGACGAGCACCGCTACCGACCAGGCAACGCCTGCCGCGATTTGATTGCCGCCTACACCACCATCGTCAACGCCTGATCAACCACCAGGAATCTCACCATGTCAGATCAAGGGATTGTTGCGTCTACACCTTATGTTTCACTGGGCCATCGCCATGAGGAGCTGTCGCGTCGCGGCTGGTCGGTGCTCACGCCGGGGGAGTTCGCCCACGACGTCACAGGAACACTGCGGGAGTTCGGCTCCATCATTCCGCAATTCAACGGGCAGCTGGCGTTCCCGATTACCCGCAAGCCGGGTTACGAGGACCTGCCGTACTCCCAGAGCATGAACGGCATCGGCCCGCACACCGAAGCGCCGGTGTATGCTCCGCCACCGCGCTACCTGGCCTTGCACTGCCATAAACAGGCCACCTGCGGCGGCGGGCATACGGGATTGGTGGACGGCTACGCCTTCCTCAAATCGCTGGAGCGAGCCGAACCGGAGCTGCGCGAATGGCTCGACGACTCGCCCGTGGAATTCGTCGCCACCGCCAAGCCTGGCGAGCCTGCGCAAACCCGGGTCAGGGAGTACATTCTGACGCCTACCGAAGACGGCGACATTTTCCGCTTCAGCTACAACCAGTTTCACTACGGCGACGTAAACCCGTCGAAGGCCGCCATGCAGCAGTCGCAAGTTACCGACAGCCCGTCGCCATTGGCCCGATTCGCCCAGCTTGGCGAGGCGTACTTTGTCGAGCACAACATCCCGGTGCTGATTCCCGACGACTGCCTGCTGATTTGGGACAACTGGCGGATGATTCACGCCAGGAGCCGATACACTGACCCGGCGCGCAACCTGACCCGCTACTGGCTGGCCTGATTTTTCCGTCGCTTTTACATTCTTTTGGTGTACCCCTCGCGGGTATGCGTCCTACAGGTATCGCGTCATGCAAACAGCAATCGAGATCGCCCAGGTCGATCATCAACTGATCGTGCGGCTCAATCAGGCCTGGACCAAACGCGCCACGGTCTGCTCGCCGGACCGGGCACTGGTCACCGAAACATTCGATCCGGCGCGCCCGGATTACCCGCAAGCCATGGTGCCGTTTTTCCATCATCCGAAATTCCAGGCCTTGAGCGAAGAACTCAAAAGCAGCGTAGTGACCTGGGGCTGGATCGGCTACAACCTGCGCACAGTCACCGCCGAAGAGCACGTGGTCAACCCGGCGTTGAGCGTCATTGCCAACCAGTACCTGGGCAAGGATGACTGGCATTTCCGCGAAGCCATGCAGCAGACGCTGATCGACGAGCACTACCACACGCTCATGCACCTGCGCGCCATCGAGCGCACTCGCCTGGACCGTGCGCTCGACCAGGATCTGGACCTGCCGCCGTCGGTCACCTATCTGCGCCTGAAAGCCCTGCGCGAGGAGTTGTCCGAGCAGTGGCAGCGGGATCTGGCCGCGATCACCTTTGCGGTGGTGGCCGAGATCAGCGTCAACGCCTACCTGGACCTGCTGGCGGACGACCAGACCATCCAGCCGCAGAATCGCCGGGTGGCCGAGCTGCACAACCGTGACGAATACGCCCACAGCAAGGTGCTGGCCGAGGTGGCCAAGGTCATGTACGCGAACATGACGCCGGAGCAGCGGGAATTTTTCGCACGGCATTTGTCGGTGGCACTGAGTGCTTTCATCGCTCAGGACTACTCCATGTGGGAGGCGATTCTGACGCAGTTAGGGGTCGAGGATGCGCAATCGATCATTGCCGACACCCGCGTGAGCAACAAAAACGCGACCATCATGCGTGACTACAGCGGCCTGCATAAGCTCGCCCACGACCTGGGGATCAGCGAGCAAATCGACTTCGATTTCCGTCCGACCCTCAAAGCCAACGCAGCCGCCTGAACCCGGAGGTGACCATGTCCGTTCCCTTGTACGAAGTGTTCGCTATCCGTGTCGGCGCCAATGCCCAACGCACCGCCCGGGAGAATTTTCTCTACGACGCCTGCTGTGGCGATCCCGATGCGCCGATGCCGCTGGACTACTATTTTTGGGTCATTCGCGACGGGCAGCAGGTGGTCGTGGTCGACACCTGTTTTCAACCGGCCACGGCCGATCGACGCAACCGCCAGATGTATCGCTTGCCGGAAGAGTCCCTGTTTCAGCTGGACATTGACCCGGCGCAGGTCGAGCAGTTGGTGCTGACCCATTTGCACTGGGACCACGCCGGTAATCTCGGACTGTTTCCCAAGGCAACGGTGCATGTGCAGGAAGCGGAATTGCGCTTCTGCACCGGGCCGAAGATGGCCCATCGCACGGTGAACAAAACCTACGAGGTCGAGGATGTGATGTCGGCCTTGCCGCCGCTGTTTGAAGGGCGGATGAGGCTGCACAACGGCGTGGCAGAGGTGCTGCCCGGCATAACCTTGCATGCCGTGGGCGGTCATACGCCAGGCAGTCAGGTGGTGCGGGTACACACCGCACGCGGCTGGATTGTGCTGGCCTCGGACGCGGCGCACCTGTGGCTCAACATCCGCGAGCGTAGCCCGTTTCCGATCCTCGATGACATGGCGCAAACCCTGGAAGCCTTCAGCGAAATCGATCGTCTGGCTGACAGTGAAGATCACGTCATTCCCGGCCACGACCCGCTGATCGCCGAGCGCTTCCCGCATTGGAATGATGACCCGCATATCATCTGCCTGCACCAGCCTCCGGGTTGATCACTTACCCGTAGAAGCTGCCGCAGGCTGCGATCTTTTGATCTTGAGAAATCAAAGGCAAAAGATCGCAGCCTGCGGCAGCTCCTACAGGTTCGGAGTCAGCCCTGATTTTTCAGGATGCGCCCCAAGGTCTGCAGCGCCTCATCGATCTGCGGTGAATAGGGCGCGCCGCAGCCAATGCGCACGAAGTGATCAAAACGCCGGGAGTTGGAAAAGATATCCCCAGGGGAAATCTGGATACCGACCTTCAACGCTTCATGGAAAAACGCCATGGACGAATATCCGCGGGGCAACTCCACCCAGAGCAGAGTGCCGCCCTGTGGCTGGGTCACGCCGGTGCCCGGCGGGAAATAACGCAGGATCGCCGCGCTCATTTGCTGGCGTTGTTGTGACAGGGTTTTCCTCAACCGCCGAAGGTAACGTTCGTAGGACGGCGTGCGCATGAATTCGCAGACTGCCAACTGCAATAACGCTTCGCACCCCCGGGTCTGGGTATGCTTGAGCATCTCCACGCGATCGTGCCATTTGCCAGCGCTGATCCAGCCCAGGCGCATGCCCGGAGCCAGGGTTTTGTTCAGCGAGGCGCAATGGATCACGTTGTCGGTGCGGTCCCAGTGCTTGAGTGTGGACAAGGGCTGCTCGGTGTCCACCAGGTCGCCGTAGGTGTCATCTTCGATCAGCACCGTGTTGTGCTCGGCGCACAGCTTCACCAGCCGCGCCTTGTTGGCGTCCGGCATGATGCTGCCCAGCGGGTTGTGCAGGTTGGGAATGACGATCACCGCCTTGACGGGCTCGGGCCCCTGCAGCAGCTGTTCGAGGGCGAGCAGGTTGATCCCGGTATGGGTCGACGCCGGCACCTCCAGCACCCGCAGGTTCAGGCTTTCGATAATTTGCAGCAAGCCATGGAAGGTCGGCGACTCCACCACCACGGTGTCGCCGGGACGGGTAACCGCGCGCAAGGCCAGGTTGATCGCCTCGGTAGCACCGTTGGTGATCACGATCCGTTCGGGGCTCAGATTGACCCTGGCGGTCAGTGCGCGCCGCGCGAGGATGTGGCGCAATGCGCTGTTGCCGCAGGCCTGGCCCGGTGCATCAAGCAGATGCGGATCGTGGCGCAACGCCTTGATCATGTTGTCCTGCAAGGTCTTCAGCGGGTACAGCGACGGCGCGCAGTAGGCGCTGGCGAAATTGACCTTGATCGTTGCGCGCTGGCTGGCCTTGAGCACCGACGAGACCTGTTCATGAATGCCGAGGTAGGCACCACTGTCCAGCGCCGGCGGCACTTCGATCGGGGGTGACTTGGGCAACGTGTCGGGCTGACGTATGTAATTGCCGGAACGTGGCCGCGCTTCCAGCACGCCACAGTCTTCCAGCTCTCGGCACACCTGCACGGCGGTCGACAGGCTGACGGCGTGTTTTTCCATCATCAGTCGAATCGAGGGGAAACGCTCTCCGGTTTTCAGGGTGCCGCTGCGGATCGCGTCCAGGTAATGGTTGGCGAGCTGACGGTAGAGAGGCGTGGAGTTCATGATGACCTCGGCAGTCGCACCACTGAGGTCTTGGGCTGGAAAGTGTGAGGCGGCTCCCCGCAGGCGGACCCGTGATGCTGATGGGTTAAGGGAAGGATGTTGGTGCTGTGGATACTGGAAGAGTAATCGCGGTCTTGCCCGAATCGCGGGCAATAAAAAGCCCCGCACGGGGGCGGGGCTCTGGAACAGTCGCTGCGGACTTTGTGGCGAGGGAGCTTGCTCCCGTCTGGCCGGACTGGTGCGCCCGGGCGAAGCACCCACAAAAACCGTCAGGGGGTGTCAGATTTTTGGGGCTGCTATGCAGCCCGGCGCGAGCAAGCTCGCTCGCCACAAAGGCAGGTCATCAGCTTACTGTGCAGCGATGCTGTAGCCGTCGAACGCGGTCTGCTGTTGCAGGGCGGTGATGATGTTCTTGCGGTTGACCGCCTGTTCGGCACCGTTGTTGTCGAGGAAGGTCTCGCTTTCCAGTTCCGCTTCCTCACCTTCGCCGACGAAGGTGATGCCGAGGAATTCCAGGGCTTCACGGTCGACATTCAAGCGCGAACGAGGGGTGCGCATGGGCAAGGTGACGCTGATGCCGTCCTTGCTGATGGTGAACACTTCGAGGTCTTTTTTCACCTTGGCCGCTTTGCTTTTGCCACTGCTCGGGTTGCTGATGGCCTGGTGGGTCTGGTTCAGCACTTTCAGTGCCAGGCCGTAGACGATTTCCTGAAAGGCCGGATCGTCCTTGAAGCTGGACAGAATGCGGCTGATCGGGAACTTGCTGCTCAAGTCTTCCAAGGCCGCGATGTCGGCGGCTTCGGCGTCCTTGAGTTGCTTGAGCTGGCCCATCAGTTCGTAGGCCTTGTCGTCATCGAAGCCGTCATGGGCCTGGCGGATTGCGGCGCGCAGCTCGCGGATCTGCTCGCTTTCGCGGGTGGACTGGAAGGCATCCAGCACCATCTCGCTGATGGTCTTGGCCTGGGGGACGTGTTGTGAAAGATTGATGGAGTTTTCGTATTCCGCTTTGGACGACAGGGTGACTACGGATTCAGCGGTGTTGGAATCGGACATTGAAATTTCACTACTTCTGTAACTTGAATAGGGGCGAAAAAGCGCGGGGGCTTTTTCAGGCCGACTAATCTATTGGACCTGCGGGGCGTTGTCACGGATGAACGGGCGGCTGGTCGTTTTTTTGCGATTTTGTGGGTGTACATATCCATTTCTGCGGTAACGGCTGCTATGGGTTCCGCCCTTACGGCGGGTCACTTTGGAAAAACGGAACGCCGCCCGGCCCCAAGTAACCAAAGGGCTCATGCCCCTGTCGTTCGGTGCCTCGCTGTGGCTCGGCATGCCCTCGCTCCGGTCCTGCTCCGTGGGCGCGCCGCGACCGGCCATCCATGGCCTGACGCGGCTACCTCGGCATCCATGCCGAGGTG
>Ga0160472_100764_pt1 | contig 14310 bp, 12 predicted proteins | sample HID1973M_E11MG_FD_108267 | JGI IMG/M metagenome (GOLD analysis project Ga0160472, IMG submission 108267) | Enriched mosquito-associated microbial communities from UW Madison campus, WI, USA - HID1973M_E11 MG | ecosystem: Host-associated > Arthropoda: Insects > Digestive system > Unclassified ... | reverse complement strand
TGCTCACCTCTAAAACGCCAGAATACCGCCCACGAAAAATGGGACGGGTCTTAATAGGTTTACTTCTCAGCAGAGCATGAGCGACGGTGGTCGCCGACTACGTCAGCACTGACTGAGCAAGTATTGGGATCGTCCCAAGTGTTGCGGGTCGTTCCCACCCAGCGCGAGGTAACGCGTTGCGGGTGTAACAGGTCGGCGCGGATATGCGCCTCATGCTCTGCTGAGAGGGTCTGCTTCTGGCAGTCCCTGTACAGCGGACTTTGGATTCTTCTGTTTCGTCCTTCGCAAGTCAAGTCGTCTGTGCGCTTTATTCTACTAAGCGCATGAGAACGCAAGAAAAAACCTATAAATCCCGGCCGTCTTGGCTTCAATTGCGCAACTTTTGCCTGAAAATTGGCAGCAGCATGCCCTCCCCGCCGATGACCGGCGAATGACTCGGGAAGGCAATTGTGCATAACTGCCAGCGGACGCTGGCAGCTTCGGTTCAGCGAGAGGCGGCGATCAGCAGATCGAAGTCTTTGAGCAGGACCTGCAAACGCCGATCCTTGCCGTGCAGATTGCGCGAGGCGAACACCATCTCGGCCATCTCCTGGATTCCCGACGCATTGGGCAAAGGCAGATCCTGCTCGAGGATCGCCTTCATGCGCGGCAGGAAGATCCATTGCAGCCACTGCTCGAATTCCAGGGTATCGACCGAGAACGGCTCGACACTGGACAACGCTTCAGCCGACGGCGGGACTTCGTCCCACCAGCCTTGCACCCGCAGCTCACGCTCGATCAACAGCAACTGATCGGCAATCCTGGGAAAGCGCGAGTCCATCACGAGGAAACCTTGGCTCTTTGTCGAGCCTGTGCCGCGCCCGCAGAGTCACCCTGTTTTTCCCGCGCCTGGGCAATCAGCTCCCACAGGCTGGCCTGGAGTGCCGGACGGCCGCTGGCCATGGTCAGGCCACGCTGGGCGAATTGCTCGGCCTGGGCCGCATCGCCCTGTGCCATGCGCACCTGCGCCAGCTTGTAGAGCACTTGCGGTTCACGGGGTGCAACACGCTGGGCGCGTTCGAGACTGGAAGCAGCACCGTTGAGGTCGCCGCTGGCCTGCTGCTGTTGGGCCGTGGTCAACAGCGCCAGCACCGGACCATCCAGTTGCTCATCCGCAGACAAACCGCCGGAGCTGGCCGACGGGATTCCGCTCGGCGTTGGCGGCAGGCTGTAGCTGCCTTGATTGATCGGCGCCGACGTCGAGTCAATCGGACCCGGGGTGATTGGGCCGGAACTGATCGGACCCGGCGTAATAGGCGAAGTGCTGATCGGCGCCGAGGTCGTCGCGCCGCCACCCGGAACCATGACCACTACACCCGTATCGCCCTGCGGGATCTCTTGTACCTGAGCCTGTGCCGGGCGCTTGACCGTCGTTTGCCGGAAGCCGCCGTTCGCTGAAACACGCTCGCTGTTGGAAACGGCACTGCCGGAATCCACGACCGGAATCGAACCACGCTGCACAGTGGAGCAACCGCTGAGCAAAGCCACGGCGGTAACCGCTGGAATCAACCACTTGTTCACTTGAAACCCTCTTTGCTTAATTCATCCAGCCTTTGACCCAATCCATCACGGTTTCTCCGGATGCGGGGCTTTCACCCGCGCAAGCGGCACCGGGAGGCGGTTCGCTGCCGCGAATATACGGCATCTGCACGGCACCTGGGCAGCTGCCTTCAGAGCCTTGCCCGGTACGCGAATCAACCCAGGCCTGAACAATATTATCCGGCTGCGGCATGTCCAGCGGAAGCGGATCGGCCTTGCGCATGAAACTGGTCCAGACCTGCAATGCGCCGGTAGCGCCGGTAAATGGCGTCTTGCCGTTGTCATCGCGACCCAGCCAGACCACCGCCAGCAGGTCCTGGCTGAAACCGGCGAACCAGCTGTCACGGGAGTCGTTACTGGTCCCGGTCTTGCCCGCCAGGGTCAGGGTTTTCGGTAACACGTTGTAAACCGAGCTGCCGGTACCCTCACGCATGACGCGCTGCATGGCGCTCTGGATCAGGTAGATGGACGCCGGATCGAAGCGCTGCTGAATCTGGAACGGGTAGCGCTTGAGGGGTTCGCCTTCAGCCGTGAGCACGCTGCGAATCCCGCGCATCGGCGTATTGAAACCACCGTTGGCGAGGGTCTGGTACATGGTCGCCACTTCAATCGGCGTCATGCCACCGGCACCGAGCAGCATCGACGGGAACGCCGGGAATTCACGTTCAACACCCAGGCGCGCCAGGGTCTTGAGGACATTCGGAACCCCCACCGCCAGGCCCAGGCGCGCGGTCGACAGGTTGTAGGAATGTGCCAGTCCCTGATAAAGGAAGACCGTGCCATGGGAACGCCGATCATAGTTCTGCGGTTTCCAGACCTGACCGTCAGCACCCTTGACCGAGAAGGACTCGTCCGACAGCCAACTGGTCAAGGTGTACTGGCTTGGTTTCTCCAGCGCCGTCAGATAAACCGCTGGCTTGATCAACGAGCCAATCGGACGCACCGCATCCAGCGCCCGGTTGAACCCGGCAAAACTGGCCTGGCGACTGCCGATCATGGCCTGCACTTCACCGGTTTCCGGGTTGGTCACCACCATCGCCGCTTCGACGTCGTCGGAGCCCTTGCGCCCGGACAGACGTTTAAAGGTGTCATTGACCGAGGCTTCGGCCTTCATCTGCAGGATCGGATCGAAACTGGTGAAGATGCGCAGGCCTTCTTCGGTCAAGTCTTCGTCGCGATAGTCTTCACGCAGCTGGCGCTTGACCAGATCGAGGAAGCCGGGGAAGGAGCTGTCCGCGAGACTGCCGCGCTTGGTCACGCCCAGCGGCATTTTCTTCGCGGCCTCGACTTGCTCGGCCGTGGCCACGCCCTGCTCTTGCAGCACATCCAGCACCAGGTTGCGCCGCTCGAGGGCACGCTCCGGATAACGCCGCGGGTTATAGGAGGACGGCCCCTTGACCATGCCCACCAGCAACGCCACCTGATGCAGCTTGAGTTCGGCCAGCGGCTGGCTGAAGAAGAACTGGCTGGCCAGGCCGAAACCGTGCACCGCACGCTGACCGTCCTGACCGACAAACACCTCGTTGAGGTAAGCCTCGAGGATTTCGCGCTTGTCGTAATGCAATTCGAGCAGCAGCGCCATCATCGCTTCGGTGAGTTTTCGGCTCAGGCTGCGTTCGTTGGTGAGGTAGAAGTTCTTCACCAATTGCTGGGTCAGGGTGCTGCCGCCCTGACGCATGCGCCCGGACGATCCGTTGACCCAGATCGCCCGGGCAATCGACTTCGGCGACACGCCGAAGTGATGATAGAAATCGCGGTCTTCGACGGCGACCAGGGTGTCGAGCAAATACGGCGGCACCTGATCGATCTTGATCAGGATGCGGTCTTCGAGGTTTTTCGGGTACAGGCCGCCAATCAGCAGCGGCTCCAGGCGCACCACCGAAAGCTTCGAGCCCTTGGCTCCGGACAGCTCGGCAACGTAGTCGCCAGAGAAACGCACGCGCACCGGTTGCGCCTGCTCCATGCCTTCATAGAACTGGAAGCCACGGGTATTGAGATCAACGGTATTGCCGCTGACCGAGGCGGCGCCGGGACCATTGGCCACGCTTTCGCGGCGATAGCCCAGGGCATCGAGTTCGGTGAGGAAGTCGTCCTTGCTCAGTTTCTGTCCGACGAACAGTTCGAGCGGGCGCGCGTAGACCTTGGCCGGGATGGTCCAGCGCTTGCCGGAGAACTTCTCCTGGACGATCGCGTCGAGGTAGACAGCGAATCCGGCCAGCACCACAAGGCCGACCAGGCTGAGTTTAATGGCCCAGCCCATCCAGGGCCGCAAGCCTCTGGAGGGTGGTTTTTTAGGGGTACGGGGAGTTCGGGTACGAGTCATGGCGGCGGATTATACGCACTTTATGGCTAGTCAACAGGAGCTCTCCGAGGTTTGCGTCGAGCGGACTTGCCGCCATAATGGCGGCCTTGAATTTATCAGACTCTGAAGGATCGCCTGTGAGCCAGTCCCTGATCGCTGCCCTGCAAAACCCTGCCCTCTACCCGCATCCTGTGGAGGGATTCCAGGTCATCGAGACCCACATTTCCTGGGTTCTGCTCACCGGCCCCTTTGCCTATAAAGTGAAGAAGCCGGTCAATTTCGGCTTCCTTGACTTCACCAGCCTCGAAGCCCGGGAGAAATTTTGCGGCGAAGAACTGCGCCTGAACCAGCGTCTGACCGACGATTTGTACCTGGAAGTGTTACCGGTCACCGGCAGCGCCGAAGCCCCGCAACTGGGTGGCGAAGGCCCGGCCATCGAATACCTGCTGAAAATGCGCCAGTTCCCGCAAAGCGGCTTGCTCAGCACCCTGCAGGCCAATGGCGAATTGACCCCGGCGCACATCGATGAAATGGCCGAGCAAATTGCCCGCTTCCACCTCAACGCCCCGAAAGTCCCGGCCGAACACGAAGCCGGTACCCCGGACAGCGTCATGGCGCCGGTCAGCCAGAACTTCGAGCAGATCCGTCCGTTCCTCAGCGACAAGGCCGACCTGCTGCAACTCGACGCCCTGCAAGCCTGGGCCGAAAGCAGCTTCGATCGCCTCAAGCCGCTGCTTGCCCAGCGCAAAGCCGAAGGCTTCATCCGCGAATGCCACGGTGACATCCATCTCGGTAACGCCACCGTGATCGATGGCAAGGTCGTGATCTTCGACTGCATCGAATTCAACGAACCTTTCCGCTTCACCGACGTGTATGCCGACACCGGCTTCCTCGCGATGGACCTGGAAGACCGCGGCCTGAAATGCCTGGCGCGCCGATTCATCAGCCAGTACCTGGAATTGACCGGCGACTATCGCGGACTCGAACTGCTGAACTTCTACAAGGCCTACCGCGCCCTGGTGCGAGCCAAGGTCGCGCTGTTCAGCATGCCAGCCGACGCCACGGCCGTGCAGCGTGCCACCACCCTGCGCCAGTACCGCAACTATGCCAACCTGGCGGAAAGCTACAGCACCATTCCTTCGCGCTTCATGGCCATCACCCACGGCGTTTCTGCCGTAGGTAAAAGCCACGTGGCGATGCGCCTGGTGGAAGCGCTGGGGGCGATTCGCCTGCGTTCCGATGTCGAGCGCAAGCGCCTGTTCGGCGAGCAAACGGTCGCCAATGACGTGCAGGCCGGCATCTATAGCGCCGAAGCCAGCACAGCGACTTATGCCCGCCTGCACGAAATCGCCGACGTCATCCTGCACGCAGGTTTTCCGGTGGTGATCGATGCCACTTACCTCAAGCGCGATCAACGCGACCAGGCAGCGAAAGTCGCCGAGGCCACCGGCACACCGTTCCTGATCCTCGACTGCAACGCCCCGCAGGCGGTGATCGAAAGCTGGCTGGCCTTGCGTCAGGCTGACAAGAAGGACCCTTCGGACGCCACCCTGGCGGTGATCGAAGCCCAGCAAGCCAGCCGCGAAGCGCTGTCGCCCGCAGAAATCCTCTGCAGCAAGCGCGTGCAGACCAATGAGAGCGGCACCCTCGATACCGTGGTCGCGCAAATCCGCCAGCGCCTTCCAGGCCTGTAAAAACTATTTCGGCCGTGAAGCCTCACCGGCTTCACGGCCGCCAAATAGTGGCACTATACTGGCGTCATAAAACCATCAGGTGACGCGAAATGAGCCAGCCGAAACTTCTCGATACTCCGCTTTACGCTTTGCTGCACAAAGACGATATCAGCGGCTTCAACAGCGTGCGGCCGAAGGATGGCAGCATCGACATGGTCGGTGGTGACTTCCGCGGACTGGACCTGCGCGAGCTGAATGCCGACGGCATCGACTTCACCGACGCCTACTTTCGCTCCGCCGACCTGCGCGGCATCGACTTTCGCAAAGCCAACCTGGAAGGCGCCAGCCTCGGCCACGCACAAATATCCGGCGCCTACTTTCCGCCGGAACTGAGTGCCGACGAGATCCTGATGTCGATGAATTTCGGCACACGGCTGCGCTACCGCACCCGCTGATCAATCCCCGCAAAACCCCATAGCCCGATGCCATTCATCTGCACCGGGCCATAGGTGGACTCGCTCGTAAAAACGGCATTTCTCCGGCCATTCACAGGTCTTTTGAACGCTTGTCCGCCCCGCCCGATACCTCCCGCCTTAGAAGCATTTGCGTCGAAAACGAGCAAACGTTAACGCTTTTCCTGCTGATGGCTACACTCCACAAATACTTGCCCACGCGCTCCATTCGGCCATCGCAAGGAGGCTCGATGAATGATGAATTGCAACACCTGAAAAACCTCGGCAAGACGTCGGCACAGTGGCTGCACGCAGTGGGCATCCACAGCGCTTCGGACTTGCGCCGCCTGGGCGCGGTGGACGCTTACAGGGCCGTGCGCACGCGCGGTTTCAGAGCGTCCAAGGTGTTGTTGTATGCGATTGAAGGCGCGCTGATGGACGTGCACTGGAACGATATTCCCGCCGAACGCAAGGAAGCCCTGAACAAACAGCTGGAGGCCATATCGTCGCGTAACAAAATTTGAAGGAAGGCCGATTGTCCCCGCCATCATGCCGATGGGCTTTCTAAAAACGACACTACCATTTCAATTAATTCAACGAGTTACGCCAAGCGAGCGACACTGGAACGGCAAATCAGAAATGAGCGGTTGACTTGGTAATGAGAATCGCTATGATTATCACAACTGGTCGCGAGACTGGTCGATCTTCTGAACAGCCCTTGGTTCGGACTCTCAGATTATCTCCTCATCAGGCTAATCACGGTTATTTGACCCGGCTCTTGCCGGGTCTTTTTTTGTCTGCAAAAAAGTTACCTCCTCCTTCCCGTAGGAGCTGCCGCAGGCTGCGATCTTTTCATTCTGGTTTTTACGAGCAAAAGATCGCAGCCTACGGCAGCTCCTACGGGGGATCGTAGCCTTTGCGCATCATTCGCCCGGCGCGGGATAAACACCGTCAGTCAGCTTCCACAGGCGCATGAACAATTCCTTTGAAGGTTTCCCGGGCATCCCGGCAGCCAGCCAAGTATCCTCGGCACTGAGGCGCTTTTACCCGGTGGGCGAGGCGGTCATTTGAAAGGTGTCGGCAATTGCACGTCTAGCGCGGACAGCGTGCGTGGGGGACTGAGGATAGACATGAAGTTGCTTTGTGCAGGTGCCGAACTGGCGGATGACAGCAGCCGCGGTTTCGAAGTGGAAAGTCGCAAACTGTTTGCGGTGCGCCGGGGCGGCCAGGTTTACGTCTACCTCAATCGCTGCCCCCATCGGGGTGTTGCACTGGAATGGCAGCCGGACCGGTTTCTCGACGACAGCCAAAGCCTGATCCAGTGCGCCACCCACGGCGCATTGTTCCTGATCGAGGACGGCGAATGCATCGCCGGCCCCTGCGCCGGACAATCCCTGACCCGCATTCCCTGCCGCGAAGACGAACAGGGCATCTGGATCAGCCTCTAGTCACCCGACACGACCTCAAGACGACGGTCGACCACCATTTCTTCGTGGCTCAGGCGCACGCCATACGCCAGCACTTCGACGCCGCAGGCCCGCGCCTCACGCAACGCTTCGGCGTAGGCCGAATCGATTTCATGGGCAGCACGCACCGCATCGATGCCGGTCAGGCATACGCAATACAGCTGTACGGCACGAATGCCGTCCCGGGCCAGATGAGCCAACTCCCGCAGGTGCTTGGCTCCGCGCTGGGTGACCGCATCCGGGAAGGCCGCCACCGCCGTGCCATCAAAGCCCAGGGTGACGCTTTTGACCTCGACGTAGGCGGGCCCATCGGGGTAGTCGAGGCGGAAATCAATACGGCTGTTTTCCTGACCGTACGCCACTTCACGCTTGAGCCCGGTAAAGCCGTTGAGCTCAGTGATGACTCCTGCGCGCAACGCCTCTTCGATCAAACCGTTGGCACGTGCCGTATTCACACAGAACAACCGCCCCTGGGGGGTTTCACCCACTTCCCAGGTGCCCGGCAATTTGCGTTTCGGGTCGTTGGAGCGACTGAACCAGACCTGCCCGCCCTCCACCTGGCAATTGAGCATCGAGCCGGTGTTGGGACAGTGGATCGTCAGCAACTCACCGCTGACGGTTTCGATATCAGCGAGAAAACGCTTGTAGCGACGGATCAGCCGGCCTTGTTCGAGGGGAGGATGAAAACGCATCAGCCTTGCCAGCTCCGCAAACCACGCGCGATGCGCTCGACCGCTTCCTGCAGGCGCGGCAGGTTCTGGGTGTAGGCAAACCGTACGTGATGCCCCGCCTGATAGCGGCCGAAATCAAGCCCCGGGGTAAACGCCACGTGTTCGGTTTCAAGGAAATGTCTGCAGAAAGCGAAGGCATCGCCGCCGAACTTGCTGATATCGGCGTACAAATAGAAGGCGCCTTCCGGTTCCACGGCAATGCCGAATCCCAGCTCACGCAACGCTGGCAGCAGGAAATCCCGACGCCGACCGAATTCGGCGCGACGCTCTTCGAGAATGGCGATGGTCGCGGGCTCGAAACAGGCCAGGGCTGCGTACTGGGCCATGCTCGGCGCGCTGATGTACAGATTCTGCGCGAGTTTTTCCAGCTCCCCCACGGCCGCCTCAGGAGCAACCAGCCAGCCGAGGCGCCACCCGGTCATCCCGAAATATTTGGAAAAACTATTCAGAACAAAGGCGTTATCGTCGACTTCCAGCACGCTGGCGGCATCGGTGCCGTAGGTCAGGCCGTGATAGATCTCGTCCACCACCAGATGACCGTGGCGCTCCTTGATCGCCCTGGACAACCCTGCCAGTTCGTCGCGAGTCAGGATCGTCCCTGTCGGGTTGGCAGGCGAAGCCACCAATGCACCGACACTGTCGTGGTCCCAATAGCGTTCGACCAGATCGGGGGTCAGTTGGTAACGCACGTCCGGCCCGACGGGTACCAACTGCGCGGCGCCTTCCACCAGACGCAGGAAATGCCGATTACAGGGGTAACCCGGGTCGGCCAGCAGCCAGTGCTTGCCCGGGTCCACCAGCAAGGCACTGGCCAGCAACAGCGCGCCAGAACCGCCCGGCGTGATCAGGATGCGCCGGGGATCGATGTTCAAGCCGTAACGCAGTTGATAAAAGCCGGAAATGGCCTCACGCAGTTCGGGAATCCCCCGCGCCGCCGTGTAACGGGTCTTTCCCGACGCCAATGCGGCCTGACCGGCTTGAATGATCGGTTCGGCGGTGGTGAAGTCCGGCTCGCCGATTTCCAGGTGGATCACATCAAAGCCGGCCGCTTGCAATTCATTGGCCCGCGCCAGTAGCGCCATGACATGGAAAGGTTCGATCGCACGACTGCGAGCACTGTAGGGCTGAGCCATTGGCTTTCCTTCGACGGAAAAAAACCGATTCTACCCAAAGCGCAGGAACGAGCGGGAACCTAAAGCGGTCAGAGGCCTTATGGCCGGGGTAAATCGACTCAAACGAGTGCCCCAGCTTTGACTAAAATCAATATTCGAGCAGGCCTGCGAACCTGCCAGATAAGGCCTTGGCGTCATTTGCAAGCAACATCGGCAGCACGCTCGACATCCGGGAGTAGCGCAGCCCGATTTGATCTGGTAAGTTCGCCCGCTTGCAGCCGCAGGGCCGGCAGGTGTCGGTGATGGATGAATCCTGCGCAGATGGATTACAAGAGTAGAGGCGGTCCATTTCATGCCCACCCAAGCAAAGCAGCAGCAACAGCCGTCGATCAGCGGCTTCGAACCCTACAAAGAAGTACCGGGCGAGGAGTACATGGGCAAGCCCATGCGCGCGCACTTCACCAAGGTCCTGAACAAGTGGAAACAGGACTTGATGCAGGAAGTCGACCGTACCGTTGACCACATGAAAGACGAAGCGGCCAACTTTCCTGACCCGGCAGACCGTGCCAGCCAGGAAGAAGAGTTCGCCCTCGAACTGCGAGCCCGCGATCGCGAGCGCAAGTTGATCAAAAAGATCGACAAAACGCTGCAACTGATCGAAGACGAGGAGTACGGCTGGTGCGAATCCTGTGGCGTCGAAATCGGCGTCAAGCGTCTGGAAGCCCGCCCTACCGCCGACATGTGCGTTGACTGCAAGACGCTGGCGGAAATCAAGGAAAAGCAAGTCGGCAAATAATTGCGGCTTGAACCAGAAACGGAGCGTTCATCGCTCCGTTTTTTGTTTGCAGAACTCATGAATCAAGACACTGCTTCCCCTGTAAGAGCGAGGCTACTCGCGAAAGCGTCGGATCAGTCGACTCAGCGTTGAATGACAAATCGCATCGCGAGCAGGCTCGCTCCTACAGGTAGCTGGCGCCAATCCTGACACTGTAACGTTGCCCTCATGACCGCCACCCCCTCTCGCGCCTACATCGGCCGCTTCGCCCCCACGCCCAGCGGCCACCTGCATTTCGGCTCGCTGGTCGCGGCACTGGCGTCGTACCTGGATGCCCGCTCGGTCGGCGGTCGCTGGCTGATGCGCATGGAAGACCTCGATCCGCCCCGCGAAGAACCCGGCGCCCAGTCCGCGATTCTTCATGCCCTGGAACGCTATGGTTTCGAATGGGATGGCGAAGTGGTCCGCCAGAGCGAGCGCCACGACGCCTACGCCGAGGTGCTCAATCGCCTGTTCAACCACGGCCTGGCCTACGCCTGCACCTGCTCGCGCAAACAGCTGGAGCCTTATCACGGCATTTATCCGGGCCTGTGCCGCAATGCCGGGCATGGCCCCGAGGATGCAGCGATCCGCCTGCGCGTGCCGGAGCTGCAATACCACTTCATCGATCGCGTTCAGGGCGAGTACCGCCAGCACCTTGGTCGGGAGGTCGGCGATTTTGTGATCCGCCGACGTGACGGTCTGTATGCCTATCAGCTTGCCGTCGTGCTGGACGATGCCTGGCAGGGCATTACCGACATCGTGCGCGGTGCCGACCTGCTGGATTCCACGCCGCGCCAGCTTTACCTGCAGGAACTGCTCGGCCTGCCGCAACCACGCTACTTGCACCTCCCGCTGATTACCCAGCCGGACGGCAACAAGCTCGGCAAATCCTACCGTTCGCCGCCACTCACCGAGGATCAGGCCACGCCGCTGTTACTGCGGGCCTTGCGCGCCCTGGGGCAAAATCCGGGCAGCGAACTGGCTTTCGCAACGCCACGGGAAGTGCTGAACTGGGGTATTGCCCATTGGGACGCGCTGCTGATCCCGCGCACACTCAGCCTGCCCGAGGCGCAGCTGCTGTGATCGCGCTTGCAGTCGTGCGCCCATCCGTTACCATCGCCGCACGTTTTCGGGCACGCGCATAAAAAAAGAGAGGCCGGGATGTACATCTATCGCTTGGTCCTGCTTCTGGTAGTGGGGATCTACCTGTTTTCCCCAGCCATCATGGATTGGTGGATCGACGCCACTGGCGCCTGGTATCGCCCTTATCTGCTCTGGCTGATTCTGATTGTCGTGACCTTCATCCTGCAGAGCCAAAAAGATGCCGATGAGCTTTAGCCTGACCCAGATGATCCTGATCAGCGCCGCGTACCTGGCGGTGCTGTTCGGCGTCGCCTGGATCAGCGAACGGGGCATGATCCCCCGGGCGATCATTCGCCATCCTTTGACCTACACGTTGTCGCTGGGGGTCTACGCCAGTGCATGGGCGTTCTACGGCACGGTCGGCCTGGCCTATCAGTATGGCTACGGCTTCCTGTCCAGCTATCTGGGGGTTTCCGGGGCCTTTCTATTGGCGCCGGTGCTGCTCTATCCGATCCTGAAGATCACCCGCACCTATCAGCTGTCATCCCTGGCGGACCTGTTTGCCTTCCGCTTTCGCAGCACCTGGGCCGGCGCCCTGACCACGATTTTCATGCTGATCGGCGTATTGCCGCTGCTGGCCTTGCAGATTCAGGCGGTCGCCGACTCCATCGGCATCCTCACCCGCGAGCCGGTGCAGCATCGCGTGGCCCTGAGTTTCTGTGCCCTGATCACTCTGTTCACGATATTCTTCGGCTCCCGACACATTGCCACCCGCGAGAAACATGAAGGCCTGGTGTTCGCGATCGCCTTCGAATCGGTAATCAAGCTGATCGCCCTTGGCGGCGTCGGCCTGTATGCCTTGTACGGCGTGTTCGACGGTCCGCAGCAGCTTGAGCTGTGGTTGCTGCAAAACCAGACCGCCCTCGCCGCCCTGCACACCCCACTGCAGGAAGGCCCATGGCGCACACTGCTGCTGGTGTTCTTCGCCTCGGCCATCGTGATGCCGCACATGTATCACATGACGTTCACGGAAAACCTCAACCCGCGCTCCCTGGTCAGCGCGAGCTGGGGCCTGCCGCTGTTTCTGCTGCTGATGAGCCTGGCGGTGCCGCTGATTCTCTGGGCCGGATTGAAACTCGGGGCAACGACCAATCCGGAATACTTCACCCTGGGCATCGGCATCGCCGCCAACAGCAAGGCCTTGGCACTGCTCGCCTATGTGGGCGGGCTGTCGGCTGCCAGCGGGTTGATCATCGTCACCACCCTGGCCCTGTCCGGCATGGCCCTCAACCACCTGGTGCTGCCGCTTTATCAGCCACCGGCCGAAGGCAATATCTACCGCTGGCTGAAATGGACCCGCCGCGCCTTGATCGTCGCGATCATCATGGCGGGCTATGGCTTCTACCTGATGCTCGGCGCCGAGCAGGATCTGGCCAACCTCGGCATCGTCGCGTTCGTCGCGACCCTGCAATTCCTGCCGGGTGTATTGTCCGTACTGTACTGGCCGACAGCTAACCGCCGAGGCTTTATCGCCGGCCTGCTCGCCGGGATCCTGGTGTGGATAGTGACCATGCTGCTGCCGCTGGTCGGCAACCTGCAGGGCTTCTATATCCCGCTGCTGAACATGATTTACGTGCTCGACGACACCAGCTGGCACATGGCGGCCATCGCTTCGCTGGCGGCCAACGTGCTGATGTTCACCCTGATCTCGCTGTTCACCAATGCCAGCACCGAAGAAGCCAGCGCCGCCGAAGCCTGCGCCGTGGACAACGTGCGCCGCCCGCAACGCCGGGAGCTGCACGCCGCCTCCCCCCAGGAATTCGCCACGCAGCTGGCCAAACCCCTGGGCGCCAAAGCGGCACAGAAGGAGGTCGAGCAGGCCCTGCGTGACCTCTACCTGCCATTCGACGAGCGCCGGCCCTATGCCTTGCGCCGCCTGCGGGACCGCATCGAAGCCAACCTTTCCGGCCTGATGGGGCCGAGCGTGGCCCAGGACATGGTCGAAACCTTTCTGCCTTACAAGGCCGGCGGCGAAAACTATGTCACCGAAGACATCCACTTCATTGAGAGCCGCCTCGAGGACTATCACTCGCGCCTGACCGGCCTGGCCGCCGAACTCGATGCCCTGCGCCGCTATCACCGCCAGACCCTGCAAGAGCTGCCCATGGGCGTCTGCTCGCTGGCCAAGGACCAGGAAATCCTCATGTGGAACAAAGCCATGGAGGAGCTCACCGGGATTGCTGCGCAACGTGTGGTCGGCTCGCGCCTGAGCACCATTGCCGACCCCTGGAAAGCGTTGCTGCAGGGTTTTATCAACCTGCCCGACGAGCACTTGCACAAACAGCACCTGGCCCTCGACGGCCAGACCCGCTGGCTCAACCTGCACAAGGCGGCGATCGATGAGCCCCTGGCGCCCGGCAACAGTGGCCTGGTATTGCTGGTGGAAGACCTCACTGAAACGCAAATGCTCGAAGACAAACTGGTGCACTCCGAACGCCTGGCCAGCATCGGCCGGCTGGCAGCCGGTGTGGCCCACGAAATCGGCAACCCGATCACCGGTATCGCCTGCCTGGCGCAGAACCTGCGTGAAGAGCGCGAGGAAGACGGCGAACTGAAGGAAATCAGCGGGCAGATTCTCGAACAGACCAAGCGCGTGTCACGTATCGTCCAGTCGTTGATGAGCTTCGCCCATGCCGGCAGCCATCAGCACAGTGACGAGCCCGTCTGTCTGGCGGAAGTGGCTCAGGATGCGATCGGCCTGCTGGCCCTGAACCGGCGCAACTTCGAGGTGCAATTCTACAACCTGTGCGACCCCGATCACTGGGTCGAAGGCGATCCGCAGCGCCTGGCCCAGGTATTGATCAACCTGCTCTCCAACGCCCGCGACGCCTCGCCTCCCGGCAGTGCGGTGCGGGTCAAGAGCGAAGCCGGCGAACACACGGTCGACCTGATCGTCGAAGACGAAGGCAGCGGTATTCCGAAGAACATCATGGACCGATTGTTCGAACCTTTCTTCACCACCAAGGACCCTGGCGAAGGCACCGGTCTGGGCCTTGCACTGGTCTATTCCATCGTTGAAGAGCATTATGGACAAAT
>Ga0160472_100763_pt1 | contig 14318 bp, 15 predicted proteins | sample HID1973M_E11MG_FD_108267 | JGI IMG/M metagenome (GOLD analysis project Ga0160472, IMG submission 108267) | Enriched mosquito-associated microbial communities from UW Madison campus, WI, USA - HID1973M_E11 MG | ecosystem: Host-associated > Arthropoda: Insects > Digestive system > Unclassified ... | reverse complement strand
GAGGGATTCGAACCCTCGATCCAGGTTTTGGCCCGGATGCTCCCTTAGCAGGGGAGTGCCTTCGACCTCTCGGCCACGTCTCCCAAACTTGCGTTGTGCGAGGGAGGCCGCACAACGAAGCGCGTATTCTAGCGGGGTCGTCTCAACTGGTCAATGACATTTCCATGACCAATCGCGCAAAAAACGCGACACCTACCCCGCCAGACACAACACTCACCAGATCACGCCTGATCCAGCTCGAACACCTTGTGGAGCGCGCGCACGGCCAGCTCCATGTACTTCTCGTCGATCAGCACCGAGATCTTGATTTCCGAGGTGGAGATCATCTGGATGTTGATGCCTTCTTCCGACAGCGTGCGGAACATCTTGCTGGCGATGCCCACGTGCGAGCGCATGCCCACGCCCACTACCGACACCTTCGACACCTTCGGGTCGCCGGACACGCTGGCGGCGCCGATATGGCCCTTCACGCTGTCGGTCAGGATGGTCAGCGCGCGCTGGTACTCGCCGCGCGGCACCGTGAACGTGAAGTCGGTCTTGCCGTCCACGGACTGGTTCTGGATGATCATGTCGACGTCGATATTGGCGTCGGCGATCGGGCCCAGGATCTGGTAGGCGATGCCCGGCTTGTCCGGCACGCCCAGAACGGTGATCTTGGCTTCGTCACGGGCAAAGGCGATGCCGGAGATGACGGCTGCTTCCATGTCAGAATCTTCCTCAAAAGTGATCAGCGTGCCCGAGTGCATTTCCTGCTCGAGCGGCATAAGCGGGTCGGTCAGCGACGACAGCACGCGGGTCTTCACGCGGTACTTGCCGGCAAACTCCACCGAGCGGATCTGCAGCACCTTGGAGCCGAGGCTGGCCATTTCCAGCATTTCCTCGAAGGTGATCTGGTCCAGGCGGCGGGCGTCCTCGACCACGCGCGGGTCGGTCGTGTACACGCCGTCCACGTCGGTGTAGATCAGGCACTCGTCGGCCTCGATGGCAGCGGCAATGGCCACGGCCGAGGTATCCGAACCGCCACGGCCCAGCGTGGTGATGTTGCCTTCGTCGTCGATGCCCTGGAAGCCGGTGATGACCACCACGCGGCCGGCGTCGAGGTCGGCGCGGATGCGCTCGTCGTCGATCGACTGGATGCGGGCCTTGGTGTACGCCGAGTCCGTCTTCACCGGGACTTGCCAGCCGGCGTAGCTGACGGCGGCAACGTTTTCGCCTTGCAGGGCGATGGCGAGCAGCGCGGAGCTGGCCTGTTCGCCGGTCGATGCCAGCATGTCGAGCTCGCGCGGATCAGGCTGCGGCGAAATCTCCTTGGCCAGACCGAGCAGGCGATTGGTCTCGCCAGACATGGCCGAAGGCACCACGACTACTTGGTGACCGGCGCGGTGCCACTTGGCAACGCGTTTGGCGACGTTCTTGATGCGTTCCGTGGAACCCATCGACGTGCCGCCGTATTTGTGAACGATGAGAGCCATCTTCCTATCGACGCCAGGGGTTATGCAAAACCACTGAAAATACACGAACAACCCCCATCAGGCAAGGCGCAGTGCCCTGCCGGGCCGCGCCGGAGGCGGCTTCAGGGGCGCTCGGGGGTCGCGCCGGGGGCGTTCCCGATCCATGTGACGCGCCAGCGCGGCGCGCCCGTCACCCCATGGTCGCTATCCGGCCAGCGGCGGTGCATGCCGAGTCCGGCGGCAAGAACGAGGTGATCCCCCGCCCACAGCAACGGCAGCACGGCACGGCGCCATGCCGGCACGCCGGCTTCCTGGTACGCCTGCTTGAGCGCGCGGGCGGGTCCGCCCGGCCGCAGCACGATACGCTCGCCGCCAACCCGGGGCGCGAGGCGCAGCGGATGCCGCAGGATGGTTTCCGGCACGCCGAAGGTGTCGTCACGCGTGAAATGCAGGGCGCCGTGCCATGTCGGCACGTCGATGCTGGCCTCGCCATGCCATGCGAATTCGACAGTCACGCACGCGGAGCTTTCCACGACGCGGCATGCCAGTACGCTTTCCCGGAACCTCCGCAGTACCAGCCCCTCGTGCGCGATGGCCGGTTCGCCGCCGTCGTGCGCCACCAGTTGCGCGAGCATGGCGTCGAGCCGCGCGGTGGAAGGCGCGCGCGCGCCGAGGTCGCGGAGCCATAGCCGCAAAACATTTCCCGCGTGGCCGGGCGGCAGGGCGCGCAAGCCATCGAGGTCGAGTTCGGCAAGCGTGTCGACATCGCGCCCCGGACGCACGAGCCGCGCCAGTTCGCCGGCAGCGAGATCGTCGAGCATGTGGCCGGCCTGCGCGAAATGCGCAGCCGCCTGGGCGACGTTGGCGCGCAGGGCGGGAAAGGTCGCCAGCAGGGCCGGGATGTGGGCCCGCAGGGCGTTGCGGGTGTAGCGCGGGTCCTTGTTGGAGGGATCGTCGACCCAGGGCAGCCCATGCACGGCGCAATAGGCGTCGATCTCCTCGCGGCCAACATCGAGCCAGGGCCGCAGCAGCAGGACGGCACTGTCCGCGTCGAGCCGGCGCATGGCGGGCATGCCGGCCATGCCCGCCACGCCGGTGCCACGCAGCAGCCGTAGCAGCACGGTCTCGACCTGGTCGTCGAGGTGGTGGGCGAAGAGCAGCACGCCGGCGCCGGTGTCCTCGCACATGGCCGCGAGCCCCGCGTAGCGCGCACGGCGAGCGGACGCCTCGACGCCCTCCCCCGCATGCGGCACGACGCTCACGCGGCGCGCGAAATAGCCGATGCCCCAGTTCTGGCACAGGTCGCGACAGAAGTCATCCCACGCATCGGCGGTGTCCTGCAGGCCGTGATGGATATGCAGCGCCACCAGCCGCACCGGCAAGGCAGCGGCCGTGATCGCGGTCCGCGCCGCGTGCAGCAGCGCCACCGAATCGCGCCCGCCGGACAGCGCCACGGCGATGGTCTGCGGCGCACCGCCGCCCGCACCAGAAACAACAAAGGCCGCACTGGCCTGGAAAGCCTGTGCGACCTTGTCGGTCAGGTGGGCGGACGGATCAGTCCGGGACGCCGGTTTCCTTGAACTTGCCATACGACATCAGGCGCTCGTGGCGACGGGCCTGCAGTTCCTTGACGCTCATGCCCTGGAACTGACGCAGCGATTCGGCCAGCACGCGCTTGAGCATGGCGGCCATGCCCTTCGGATCGCGATGCGCGCCGCCCAGCGGCTCGTTGATGATCTTGTCGATCAGGCCCAGTGCCTTCAGGCGGTGCGCGGTCAGGCCGAGCTGCTCGGCCGCTTCCGGCGCCTTCTCGGCGGTCTTCCACAGGATCGAGGCGCAGCCTTCGGGCGAGATCACCGCGTAGGTCGCGTACTGGAGCATCTGCACCACGTCGCCCATGGCAATCGCCAGTGCGCCGCCCGAACCGCCTTCACCGATGATGGTGGCGATCAGGGGCACCTTCAGGCCGGCCATCACGTACAGGTTGCGGCCGATGGCCTCGGACTGGCCACGCTCCTCTGCGTCGATGCCCGGGAACGCACCCGGCGTGTCGACGAACGTGAAGATCGGCAGGCCGAACTTGTCGGCCAGCTCCATCAGGCGCTTGGCCTTGCGATAGCCCTCGGGCTTCGGCATGCCGAAGTTGCGCAGTGCGCGCTCCTTGGTATCGCGGCCCTTCTGGTGGCCGATGACCATGCAGGCCTGGCCGTTGAAGCGCGCCAGGCCGCCGACGATCGAGAGGTCGTCGGCGAAATTGCGGTCGCCATGCAACTCGTGGAAATCGGTGAAGATTTCCCGGACGTAGTCCAGTGTGTACGGACGCTGCGGATGACGGGAGATCTGCGCGACCTGCCACGGGCTCAGGCTGGCGTAGATGTCCTTGGTGAGCTGCTGGCTCTTGCCGGCCAGCCGCGAAATTTCTTCGGAAATATCTACAGCCGAGTCGTCCTGAACGAAGCGCAGTTCTTCGATCTTCGCCTCCAGTTCGGCGATCGGCTGTTCGAAATCCAGGAAGGTGGTTTTCATAAAATCACGCGTACCTGTCTATGAAGGGGCGGATTCTACCGGAATTCGCCCGCTATATTGATGTCCCCTGGGTAGCGCATTCCGCACTTGCAGGGAGTTTTTGATTACGCTACTACCTAACCAGCGCCTGCTACGTCACTTAGTCAACTAGTACGTCACAGGCAGCGGATCCAGGCTGCGCCACATGTACCAGGTGGCGACCGTCCGCCAGGGCTCCCAGTTCGCCGCCACCTCGCGCGCCTCGCTGCGGGTGACGGGTTCGCCGCTGAAATAGTTGGCCGAGATGGCGTTGATCAGGCCGACGTCGTCGAGCGGCAGCACGTTGGGCCGCATCAGGTTGAACATCAGGAACATCTCGGCGGTCCAGCGGCCGATGCCGCGGATCTGCGTCAACTCGGCGATGACGGCCTCGTCGTCCATGCCGGTCCATTCGCTCACGTGCACGCGGCCCGCCTTGAAGTGGTCCGACAGGTCAAGGATGTACTCAGCCTTGCGGCGTGACAAGCCGCACGTGGCGAGTTTCTCGGCACCTGCCTTGAGGAACTGGGCGGGGGTCAGCTTCGGGCACACGGCCACCAGCCGCTCCCACACCGACTGCGCCGCCTTGACGCTGATCTGCTGGCCGACGATGGAACGCGCCAGCGTCACGAACGGATCGCCGCGCGACACGAGGTGCGCGGGGCCGTAGGTGGGGATCATCTTGCGCAGGATGCGGTCGCGCTTCATCAGGTCGGCGCACGCCTCGTCCCAGTAGGCCGGACGGATGACGTCGACCACCGTCTCGACGGGCAGCGGCACCGCGCTGGCTTCCGGCAGTTCCGGCTTTGCAGCCTTGCCGACCCGGGCGACCGCCTTGCCATCGACCTTTGCTTCCGGCTCGGCCTTCGCCATCCCGCGTGCAGCAGTCTTGCGGGCGGCGGCCTTGCGGGCCGGCGGTTCGGGATCGGCCGGAACGGGCTTGCGCGCGGCAGCGTTCAAGCACGCCTCCATTCCGTGGCGCCACCCGGCTTGTCCTCGAGCACCACGCCCGCGGCCAGCAGTTCGGCGCGGATGCGGTCGGCCTCGGCGAAGTTCTTCGCGGCCTTGGCCGCCTTGCGCGCGGCGATCTGCGCCTCGATGTCCTCGTGGCTCGGGCCGTCGGACTTGCCGCCCTGCAGGAAGGTATGCGGGTCGCGTTCCAGCAGGCCCAGCGTGCCGGCCAGCGCCTTGAGCTGGCGGGCCAGCTCGATCGAGCCGGTGCGGTTGACTTCGGTGGCCAGGTCGAACAGCACCGACATGGCGATCGGCGTGTTGAAGTCGTCGCCCATGGCCTCGGCGAAGCGTTTGGCGTGCGCCTCCTCCCAATCCACCGCGCAGCCGCCGGGCTGGGTGTCCTTCAGCGCCGTGTAGAGGCGCGTCAGGGCGTGGCGGGCGTCGTCGAGGTGGGCGTCGCTGTAGTTCAGCGGGCTGCGGTAGTGGGCGCGCAGGATGAAGAAGCGCACGACTTCGGAATCGTATTCCTTCAGCACGTCGCGGATGGTGAAGAAGTTGCCGAGCGATTTCGACATCTTCTCGTCATTCACGCGCACGAAGCCGTTGTGCATCCACATGTTGACGAACGGCTTGCCGCTGGCGCCTTCGGACTGCGCGATCTCGTTCTCGTGGTGCGGGAACTGGAGGTCCGCGCCGCCGCCGTGGATGTCGAAGTGCTCGCCGAGCAGCGTGCAGCTCATGGCCGAGCATTCGATATGCCAGCCCGGGCGGCCTGCGCCCCACTTCGAGCTCCACTTGCTCTCGGGCGGCTCGGTTTCCTTGGCGGACTTCCACAGCACGAAGTCGAGCGGGTCCTGCTTGGCATCGTTGGCCACCACGCGCTCGCCGGCGCGCAGGTCTTCCAGCGACTTGCCCGACAGCTTGCCGTAGCCCGGGAACTTGCGCACCGAGTAGTTCACGTCGCCGTCGCTGGCCTGGTAGGCGAGGCCCCTGGCCTCCAGCTTGCCGATCAGGTCGAGCATCTGCGGCACGTAGTCGGTGGCGCGCGGCTCGTGGTCGGGGCGGATGATGCCGAGGGCGTCGGCGTCCTCGTGCATGTACTGGATGAAGCGCGAGGTCAGCTCGCCGATGGTCTCGCCATTCTCGGCGGCGCGGCGAATGATCTTGTCGTCGATGTCCGTGATGTTCTGGACATAGGTGACCTCGTAGCCTGCCGCGCGCAGCCAGCGGTGGACCATGTCGAACACCACCATCACGCGCGCGTGGCCGACGTGGCAGTAGTCGTACACGGTCATGCCGCAGACATACATGCGGACCTTGCCGGGTTCGATTGGCACGAAAGGCTGCTTTTCACGCGCGAGCGTGTTGTAGATGTTCAGGAGCTGCATAGAGGAATGGATGCTGGCCGCGGGCGCCGCGAGGTTCCCGGATGGAACCCCATATCTTACCGGAAGCACGGAGGCCGGCGTTGCGCGACCCGAGCCGTCGTGCGCCCTGCGCCGCTTTGCTAGAATGCCGCGGAGTATAACCGGACTGCCCCGTTGCAGCTTGCCGTTGCCTGCCCCTGAATGAGCCTGCCTGTGCCTCTGCCCCTGCCCGTGCCTTCGCACACCTCGCTGCCCCTCTCGCTGCCCGAATCCCTGCGCCGTGGCGCCCGCGCCTCGGTGGCGGCACTGGCCCTGCTGTGCGCGGCCGGCGCGGCGCACGCGCAACTCACCAACCCCAAGCGGGTGCCGCCCGGCACGGTGCTGCCCTCGGGCGACGCCGGCATGGCGCCCGCCGAGCAGGCTGCGGCACAGAAGCGCTACGACGACGCCATCAAGGGCTACGACCGCGTGCTGGCCGCCAACCCGCGCAACGCGCAGGCCCGCTTCGAACGCGCCTGGGCCATGGCACAGGCCGGCCGCGACGACGACGCCATCCAGGCCTTCGCCGAGATGGCGCAGGACTTCCCCGAACTGCCCGAGCCCCACAACAACCTGGCGCTGCTGTACGCCAAGCGCGGCGACCTGAAGCGCGCCGAGGCCGAGCTGCTCACCGCCATCCAGGTCAAGCCGGACTTCGCCGTGGCCTATACCAACCTGGGCGACGTCTACAGCCAGCTGGCCAGCCAGTCCTACGCCGAGGCGCTGCGCCGCAACCCGGCCGACGCGCGGGCCGCCAGCGGCGCCGCCAAACCGGCGCCCGCGTCGCGCAAGTCGAAGAAGCCAGCCAGCCCGTCCGGCCGCGGCAATACCACCGGCACCCCGGCCGCCGAGTAACCCAAGCGCCCCGCCCTACTTGCCGGCGCCCCCATGGGACGCGGCATCAACCATCCGAACGGAGCCCTGAGATGAAGATTTCCCGTCGCATCGCCCTCGCGGGCATGGCAGGCCTGATGGCCAGCGCGCTGGCGCTGTCGCCCTTCGCGGCCAGCGCGCAACCGGCGCAGGCACAAGCCAAGGCCCAGCGCGTGCAGTTCACCACCAGCGCGGGCAAGTTCACGGTCGAGGTCTACCCCGACGCCGCGCCCAAGTCGGTCGCCAACTTCATGGAGTACGTGAACGGCGGGTTCTATAACGGCACCATCTTCCACCGCGTCATCAACGGCTTCATGGTGCAGGGCGGCGGCTACGACCGCGACATGAAGGAAAAGCCCACGCGCCCGCCCATCCCGCTCGAGGCCCAGAACGGCCTGAAGAACAAGGCCGGCACCGTCGCCATGGCCCGCACGGCCAACCCGAACTCGGCGACCGCGCAGTTCTTCATCAATGTGGTGGATAATCCGAACCTCGACTATCCGAATCCGGATGGCAACGGCTACGCGGTGTTCGGCAAAGTCGTGGAAGGGATGGACACGATCGATAAGATCAAGACGACACCCACGCGCTCCTACGGCCCGATGAGCAATGTGCCGTCGACGCCTGTCGTGATCGAATCCGCCAGCGTGGTCGCCGCCAAATAACCGCCCCCTCCCTAACCTCCCCTATTCTCCAGAGGTAAAGCTATGTCCAAAGTCCAGCTCCAGACCAACCAGGGTGTGATCACCATCGAACTCGATGCCGCCAAGGCACCCAAGTCGGTCGAGAACTTCCTGTCGTACGTGCGCAAGGGCCACTATGACAACACCGTCTTCCACCGCGTCATCAAGAACTTCATGATCCAGGGCGGCGGCTTCGAGCCCGGCATGAAGCAGAAGGAAACCGATGCGCCGATCGAGAACGAAGCCGGCAACGGCCTGAAGAACGATCGCTACACCGTCGCGATGGCCCGCACCAACGCGCCGCACTCCGCCACCGCCCAGTTCTTCATCAACGTGGTCGACAACGACTTCCTGAACTTCACCTCGCCGACCCCGCAGGGCTTCGGCTACGCCGTGTTCGGCAAGGTGGTGGAAGGCACCGACGTGGTCGACAAGATCAAGGGCGTGCGCACCACGACCTCGGGCTTCCACCAGGACGTGCCGGCGGACGACGTGATCATCGAGAAGGCCACCATCGTCGAGTAAGCCTCGACATGGCTGCGGATTGCGCCCGTCCACTTCCGAAGCACTGTCGATGCACTGCCCGCTGAACGCATGAGCGCAATCCTCCGCCCGCCGGTGGCCGGCCCTTTCGAGGTGCCGGCACCGGCGTGGTTCATTTCCGACCTGCACCTGACCTCGGGCATGCCGCGCACGCAGGCGGCCTTCGAGCGCCTGCTCGAACGCGCCGAACGCGACGCGAAGGCACTCTTCATCCTCGGGGATTTCTTCGAATTCTGGGTCGGCGACGACGAAACCGCGTTGCCCTTTCCGCAGCGGGTCGCCTCGGTGCTGCGCGCCCTCGGCGAGCGCGGCGTGCAGGTCTACCTGATGCACGGCAACCGCGACTTCCTGCTCGGCGAGCACTTCGCGCGCGAGGCTGGCGTCACCCTGCTGGCCGACCCGGCCGTGATCGAATGCGCCGGCCGGCGCGTGGTGCTGAGCCACGGCGACATGCTGTGCCGCGACGAACCCGGCTACAACCGGTTCCGCCACTGGACCCGCAAGCCGTGGGTGCAGCGTTTCTTCCTCGCGCTGCCGCTGTCCACGCGGCAGGCCGTGGCGCGGCGCCTGCGCGCCGACAGCGAAACCACCCGCACCGGCGAGCGCGCCGAGGTGTATGGCGACGTGACGCCCGAAGCCGTCAGTGCGCTGTTCGCCAGCGGCCAGTCGCGCCTGATGATCCACGGCCACACGCATCGCCCCGCGCATCATGAGACGGCCGATGGCGAGCGCTGGGTGCTGACCGACTGGGATCTCGACGGCAGCAAACCCCGCGCCGCCGTACTCCAGCTGGACCAGGACGGATTCGCCGTCCTGCCCCAGCTCGACTGAGCCCTTGCCCGGTCATTCCCCCTACTTCCATTCCCCCTACTTCATCATCCTGCGCAGTTCGCTCGCGTCGAAGCGGTCGTTCGGCGTGTTCTCGAGGTGCTCGCCCAGGCGGTCGAGCGCCGCCAGCACGGCCTCGATGCGCTCGTGCTGGAGCGCGGCATTGTCGATCAGGCTCTTCAGCGCAAGCGAGACGGGATCGTCCGCATTTGGCGTGATGCCGTAGGCCGAGAATTCCTGGCGGGCACCCTGCTGCTGCGGCGGCGAGTCCGGCAGGATGATGCGCGCCGGAATGCCCACTGCCGTGGCGCCGGGCGGGACCGGCTTGAGTACGACGGCATTGGAGCCCACGCGCGCGCCGTCGCCCACCACGAACCCGCCCAGCACCTTGGCGCCGGCACTCACCACCACGTTGGCGCCGAGTGTCGGATGGCGCTTCTGGCCCTTGTAGAGCGACGTGCCGCCCAGCGTCACGCCCTGGTAGATGGTGCAGTCGTCGCCGATCTCGGCGGTCTCGCCGATGACGACGCCCATGCCGTGGTCGATGAACACGCGCCGGCCCAGCTTCACGGCCGGGTGGATCTCGATCCCGGTCAGGAAGCGCGACCAATGCGAGAGCCAGCGGCCGAGCCAGTGGAAACCGGCATGCCACAACGCATGCGCGAAACGGTGGAACAGGACGGCATGAAAGCCGGGATAGCTGGTGATGACTTCCAGTCGGCTGCGCGCTGCGGGATCGCGCTGCAGGATGGTGTCGATGTCTTCCTTGATACGGGCGAACATTCTCGGGTGTGTAGTCATGCCGCGCCGTGCGCCGCGCATCGGGTGCACGGTCGCCAGCGTCGGTCGTTGTGGCAGGGATCGCGGCAGGCGGGGCCCGCCGCGCATCATGGCTGGCGGCAGGCGATCAACATCGCCCCGGCATCCGCAGGCCGGAAAGCTTCAGCTGATTGGCGCGGTGATTCGCGTCGCGTGCCACGTTGTCAGTGCTCCTCTGCGTCCGGCGCGCCGGGGGGTGGGGTCCGCCCGGCTGCCAGCCTCATGCGTCGCGCGATGCCGCGCAGGATGTTCACTTCCTCGCGCTCCAGCCCGGTGCGGGCGAACAGCCGGCGCAGGCGGGACATCAGCTTGCGCGGGTTGTCGGGATCGAGAAAGCCGATCGCGGCGAGGCCGTCCTGCAGGTGGCCGAACATCGCCTCGATCTGGCCGGCGGTCGCCGGTTCGCCAGCATAGCCGATCTTGCCCGCTTCTACCGAATCGCCGCCGCCCGCCCCCATGGCCTCCAGCAGCGCGAGCCGCATCTCGTAGGCGACGAGCTGCACGGCCTGCGCCAGGTTGAGCGAGGCATAGTCGGGATTGGCGGGGATGTGCGTGACGGCCGAGCAGCGCTCGACCACCTCGTTTGGCAGGCCGAAGCGTTCGTTGCCGAAGACAAAGGCGACCAGGCCGTCGCCCTGGCCAGCCATGGCAAGGAGATCGCGGCTGCGGGCTGCTGCCATGCGCGGCAACAGGCGCGGTGGCCCGAACTCGCGCTGGCGCGCCGTCATGGCGACGGTGAAGGCGGCGCCTTCCAGCGCGGCGTCGATGTGGTCGACGATCTGCGCGCCGGCCAGCACGTCGTCCGCCCCGCTGGCCATCGCCACCGCATCGGCATGCTCGCGCACGGCCGGTTCGCGTGGCGACACCAGCATCAGGCTGCCCGGCGCGCCGCCGAAGCCCATGGTCTTCATGGCGCGCGCCACCGAGCCGACGTTGCCCGGGTGGCTGGTCTCGACCAGCACAAAGCGCACCCGAGTGAACATGGCGGCGCGATGGCTCGTATCCGATGACAGGTTCATATACAATCCGGGGTTCTTTGGCGCGTCGCGGTCCGGTGAGAACTATCCGGCACTTTCATTCGACGACGTCCCCGTTCTTCTACAATTCGTTGTGTTGTTTGTCGGCCCGCTCCGGGCAATGCGAGACGTTCGCGTTGCCGGTCGCCGGCCTGGAGAGATTCATGCATCCGATGCTCAATATCGCCGTCAAGGCGGCCCGCAAGGCGGGTTCCATCATCAACCGCGCGTCGCTCGACGTCGACCTGGTGCGCGTCTCGCGCAAACAGCACAACGATTTCGTGACGGAAGTGGATCGCGCCGCCGAGGCGGCGATCATCGAGATCATCCGCACCGCCTATCCGGAACACGCCATTCTAGCGGAAGAGTCCGGCCAGTCCTGGGCCGAAGGCGACGCCAACGCCGAATACACCTGGGTCATCGACCCGCTGGACGGCACCACCAACTTCATCCACGGCTTCCCGCAATACGCGGTGTCGATCGCCCAGCTCCACCGCGGCACGCCCGTGCAGGCCGTGGTCTACGACCCCACGCGCGACGAACTCTTCACCGCCACCAAGGGCGCGGGCGCCTTCGTCAACAACCGCCGCATCCGCGTCACCCGCCGCGACAAGCTGGCCGACTGCCTGATCGGCACGGGCTTCCCGTACCGCGACCTGGAAGGCGTGGACGAATACCTCGAGATCTTCGCGCTGATGACCCGCAGCTGCGCCGGCCTGCGCCGCCCGGGCGCCGCCGCGCTGGATCTGGCCTACGTGGCCTGCGGCCGTCTCGACGGCTTCTTCGAGCGCGGCCTGCAGCCGTGGGACATGGCGGCCGGCATGCTGCTCATCACCGAGGCCGGCGGCCTGGTCGGCAACTACGCCGGCGAAGCGCGCCAGATGGAACAGGGCGAAGTGCTCGCGGGCAACCCGAAGGCGTTCGCGCAGATGGTCCGCCTGCTGTCGCCGTATTCGCTGGACAACACCAAGCCGGCAGCCGCCTGAGCGCGTCCGCGTCGGGGCTGAAGCGGCCTTACGCGTCCACTACGCATCCAATACGCACCCGGTACATGCCCGCCGCAAGGCGGGCGTTGTCGTTTACCGCGCCGGTCCCGCACGCGGGATCAGAATCGTCTGAATTGTTGGCTTGTGCCCGGCCATGATGATCCGCGTCAACGCGGGCAATGCGCGTCCTCAGCAGAATGTATGGGATCAGCCCCTCTCCCCCACTCTGCAGGACACGCCATGTTTCCCGAATACCGCGACGAAATCTCGCGCCTCAAGACCGAGGACGCCCACTTCTCCCGCCTGTTCCACCGCCACAACGATCTCGACCAGGAGATCAAGAACATGGAAGCCGGCATTGTCCCGGCCGTCCATGAGGCAATCGAGACGCTGAAGAAGGAAAAGCTGCACCTGAAGGATCAGCTCTACGCAATCCTGCGCAAGACCTCGGGAGGCTGACATGGCAGGTCGTTCGCGCACAAAGGCTCCTGCCCAATCCCCCCGCATCGCCAACGCCGGCACGCCTGACGTCGGACCCGGCGCTTCCGCTGCGGCAACCCCGCGCCCGGTCGACCGGGGCGATACCCTGCCCACCAATACCACCCGTTCCGCCGAGCTGCATGCCGTCCGCGACGGCGTGGAAGCCGCCGGCCTGCTGGCCGCCAGCAGCATGCGCGACGTGCTCGCCAGCGTGAAGGGGCAGGACCCGGAATCCGTCCTCGACGTGGTTCGCACGTTGATGGACGGCCTCTCGCACGACGAAGCCGCGCAACTGCGCAGCCTGGTCCTCGAGGGCGAGCCCTCGACGTGGATGGCCGGCAGGAAGCGCCACCCCGACGAGGAGCTTTCCACGGCCTGGCGCGAGGGCGCGTATCCGTACCAGAACCTGATGTCACGGCGCGCCTACGAGAAGCAGAAGTACCTGCTGCAGGTCGAACTGCTGAAGCTGCAGGCCTGGGTGCGCGAGACCGGCCAGCGCGTGATCATCCTCTTCGAAGGCCGCGACGCGGCCGGCAAGGGCGGCACCATCAAGCGCCTCATGGAACACCTCAACCCACGCGGCGCGCGCGTGGTGGCGCTCGAAAAGCCCACCGACACCGAGCGCTCGCAGTGGTACTTCCAGCGCTACATCCAGCATCTGCCGGCCGCCGGCGAGATCGTGCTGTTCGACCGCTCCTGGTACAACCGCGCGGGCGTGGAGCGCGTCATGGGCTTCTGCAGCGACAGCGAGTACCAGGACTTCCTGCAGCAGGCTCCCGAGTTCGAGCGCCACCTCGTGCGCAGCGGCATCCATCTCTTCAAGTTCTGGTTCTCGGTGAGCCAGAAGGAGCAGCGCCGCCGCTTCAAGGAGCGCGAGGTCCATCCGCTCAAGCAGTGGAAGCTGAGCCCGGTGGATATCGCCTCGCTCGACAAATGGGACGACTACACGCAGGCCAAGGAAGCGATGTTCGCCCGCACCGACACGGCCGACGCCCCGTGGACGGTGATCCGCTCGGATTGCAAGAAGCGCGCGCGGCTGAACGCCATGCGCTACATCCTCAACCGGTTTTCCTACACGAACCGTGACCCGGAGCACGTTGGCCTGGTCGACCCGCTGATCGTGGGCCGCGCCCTCGCCAGCTGACGGGCCGGTTCTCCATTGAAGAAAGAGCCATGTTCAAGCATATCCTGCTACCCGTCGACGGTTCGGAGCTGTCCCACAAGGCCGTCTCTGCCGCCATCGAATTCGCGCGCAACACCGGCGCGCGCCTCACGCCCTATATGAGCGTGACGGAATACCCCTTCCCCATCACGAGCGACACGTCGCACGAGAAGCGCTCGGCGTACGAGTCGCGCGTCCAGGAAGAAGCTCACCGCGAACTCGCGCACATCGAAGCCGCCGCCGCGCTGGCCGGCGTACCCTGCATGGGTGCCGCGTCGGTCGCCTCGGCACCGTACCGGGGCATCATCGCCAAGGCCACGGAACTGGGCTGCGACGTCATCTTCATGGCCTCGCACGGCCGCAGCGGCATCAGCAGCCTGCTGCTGGGCAGCGAGACGCAGAAGGTGCTGACGCACAGCACGATTCCGGTGCTCGTATTCCGCTAAGAACCGCTTATGTGGACGCCTCCCGGATCGCAAGCCTGTTTTGCATCTTGGTTGTGAGGTAAGGCAGCACGCTTATGTCCGGCCCGTTTGCGCAGGCCGGTTGGCCTGCTGGCCCATATGGATTGCG
>Ga0160472_100762_pt1 | contig 14321 bp, 13 predicted proteins | sample HID1973M_E11MG_FD_108267 | JGI IMG/M metagenome (GOLD analysis project Ga0160472, IMG submission 108267) | Enriched mosquito-associated microbial communities from UW Madison campus, WI, USA - HID1973M_E11 MG | ecosystem: Host-associated > Arthropoda: Insects > Digestive system > Unclassified ... | reverse complement strand
TTGGCTGCCTGTTCTCGCCAGTCAGTCATAAACGTCCGTTGTGAGTTGTGCATTTAACCTGTCGACGCAATAGATCGGCTAATTCGTTCAGCGGGCAAGTCCCGCTAATTACCCCATTGTCGTTGCTTGAGTGACTTCCATCAAAATCGGCGCTAGCTCGTTGATCACCCGGTCTTCTGGCCAACTGCTCAGTTGTGCCATCACATTTACGGCCGCCACGGTTTGGAAATGTACATTGCGAATCGGGGCGGCAATTCCTACCTGACCGATCATTACCTGGTCGCTAGTAATCGCATAACCGTTCTTTCGGGCCGCGAGTATTTGAGCAAATAGCTCCTCCCGATTCGTTTCAGTGGAAGGGGTGAAAGCGCTGGTTTCAACGGCAGCTAAGCTGTCGCGGATCTGCTGATCTGGGAGTGCCGACAGCAATATTCGTCCAGCAGACGTACACCAGGCAGGCATTCGTCGTCCTGGAAGCATTTCAGCGAAAGTCTGGTGCATACCTGGAATTCGCATGACGTAAACAATGTCGTGCCCGCTGAGCACGCTCAGATTGACGGTCAGGCCGCATCGTTCGCGAATCTGCTTGAGCAGGGGCAAAGCGCGGCTGATCAGCGGGTCAGCGTTGAGGTACAGATACCCCAGCTCGAGGGCCTTGTGCGTCAAGCTGTAACGTCGAGAGCGTTCATCCTTTGTCAAATAGCCCAGCTCACACCACGTATAGGTGAAACGTTGGGCGGCACTTTTGGTCATCTCGCAGCTTGAAGCCAGTTCAGTAAGACCGATGGAAGCCTGTCCATTTCGGAACATCTCCAGCACCCGAATACCTTTTTCAAGTGTGGCGATGAACTGCGGGTTGAGTGATTCCGGCGATTGTATGGACAACAGTGTTGCTCCTGATTTTGTCGGACGGTCTGGTGCAATTCGAGGATAACGCATGTTGACCTCTGGTACGGCTAGGGATATACATAGTATCGCAAACTAACAATAAGTATCGCACATCGATACTTGAGGATTCATGATGAAATCAGAGGTTGTTGATCTTTTACTGAAACCGGCGTGTGAACAAGCTGCGCAGATCCGCGCCGGGCATTTGTCTTCCCGGCAATTGACCGAAGCCTGTCTGCAACGGGTCAATACATTAAATCCCGTTCTCAACGCGTTAGTCACGGTGGACGTCGAGGGCGCATTGCGTAAATCGGACGAAGCGGACCGTCGGCAGGCAAAGGGGGAGCCGCTTGGGCCTTTACATGGCTTACCGCTAGCCCATAAAGACTCTTTTCTGACCGCAGGCTTGCGCACTACCTGGGGCTCAAAGCTGTATGCAAACCATATCCCTGAAGTCGATTCGCTGATCGTCAAGCGCCAGGCCGAGGCGGGCTCAATTCTCTTGGGCAAGACTAACCTGCCGGAATTTGGCGCCGGGTCGCAGACGTTCAATGAGGTTTTTGGTGCAACCCGTAATCCCTACGACCACGGGTTAACTTGCGGTGGCAGCAGTGGTGGCGCTGCCGTTGCGCTGGCCACGGGCATGGTGGCTTTGGCTGATGGAAGCGATATGGGGGGCTCGCTGCGCAACCCGGCGAGCTTCTGCAATATCGTCGGGCTGCGTCCTTCTTTCGGACGGGTGCCGATCTGGCCCAATGCCAACAGTTTTGGCCAGCTTACCGCCGCTGGCCCCATGGGACGTTGCGTCGCCGATGTCGCGTTGTTGCTCAGCGTGATCGCCGGACCCGATCCTCGCGATCCCTTGAGCATTGAACAACCCGGTGCGGCCTTTCGCCAAAACTTGAGCGCCGAGTTCAAGGGCACGCGTATCGCATATAGCCCTGACCTTGGCGGCTTGCCGATAGAAGCTCCTGTTCGCACCATCGTTGAACAGGGTGCCAAACGTCTGGCAGATATGGGCTGTGCTGTGGAACACGCCGAACCCGATTTTCACGGGGCCTCTCAGGCCTTTCAGGTGTTGCGCGCTCTAACGTATGCCAGCGGTTACGCAAGCCTAATGCCGACTCATCGCAACCTGTTCAAAGACACCTTGGTCTGGAACATAGAGCTGGCCAATACCTTCAGTGCCCAAGACATAATCGCCGCCGAGCAAGTGCGGGCTCGACTATTCCGGGATACCCAGCAATTGCTGGAAACGTACGACTTCATAATTGCTCCGGTGAGTCAGGTGTTGCCTTTTCCAATAGAGCAGCCATTTGTGAAACGCATTGGTGAGCAAGACATGCACAACTACATCCAGTGGATGGACTCGTGCTCGCTGATAACCCTGACGGGGCATCCGGCGATTTCAGTGCCCTGTGGTTTCACCGAGCACGGACTTCCGGTTGGCTTACAAATTATAGGGCGATACCGCGATGAACTGACATTACTGAAACTGGCGCAGGCGTTTGAAACAATAAGTAAGCCATACACTGCGCGCCAAACGATTTGATCGAATGCACCGCTGGCAACACATAGCAAGACGCCTTCACAGGCGGCTGGATCCCTTGACAACAATTTCAAAATCATCGGGAGCTTGTATGTCATCCAATACTATAGCGGTATCTTCAACTATTGTTCAGACACACCAACCGATCAGGGCTGCTGCCGGCTCATTCCTAGGTACCTTGATAGAATGGTTTGATTTCTATATTTACGCTACAGCGTCTGCGTTGATTTTTAGCCATGTATTTTTTCCTGGTAGCAGTCAACTGGTGGGCACGCTTTCGTCGTTTGCAACGCTGGCCGTGGGTTTTGTCGCTCGACCACTAGGTGGGATCATCTTTGGCAGTCTAGGGGATCGCTTCGGTCGGAAATATTCGCTGATTCTCACTTTGTTTTTGATGGGCGCCTCAACGGTCGGCATCGGCTTACTGCCGTCCTACGAGCAGGCCGGCATACTGGCGCCGATACTGCTTGTGCTGCTTCGTGTCTGCCAAGGTGTCGCCGTAGGCGGCGAGTGGGGCGGAGCCGTTCTTTTGGCAAGTGAACATGCACCAAAAGGAAAAAAAAGTTTCTACGCATCGTTCGCCCAGTTGGGCAGTCCCGCAGGTCTGATCCTGGCCCTAATCGCCTTCCGTTACATTAGCGCCTTGCCAGAAGCCGATATGTACGCTTGGGGCTGGCGCTTGCCTTTTATCGGCAGCGTGGTGTTGCTGTTGCTCGCATTCGTTATCCGACGGGGTGTCCAGGAGTCTCCGGAATTTGAGGCTAACAAGCAGTCCCAAAAGCCAGCGCAGTCACCGGTGAAGGTGGTGTTGCGTGACTCTTGGCCCTTGATATTGTTGGTGATGGGCGCCTGCACCATCGGCATTTCGTCTGCGTACTTCACCAATACCTTCATGATCGCTTACACCACTCAGTACCTGGGAATCAAAAGCTCGATAATTCTCGAGTGCCTGTCGATGGTGGCCATAGTGCAATTGATCAACCAGCCGATAGCCGCATGGCTGGCCGATAAAATTGGAGCGGGTCGCTTTCTATTAATTACCTCGGGTATTAGCGTGTTCGTGCCGTACCTGATGTTTAGCCTGGTTAGCACTGGACAGAGCTTGATGATCATCATGGGGATAGCGCTGACGAAAATTTTCTCTTCAGCATTCTACGCAGTGATTGCGGGCTTTATCGTAAACATCTTTCCGCTACAACAACGTTATTCCGGAATTTCGTTGGCGTACCAAGGCTGCGGTGCGCTGATCGGTGGCACGACGCCTATGATAGGAACGTTAATTGCCGGGCACGCCAACGGACATTGGTGGCCCCTAGCAGTGTTCTATTCGGCACTGGCATTGATTTCTTTCGTGTGTGTGTTGTTGCTGACACGGCGTATTCCCGCCATCGCACAAAAGTAGCAAAACGCCGAAGAGAAGTCCTGCCTGATCCTGCTCCGCGCAGTTACTCGTATTAGCGCCTGCCCCGAGGGAAGGATATTCGGCCCTCGGGTTCCAGACCGGCGTTTAGAGCTACAAAGAATCTTTAGAGAAAGGAGATTGGCAATTGCACAATGAAACGTGTCTCTTTGGAACTATTAGTGTTTCCATAGTTTCTACGAAGTGAAGATGAGCGCAGTCGCATGCTGAGGAGTTTGAGTGCCCGCTCTGTATCACATACGAAAGTTCTAATTCTCTACCGCGATCTTCACCGTCGGTAATATCACCATAGTGAACGTGAGTACCTTTGATAAATCTGTTCATCATGCTTAGGCCTAGAACACCGAAGCCGGCGAAATTGTAGTCATATCGTACTTGCCAGGATTTTTCATGTTTTCCATCATAGCTCCAAGCGAAACTATCATTCGCCAGACTGGTACCACTGGTCCCAGAGATTCTCTGCACGCCTGCATTTCCTGCAACTTTTTGCACCCCGATGTTGAAGGTATGGGTTGCAGCCTTCATGGAGAACAGGCCCGAAAACGTTTTGTTATCTTGAGCGCCTGCTAATGCTTGGCCTTCTTCATTTGCGAAAAAGTATCCCATGTTTGCCCCCAAGCTCAGGTCATCGGTGAGAGTTTGAGTTTGAGTTTGGTTAAGTTGCAGGTAGGTCTGGTTGTAGATGTCTCGTAATTGTGCATGCCATGCACACCAGCAAGGTGTTGTTCTGATTGAATGTATGCTCGATGCCGAGGAAATCGAAATGATCCGATTCAATTATGTTATGACCACGTATGACGGTGCCCGCATTGTTGAATGAAAGCTTTTCCATACTGGCATCGTTCCTCTGGCTATTCCCAGTGAAGAGACCTGCATATGCCGCGACATTCGACATTTCCTTTGATGTTAACATCGCCCCTTCAAATGTCTGGGGCAACGAGCGAGCATCATCTGACCTGAGCACCGGAATAATGGGTGCCCACTCACCGATTTTAATTTCGGTTTTAGATAGCTTGAGCTTGCCGGCAATAGCTGTACGACCGTAATCATCGACCGGTCGGTTATCGCTGTCGGTGGGAAACAATTGAGTTCGGTAGCTACCGCGTCCGCCGTCCAACTTTATCGACAGCATGCCAATCGCGTCGAAACCGCTTCTTGTTTTGTTTTTGTTGTAGGTAGCTGAGTTAGCTGGCGAAGTAGTTGCTGTGGATGCCAGTTGGAGTTCGATCAGTCACGGTAACTGGGCGTATAGAAATGACGAATTAGTATTTATGCAAGTCAGTGTTATGCCGAGCTGAATGCAGCTTGCCCAGTTGCGGAGGGCGTAGCCGGCGCGCGGTCAGTAACTACTAAAGCGCCAGCGGGTCTAGTCAGGTGTAATGGACGTGTGATGCGTGATTGCCGGTATGAAAAACGGTGTTTGGAATTCATTAACGCTGGATTGCCTAATTGTAAATTCCCTAGACGACACCTTGGAGGCATCCTCGGCGTAAAGCGTCATAACAACGAAAGCCGAAAGAGAATCTCCCATGGTCAAACGCAAACTTCACCCAATGTTCATGCGGATGCTAGTCAGTGCAGTGATCGGGCTCTCGACCTTGCCAGCCTATGCGGATATAGATAAACCCGATGCCTTGAAAATAGGCATCACGACCTTTATGTCCGGATCGGCATCCGTGTTTGGAATGCCGGCAAAAGCGGCTGCCGAGATCTATATCGAAGAACTGAACGCTGCGGGCGGCATCGACGGTGTAAAGATCGATCCGATCTACGTCGATGAAGGCGTGGGTGGTGACCGGTTTCTTTCCGAATATCGCCGTGTGGTGCAGGAGCAGGGGGCGAAGGTGATGGTTGCCTCGATCTCTAGCGGCAACTGCAATACGCTCGCTCCGGTTGCCGAAGACCTGAAAGTCGTCAACATCCTCTGGGATTGCGGTACCGAGAAGGCGCTTGAAGGGCATTCATATCAATATGTTTTTCGCAGCCAGGCCAATGCGGTCACTGAGATGGTGGCAAGCGTTCTTTACCTGCTCAAGGTGAATCCGGATTTCAAGACGCTTGCCGTGGTCAACCAGGACTACGCTTGGGGCCGTGACTCCTGGGACATCTTCAACGCGGTGCTCAAACAGCTCAAGCCTGATGTAAAAGTCGTGGCTGAGCTTTTCCCCAAATTTGGCGCATCGGACTTCTCGGCAGAAGTCAGTCGGCTGCAGGTTCTTCACCCGGATGTGGTTTTAACAACGTCGTGGGGGGGAGACCTAGATACCTTCGTGAGGCAGGCGAGCCAGCGCGGCTTGCTGCGCAATTCGCAGTTTTTCCTCGCGCTCGGTGAAACCTCACTGGAGCGACTTGGCAGTACGCTGCCAGAAGGTGTGCTAATCGGGGCGCGCGGCGACCATTACTTTCTCAACCCTCAGTACGTGAACGATCCTCGACATAAAGCTTTTGTCGCTAAATATCATGAGCGCACGGGAAGCTATCCCATTTACTCGGTTTACCACATGGTTCAGGCCCTCGACGCGATGACCGTCGCCTACAGAAAGGCGATTGAGGCGAACGCTGGTAAATGGCCAAGTGAGGAACAATTGGCCAGCGCTTTCAAAGGACTTGATTTCCGTGGCTTGACTAGTCCAGTGCACATTCGCGCTGAAGACGGGCAGGGGCTCGAGACCCAATTATTCGGAGTGACTGCCAACAGTCCCGACTATAGGTTCAAAGTACTCAAGGACATCATGCTGGTTCCCGCGGATAAGGTCACGACCCCGGCCGGTGAGAAATCCACGCAATGGGTCAAGACTGTTACATCGGCGCTTCTTGAACAAGTCCAGCCGCTGAGTGCCGTTCAATGAGCAGCGATATTCTGATTCTGGCCTTGCTGGATGGAGTGTCCTACGCCGGACTGTTGTTCCTGGTAGCGCTTGGGCTCACTTTCATTTTTGGTGTCGTACGGATACTGAATGTGGCACACGGCAGCCTCTACGCTTTTGGCGGCTATGGCGCGGCATCTCTGGGGCTGTGGTTGGGCCAAGACTCTGATTCAGCCATGGAGTCTGTAGCATTGCTGCTTGGCGGCGCCATTGCGATGGGCATCGTGCTTGGAACGGTGCTTATGCTTCTGCTGAAAAAGTTTCAGGACCGCGACCCGATTCTGCAACTGCTGGTGACGTTCGGCGCCTTTATGATCTTTGAAGATCTGCAACGCATGATCTTCGGTACCCAGCCCTATTTTGTCGCTGATATCGTTAACCAGATGGGTACCTCCGAGCTGATAGGAGTGGTCTACATGAACTATCAGCTGTTGTTCGTGCCTTCCGCTGCCCTGGCAGTTTACTTCTTGCTGAGATGGTTCCTCAACAGCACCCTCGCTGGCCGCCAGATAGTCGCCGTCACCCATGATCGGGAAGTCGCGACGGCACTCGGCATCAATGCCAAACGCATTGCATACCTCACTTTTGTTGTCGGCGCGGTCCTGGGATCGCTTGGCGGGGCCCTGGCTTCTCCCACGACTGCACTGGTGCCGGGCATTGGGGCGGACATGATCGTGCTGTCGTTCGCGGTGGTGGCAAGCGCAGGCCTGGGGCAGATCACCGGGGCATTGATCACGGCTCTACTCATTGGGTTGTCACGTTCATTCTGTGTGTACCTAGCTCCTGAATTCGAGGTGGTGATGCCTTACCTGATCATGGTTCTGGTTCTATTGGTTCGGCCTCAAGGTCTGTTTACCGTCGTCCAAGCGAGGAAAATCTGATGCGCTCAGTACTGTTTGGCGCTGCCGCTGCTGTGGCCATTCCTGGCATCGCGCTGGCGTTCCCCTGGTTGAAAATTCCGCTCATCCTGTCGCTTTGCTACGGCCTTGCGGCGTTAGGAATAGTGGTACTGCTCAAGGCAGGGCAGATCTCTTTTGGCCATGGAATGTACGCTTGTATATCCGGCTATGCCGTGGCATTCGTGAGTAAACGTTTCCCTGAAATGGATGGGGTTTTCCAAATTGCTCTGGGCACCCTCGCCAGCGTTTTCGCCGGCATGCTCATTGGTGCTTTCGTGGTTCGCTATCGGGATATTTTCTTCGGCATGCTGAACCTGGCCATATCCATGGTGTTGTTCACTGTGCTCGGTAAATTTTATGAGTACACCGGAGGCACCGACGGGGTGCGGATCAACCGCCCTGCATTGTTAGGCTTCGATCTTAGTCGCGACCCCTACGAAATCGCTTTGCTTGCACTAGTACTCGCACTTTCGTTGATTGCCACCTTTGGCGTCCAGCGCTACTTCCGTTCGAGTGCGGGGCAAGCGCTTGCGGCAATCAAGACCAACGAAACCCGACTGGAGTATCTGGGCGTCAACGCCAAGAAAGTGTTGTGGAAGGGATACGTTTTGTCAGCCTCCCTGTGTGGTTTGTCCGGGGCATTATTTGGACTTTCCCAAGGACTGGTGACCCCCGAATTGGGTTACTGGCTACGTTCTGGGGAGTTTGTCTTCATTGCGATCCTGGGAGGTGCCGGTCACGCCGCTGGAGCGTTTGTCGGAGCACTGCTCTATGAGTTCCTGAAAATGTATGCGGCGGCATTGGTCAGTGGATCCTGGCAATTGATCCTCGGGGCGATTTTAATCGTGATCATATATTTCCTGCCCAAGGGGCTCTCGGGGCTGTTCGGCAAACGTAAAGACGATGAAGGGGGGGCAGTATGACAGCGCTTCTGCAAACCAGTGATCTCACGCTCGCCTTCGGCGGCCTGGTAGTCGCCAACGGTATCAATTTCAGCCTTGACCAGGGCGAACGCCTGGCAGTCATAGGCCAGAATGGCGCAGGTAAAACTACCTTTATCAACATTTGCACCGGGCTACTCAAACCAGGTAAGGGCACGGTGACTTTTGCCGGAAGCGATATCACAGGTCTTTCTCCCAGGAAAATTGTGCGTCGAGGCATGGCCAGGTCCTTCCAGCTTCCCCAGTTATTCCTGGAGCAAACCGTTCGTGAATGCCTTGAGCTTTCGGCTGGTGCGCGGGCTGGAAGGCTTTCGTCCTGGAGTCCCTTGGCGTTCGCAAGCAAAGGCAAAGAGATCGATAGGATGCTGGATTTGACCGGTCTTCGTGATCGTCAGCACGAGCGTTGTATCAACCTGCCGGAAGGGCAGCGCAAGCTTCTGGACGTCGGGATGTCCTTGATGCTCGAGCCCAAGCTACTGATTCTGGATGAGCCCACCAGCGGCGTCTCCACCGAGGAAAAGTATGGTGTCATGGGGATCCTTATGCGGGCACTCGATGAGCAGAACGTCACAGCGATTTTCGTCGAGCACGACGTCGATATCGTCAAGCGCTACGCCACCCGGGTTGCAGCCTGGATAAGTGGGGCGATTGCAGCTGATGGGTCTCCCGGGGATGTGTTGGCCAATCCGCTGATCCAGCGTGAGGTACTCGGCGAATGAGTAACGACATCCTGGTTCAACTTGAAAACGTCAGTGTCGACATTGTCCATGCGCCCATCCTGCGGTGGGTGCATGCCGAACTGCGCAAGGGGCAAATCATTGCGGTCGTGGGTCGTAATGGTGCCGGCAAGACCACTTTGCTGCGTACGATCATGGGGCTACTGAAGCTCAAGGAAGGGCGGGTGCTGTTTGCGGGATCTGACCTGGCAAGTGTTGCTGCTCATGACCGGGCGCGTCTTGGAATCGGCTATGCCCCGCAAGAGCGGGTACTGTTTCCCACACTCTCTGTCGAAGAAAACCTACGCCTTCCTTGCGAGGTAGCAGGGATGTCGAAAGGACAGATTGATGAACGACTTGAAATGACGCTCGAACTTGTTGCGCAGCTCAAACCGATGCTTGGCCGCTCGGGCGCAGCCTTGTCCGGTGGACAGGGCAAGATGGCTGCACTCGGGCGTGCGCTGATGATCGGCAGCAGGCTGATTCTGCTGGATGAACCATTCCAGGGACTGGCCCCGGCACTTGCTACTGAATACAGCAAAGCGTTGAAAAGCCTTCAACAGCGTCTGACCGACCTATGCATTGTCGTTACCGAATCCAACGGTAGCCTGCTCAAAGACGTTCCTGACTATGTCCTGCACATCGAACGCGGCGAGCTGTGCACGGTAACGAAGTTTACCGGTGCAAAGGGTTACGACTCCACTTCCTACCTGCCTTTGGAGGCACATTCATGAGCACTCACTACATCGATGGCCAGCAAGTATCAGCCATCAGCGGGCAAACCATTCCTGTGCATTCGCCGGTTACGGGGAGCGCCTATGCCGAAATTGCTCGCGGCACGTCGCAGGACATCGATCTCGCAGTCAACGCGGCACGGGCGGCGTTTAATGGGCATTGGGGACAACTGAGTGCAACTGAGCGCGGACGCATCCTGGCCCGCATCGGAAATGGCGTACTCGAGAATATCGACGAGTTGGCGGCTATCGAGGCCAAGGACACAGGCAAGCCTATCGCCCTGGCACGCAAGGACATCGAGGCTTTGGCCCGGTACTTCGAGTTCTACGGTGGGGCTGCGGACAAGGTCCACGGTGAAGTCATTCCTTATCTCCCGGGATACTCTGTGAGCGTTGTAAGGGAGGCGTGTGGTGTGGTCGGGCATATCATACCCTGGAACTATCCGGCCCAAATGCTGGGACGCACCCTGGCCCCGGCATTGGCGATGGGGAACGCATCCGTCGTGAAGCCTGCTGAAGATGCTTGCATGACGTCGCTGCGTTTCGCCCAGATCGCAACTGATGCGGGGCTTCCCGCTGGCGCCTTGAACATCGTGACAGGGTATGGTCGGGAAGCCGGCGCCGCGCTGGCGAGTCACCCGGGGATCAACCTCATCACATTCACCGGCTCACCCGAAGTGGGTATTTCAATTCAAACGGCTGCCGCAGCCAATCATGTCAAATGTGTCCTCGAGCTTGGCGGGAAATGTCCCCAGGTTGTCTTCGCTGACGCTGACCTAGAGAAGGCGGTGCCGGTAATCGTCGGTGCAATCATTCAGAACGCAGGCCAGACCTGCTCGGCAGGCAGCAGGGTACTCATCCAGCGTGAAGTCTTTGACAAGGTGCTAGCGCTGGTCGCTGCGAAATTCCGCAAAGTTCGCGTAGGGCTGCCTGACTCTTCACCCGATTGCGGCCCGATCATTACCAAGGCTCAGTTCGCCAGGGTCAATCAATTTATCAAAGAGTGCAAAGATTCGGACCTTCCCGTGGTCGCTGAAGGAATGATGGACAGTGATCTCCCAGAAGGCGGCTATTACGTGCGGCCAACGCTCTTTGGACCTGTGCCCCGAGATCACAAGCTTGCCTTGCAAGAGGTATTCGGCCCGGTACTGGCAGCGCTCTCTTTCGACGACGAAGACGATGCCGTGGCGCTGGCCAACGGCACCGATTACGGGCTCGTTGCGTCTATCTGGAGCGAAAACGGCGCTCGTCAACAGCGCATGTCCAAGCGGCTGGAGGGTGGTCAGGTCTTCATCAACTGCTATGGCGCAGGCGGAGGGGTAGAACTGCCTTTCGGTGGTGTCCGCAAGAGCGGGCATGGCCGGGAAAAGGGCCTGCTGGCCCTTGAAGAATTCAGCATCACCAAAACGATCGTCAGCCATCACGGCTAAATCCTGATCGCAACAAAAATTGTCCTACATGCAATGGAGAAAAAAATGGCACAGCTCAACAATAAAATCGCCATCGTCACCGGTGCCGCAAGTGGATTTGGCGCTTGTATTGCACGTCGCTATATAGAGGAGGGAGCGAAAGTCGTTCTAGCCGATATCAATTTTGAAGCTGCCAACAAACTTGCCGACGAACTGGGCGCCAACGCCATTGCCGCGGCCTGCGACGTAACCAGAGCGGAACAGGTCGAAGCAGCCTTGCGCGTGTGTGTCGATACATTTGGTGTGCCTGATGTAGTAGTCAACAACGCCGGCACGACCCATCGTAATCAGCCGCTGATGGATGTCGACGAAAAGACCTTCGACCGCGTGTTTGCGGTGAACGTCAAATCGATCTTCCACATGATTAAGGCTGTCGTGCCTATGATGCGTGAGCGTAAAAGTGGTTCGATAATCAATGTAGGGTCTGTGGCGGGAATCCGACCACGTCCGGGTCTGACTTGGTACAACGGTTCAAAAGGCGCGGTGAATCTGCTGTCCAAATCTTTGGCCGTTGAGTTGGGTCCCGATGGGATTCGAGTGAACAATATTTGTCCTGTACTGGGCGAAACCGCCTTGCTTGAGGATTTCATGGGGATGCCAGACACTCCGGCAAACCGTCAGAAATTCCTTTCAACCATTCCTCTTGGCCGACTTGCAAAGCCGGATGATATTGCCGCTGTTGCGGTCTTCCTTGCTACTGACGATGCGGCATTCCTTAATGGCGTGGAATTACCCGTCGATGGCGGTCGTGTGATTTAAAAAAAGAACGATAGCCCAGGGTGCGACGTCAGCGCCTTGGGTCGTCTTACAGCGAATCCAATAGGTGCCAGTCACTAACGACTAGTCTTGCAGAAGTGCAATGCGAGTATTTTTTAAGTTATTGTATTGCGTCTGGTTTTAATATCGCAATCAATGGTTTGATACACGCGGGCAGGGAGTCCAGTTGCTTCACCAAAATGCTTCTTTCCCGCACAGCCCAGGTTTCATCTAGTTGTACAATTGCCAGTTCCATAGTTTTACTGTGACGAATGGCGGCGGACTCAGGTATTACGCCAACGCCGACTCCCACTTCAACCATGCGACAGATGGACTCGAAGCTGGATAGCTGTATTCTCCATGACATCTGTTCACCTAATTTTTCTGCTTGTTCCCGCATGAAGGCTTGAAGAGTACTACCTTCCTGTAGACCAACATGATGGAAGGGTATCGCTGCGCTGAATTTCTGCGCATCTCCATTGTCGAGTATGTGCCCCTTCGGGACGACCAGGACAAGCCTGTCAGTACTGAAATGCAGTACTTGCAGGTCTTTGGACGTTACGGGTCCGGCAATGATGCCTATATCCGTGGAACCATCAAGAACGCCACGAACGATATCCTTGGACAGCCTTTCCTGAAGGTCCACAGTTATGCCCGGGTTTTTTGCAAGATAATAGGCCAGTACCTCCGGGAGAAATTCCGTGACCGCAGTGGTATTGGCAAAAATGCGGATATGGCCTGATGCATCCGTTCCATACATTGCGAATTCATTCTTCAAATTCCCCATTTGCCGCATTATTACTCTTGCGTGCTTCAATAATCGCTGTCCCGCATCGGTTAGTTCGACTCCCCGACTGTCACGGTAGAATAGCTGGCAGTTGAGCTGAGTCTCCATCGCCTTTATTCGCACACTGGCAGCGGCAGGTGAGAGGAACGCTCGTTTCGCCCCTTGGGTCAGGCTTGGCGCCTCGGTGATATGAATAAAAAGGCGAAGGTCGGTGAAATCAAGGTGCATGGCGAAGTTCCAGCGTGGCATAAGCATTGATTAATTGAAGCTTGGGTTTAATAAACATTATCTCGCAGAGCGATACAAGATTCTCATGCCTGTCGCCAGTTAGGAAGAGATAGCTGCGCCACCACGCAAATTACGTCGATGGATGTTCCCGGGAGAGATGCGTCTTGAGTTTCACTTCGCTATATACCACGCGGGTCGGAGTGGGCGGTTAGTCAGGAAGAAACAGCACAATAGCGGTTGATGGGAGTAGCCAAAGCGGGGACCATTAGGTTGGTCGCTCGCAGAAGCAACGGTTGGAGGTTGGCATTCGTCGCTGTCGAACGCGGGATTCCGCAAAGACTGATTTTTCAAATGCGATCCACGCGGCATTCTTAAACCGCATTACAGGATTTTACGTATCACAGTGACGGTCCACACCCATGAACAATGAAAACCTGCGTCCACTGGACGGTATTACCGTCGTCAGTCTCGAACACGCGATCGCCGCACCGTTCTGCACCCGCCAACTGGCGGACCTGGGCGCACGGGTGATCAAGGTCGAACGCCCTGGCAGCGGTGACTTCGCCCGGAGTTATGACCAGCGCGTGCGCGGCATGGCCTCGCATTTCGTCTGGACCAACCGCTCCAAGGAAAGCCTCGCACTGGACCTCAAGCAAGCCCCGGCACAGGAGATCCTCGAACAGCTGCTGCAGCAGGCCGACGTGCTGGTGCAGAACCTGGCACCGGTTGCGGCGGCGCGCATGGGCTTGTCCTTCGAGGCGTTGCACGAACGCTTCCCGCAACTGATCGTCTGCGATATTTCCGGCTATGGCGAAGGTGGCACCTACCAGGACAAGAAGGCTTACGATCTGTTAATCCAGAGCGAAAGCGGCTTTCTCTCGGTGACCGGTAATGCCGACGAGGAGGGCATGGCCAAGGCCGGTTGTTCGATTGCCGACATCTCTGCCGGCATGTACGCCTACACCGGGATTCTTTCGGCGCTGTTGCTGCGGGGCAAGACCGGCAAGGGCAGCCGCGTGGAGATTTCCATGCTGGAAAGCCTGGTGGAGTGGATGGGCTTCCCCCTG
>Ga0160472_100754_pt1 | contig 14604 bp, 16 predicted proteins | sample HID1973M_E11MG_FD_108267 | JGI IMG/M metagenome (GOLD analysis project Ga0160472, IMG submission 108267) | Enriched mosquito-associated microbial communities from UW Madison campus, WI, USA - HID1973M_E11 MG | ecosystem: Host-associated > Arthropoda: Insects > Digestive system > Unclassified ... | reverse complement strand
TTTAATTGTAAATCGTAAACCAAAAATTGTAAATACGAATGATATTGAGAGCCGAAAATCTGGTTAAAAAATATAAGCAACGCACCGTTGTTAATGATGTTTCGTTCAATGTAAGTCAGGGAGAAATTGTGGGTTTGCTTGGACCAAACGGTGCCGGTAAAACTACTTCATTTTATATGATTGTAGGCTTAATTAAACCAAATGAAGGGCGCATATTTTTAGAGGATGAAGATATTACCGAAGATGCAATGTACCGCAGGGCACAAAAAGGTATCGGTTATCTCGCACAAGAGGCTTCCGTTTTTAGAAAACTAACGGTTGAAGAAAACATTCTTGCCATTTTGGAAATGAGCAAACTGAGCAAGGAAGAACAAAAAGACAAGCTGGAAGAGTTAATTAATGAGTTCAGTTTACACAAGGTTCGTAAAAATCGTGGCGATTTATTATCTGGTGGCGAACGCCGTCGTACCGAAATTGCCCGTGCCTTAGCTGCCAACCCAAACTTCATTTTATTGGATGAGCCTTTTGCAGGGGTAGATCCGATTGCGGTTGAGGAAATTCAAAGCATTGTTGCTAAATTAAAGCATAAAAATATTGGTATTTTAATTACCGACCACAACGTTCAGGAAACGCTTTCGATTACCGACAGAGCTTATTTGCTTTTTGAAGGCAAAATTCTTGAACAAGGTGTTCCTGAAGTTTTAGCCGAAAATGAGATGGTTCGTAAAGTATATCTTGGTTCCAACTTTGTGTTGAAACGTAAAACCTTTGAAGTTTAAATCGGACTTATGGCAATCGTAAATTCAATTTTTACCTGGTTAATGAAAAAGCGCATCCATCAGATTGAGCTTTTTATGAAGTATCCATACGATGTTCAGGAAGAGTGGTTTCACAGCTTAATTGATAGTGCGGAAAATACGGAATGGGGAAAGAAATACGATTACAAAACCATTCTGACCACACATCAGTTTCAGGAACGCGTTCCCATACAGAATTATGATACCCTAAAACCTTATATCGAGCGGATGCTCAATGGGGAACAGAATATTCTGTGGCCATCAGATATAAAATGGTTTGCTAAATCATCGGGAACCACCAGCGATAGAAGTAAATTTATTCCCGTTTCTGAAGAATCGTTAGAGGAATGCCACTTTAAAGGCGGCAAAGACATGCTTTCTATTTATTGTAATAACCGGCCGGATAATCAAATGTTTACTGGCAAAGGCCTGGTTTTGGGTGGAAGCCATCAGGTAAACCAGTTAAACGAAGATTGTTTCTACGGAGACTTATCAGCTGTGCTGATAAAAAACCTTCCAATTTGGGCCGAATATTACCGTACGCCAGATATGTCTATTGCTTTGATGGATAATTATGAAATTAAAATGGACAGGATGGCCGAAGCAACTATTCAGGAAAACGTAACCAGTATTTCTGGCGTTCCAACCTGGACAATTGTACTGGCTAAAAAAGTTCTTGAGTTAACTGGAAAGAAAAACTTGCTGGAAGTTTGGCCAAATCTGGAGCTTTATGTTCATGGCGCTGTAAATTTCACTCCTTATCGGGAGCAGTTCAAGCAACTCATCCCGTCGGATGATATGTATTACCTGGAAACATACAATGCATCTGAAGGATTTTTCGGAATTCAGGATCAGGATAATTCTGAAGAAATGCTTTTAATGCTCGATTACGGCATTTTCTATGAGTTTATCCCTATGGAAAACATAGGAGAGGAAAATCCGAAAGCATTATTATTGGGTGAAGTTGAACTGAACAAAAATTATGCTATTGTGATTTCTACAAACGGTGGTTTGTGGCGATATATGATTGGCGATACGGTTCAATTTACCTCTTTATCGCCTTATCGAATTAAAATAACAGGCAGAACAAAACACTTTATAAATGCCTTTGGCGAAGAAGTAATTATTGATAATGCTGAGCAGGCATTAACAAAAGCTTGCTGTGCAACGGGTGCAGAAATTAAAGATTATACTGCAGGCCCGATATATTTTAAGGGAGAAAAGGCAGGAGGGCATGAGTGGATTATCGAGTTTGATAAGCAGCCAGATGATTTTGAAAGATTTATCGATGTAATGGATAATACCCTACGCGAGATAAATTCTGACTATGACGCAAAGCGTTTTAAAGATATGGCTTTATGTCGCCCGAAAGTTCATAACGTACCAGCAAATACATTTTACAATTGGTTAAAAGCCAAAGATAAACTAGGTGGGCAACATAAGGTTCCGCGTTTGGCAAACGAAAGGAAATATCTTGATGATATTTTGAAAATGCTGAAATCTGAAGCAGCATAATTATTATTTAGTTTAATAAAATTAATACCCATGAGAGAAGCATTTTTTTTATGTGTTTTTATTTTTTTCAATGTCGTTGGAGTAGCGCAAATAAAGGAAAGTAATAAAGCTAAAATTGCGTATAAAATTGTCGAGACCTCTCCTCGTTGTAAACAACTAACAAAAGGGCTTTTTGAGCGTCTCATAAAAAATGGCGGAACTTCATTCGGCGTAATGCTGGAAATCAGTCCGAACCCGAAAACCGACCCTTCTCAAGCATATTCTGAAACTTATAACCTTAACCTTCATGAGAGTTATTCTGATAGAATGCCGATAATAGCGAGATTCGTTTTCGACCCGAAAAAAAGGGAACTTTACGAGGAGGATACGGTTGATGCTAAATTGATTACGATTCCGTTTGATAAGAAGTTATTGATTTTATTTGATAAAAAATAATATGATTTTCGGTCAATGCTTCCAATGTAACAATCGAAACATAGGTTTTGGCCGCTAATTTGTACTCCTGAAACAATGAAATTGAACAGACAGAAAATATTAGATTTCTTCAAAAAATCGGAAAGTAAAGCTTCAGTTATACTCAATGATAAAAATAAAGCAAGCGAAACCATAAAAGAAGCCTTAGGGAAAGCAGTTACCAATAAAGGCGAGCTTGAAGGCGTTTGGGCAAAAATGGTGTTGCTTTTTGCCATCGCTAAAGATTACGTAAACGGCGATTATACCGAAATTCCAAAGCGCTCTATTGTTGCCATTTTAGGCGGAATAATTTACTTTCTTTCTCCGATTGATATCGTTCCCGATTTTATTCCTGTACTGGGATTTATTGACGATGTTTTTGTGCTGAATCTGGTCTATAAACAAGTGTTAAAAGATTTGGAGAAATACAAAATCTGGAAAGATGCGCAAATCAATTATATAGAAGATGCTGACGCAACAGAAATTTAATTTCTTCGATTGGTTAAATCACCATTTATTAAGCTGTCCTTTTAAGGCTCATTTTGGTGTCGATTGCCCGGGCTGCGGTTTGCAACGGTCGGTTTTGGCATTAGCAAAAGGTCATTTATACGAATCCTTCAAGTTTTATCCTGCTACAATCCCGTTAATTATTCTTGTCGCCTTTACAATCATTCATCTCAAAGTAGATTTTAAGTTTGGTGCTCAGTTTATTAAAATCATCTTTATTAGTATTGCGGTAATTATCTTAATCAATTACATTTACAAAATATACAACCATCAACTTATAAACTAAAAACATAATTTATGTCTGAAGAACAAGGAACGCCTCAGGAAAATCCTATTGAACCAATAAAAAATGATGCTCCGGCAACTGAACCGGTTCAAACGCCACCAGTAACACCTCCGCCATTTCAGCAGCCACCTCCATTCGGGCAGTTTGGAAATGGAATGGGGCAGCAAAACTTGCCTAACGCTACTGTAGCGTTGGTTTTAGGAATTTTGTCAATTCCTGCCTGCTGCTGCTATGGGCTAGGGCTGGTATTCGGGATTGTTGCCTGGGTTTTAGCTGGTAAAGATATAAAGCAGTATAATCTAAACCCCGGAGCATATTCTTTGTCTTCGCTTAAAAATACAAAGGCTGGTAAAGTTTGTGGAATAATAGGTGTTATTTTGAGTGCCCTTTATATTATCGCGCTGGTAGCAATGATTGTAGCTTTCGGTTGGGCAGCTTTGCGTGACCCTGAACTTATGAAAGAATTATTGCGGGAAAAAGGTCTTCAATAACATTTTGTAATCCAGTTAATTTTACCTTAAAAATATAAATCGAATGGCTCATGCTGTTCGATTTTCTTATTTTTGTAGTCTGAAATTGTAAATAAAAACTAACGATAATGTATCCAGAATATTTAGTAGAACCAATGCGTAAGGAATTAACTAACGTAGGTTTTGAAGAATTAAGAAATGCCCAGGAAGTTGACCAGGCTATTAAAGGTGAAGGCACTGTTTTGGTTGTTGTAAACTCCGTTTGTGGTTGCGCAGCGGCGAATGCCCGTCCGGCAGCAAGAGCTGCGGCAGCTCACGAAAAACATCCTGATAAATTAGTAACAGTTTTTGCGGGAATGGAAAAAGAAGCTGTAGACCAGGCTAGAAATTATATGATGCCTTTTCCTCCATCATCGCCTGCAATGGCTTTGTTTAAAGATGGTAAATTAGTGCATATGATTGAGCGCCACCAGATTGAAGGTCGCCCGGCACAAATGATTGCTGATAACTTAATCGGTGCTTTTGAGCAGTATTGCTAAAATATTATTTGATTATGCCGTGCATTCTGTCTCGGCATAATCATCTTTAAAAATCTTTGTTGAGCAATTTCTCCAGCTCTCCAAACGAAACATTCATTCTCACTCTACCTTGTTTCGCATAAGAAATTTCTCCTGTTTCCTCTGAAATTATTACTGCAACTGCATCAGTTGTTTCCGAAACACCAATTCCGGCCCTGTGCCTTAAGCCAAATTGCGATGGCAACTGGTCGTTATCCGTTAAGGGTAAAATGCAGCTGGCACTTTTAATTTTATTTTCTGAAATTACAACAGCCCCATCGTGCAAAGGACTGTTTTTCTGGAATATGCTTTCCAAAAGTCGTTTCGATATTTTTGCATCAACAACTTCGCAACTGTTGGCGAAAAACTGTTCATCATAAAACTTAACAAATACCATTAATGCTCCTGTTCGGGTTTTTTTCATCGTTTTGCAGGCGTCGATAATTGGTTTTATGCGGGTTAAATTATTGCGTTCGATTTCTTTACGACCAAATAAATAACCCCACCAGGCTTTGTTTTTTTGCAGAAAGGCATTTTTACCGATAAGTAATAAAAACCGCCTGATTTCCGGATGAAAAATTACGATTAATGCAATGATACCAACACTCATAAATTTCTCTATAATTGTTGTAAGCAACTTCATGTGCAAAATATCTACCACCTTGTAAAACACTGCAATAATTAGCATCCCAACCAAAAGGTTTACGGCTAAGGTATTGCGAATGAGTGTGTAAACGTAATATATTAACAGCGCTACCAACACAATATCTACTACATCGGTTACCGTGAATTTTACAAAATCGAAGTCTAATCCTTTCATTAGGGGCAAGATAGCAAATGTTTTATAATGGTTAATTGGTTGAACTGTAAAAATGATTTACTGTTCGTGGCTATTTAAAGGCTTCAGGCGTACGTATAAAAACTCCAGTGTTTAGTTATCCAATCTTTCAATCAGTTTAACACATTCTAAAGCCTCTTTAACATCGTGCACCCTTAAAATTTTAGCCCCTTTTTGCAAAGCAATTGTATTGAGTACTGTTGTTCCATTTAAGGATTCGGCAGCTGTAATTTTTAATACCTTATGTATCATTCCTTTTCTGGAAAAGCCAACAAGTACAGGAAGATTGAAAATTTTAAAATCCTGCATTTGATTTAACAATTCGTAATTATGTTCGATGGTTTTCCCGAATCCAAAACCCGGATCAAGTATTAAATCGTTAACTTTTAAAGCTTTTAAGGTTGATATTTTCTTTGCCAGATAATCAATAACATCAAGCAGAACGTTATCGTAAACAGGATTTTGCTGCATATTTTGCGGTACGCCCTGCATGTGCATAAAAATGTATGGCACCTGTAACCTGGCAACGGTTTCGAACATTTTTCCATCCATATCTCCGGCAGCAATATCGTTTATAAGGTGAGCCCCCGCCATAATTGTCTCTTCAGCCACTCTTGCCCTGAAAGTATCTATCGAGATTATGGCCTCGGGAAGGTTTTTATTTATTGCTTCAATTACAGGAACTAACCTGCCAAGCTCTTCATCTTCCGAAATGTGTTTTGCGCCCGGCCTAGATGAATAACCACCAATATCTATAAATGATGCACCTTCATTTAAAAATTGTTCAGTTTTTCGTAATGCTTCGTTAATGGAGTTTGTTCGGCTATTACTGTAAAAAGAATCTGGGGTAATGTTTAAGATTGCCATTACTTTTGGAGTGCTTAAATCATAAATTTCTCCTTTTATATTAAGGCTTTGTTTTGCTTCAAAAAAGTTTTTTTCTACCATATTAAGCCCTTTCGGGATTTGGGTTTCGCTTTAAAAATGTATCTTTAGCTTTCGTTTTTTCGAAACAAAAATACATTAAAACTAAATAATTATTGGCCTTGGCACAAACAAATACCGCTACCGAATTTGATGATGTGATTGCAGTATGCAGATCCTTATTCCTTAAAAAAACCAAAGATTATGGTACCGCATGGCGCATTTTAAGGCCAAGTTCTATTACCGATCAGATTTTTATAAAAGCTCAGCGAATCCGTACGTTAGAGGAGAAAAAAGTGAGCTTGGTAGGTGAAGGAATTACTGCTGAGTACATCGGTATCATCAATTACTGTGTTATTGCCATGATGCAATTGGAGCTTACAGACGCAGACCCAACAGATATGCCCTTTGATGTTGTTCAGTCTTTGTTTGATGTGAAAGTTCAGGAAACCAAAGATTTAATGTTTGCTAAGAACCATGATTATGGCGAAGCCTGGAGAGATATGCGCATAAGCTCATTAACAGATTTAATTTTGATGAAGATTTTCAGGGTGAAACAAATTGAAGATAATGAAGGGCAAACACTGGCATCTGAAGGGGTAAGTGCTAACTATCAGGATATGTTAAATTACTCCGTATTTGCAATGATAAAACTCGGGATAAAATAGATGAAAAAGTTAGCTTTAACATTTTCCAGATTATTTGTTGGCGTTTTATTTATCTTCTCAGGATTAATTAAAGCGAATGATCCTCTAGGTTTTGGGTATAAGCTTCAGGAGTATTTCGAAGTTTTTCACATGGATTTTTTAAGTCCGATAGCAACCGGAATTGCCATTTTGCTTTGTACTTTTGAAATCGTTTTAGGTGCATTATTGCTACTTGGGTTTTGGGGTAAAAAGGTTTCGTGGGGTTTGCTCTTATTAATTATCTTTTTTACGTTACTCACTTTTGTATCTGCATTTTTCAAAGTTGTGACCAGTTGTGGTTGTTTTGGCGATGCAATTCCTTTAACACCGTGGCAATCGTTCAGCAAAGATTTAGTGCTTTTAGCGCTAATCATTTATATTTTTCTGAATAAAAATTTTATTCAGCCAATTTTTAAAAAGGTTGCAACGCAGCGAAATATATCGTTAGCAGTTGTTCTGGTCTCGCTTTTATTCGGCTTGTATACTTATAATTTTCTGCCAATAATGGATTTTCTTCCTTACAAAATTGGCGCACATATTCCATCCTTGATGGTTATTCCTCCGGGCGAAAAACCTGATGAGTTTCAAATTATGTATCATCTCAAAAATAAAGCGACTAAAGCTGAGAAAGACATGAGTGATAAAGATTACCTTAAAACTGAAATCTGGAAGGATAACAACTGGGAAATTATTGGTGAGCCATCTAAAACACTGCTTAAAAAAGGTTACGAACCAAAAATAAAAGACCTTATTATAACCGATGCTTCGGGAACGGATTACACAAAAGAGCTTATTGAAAACCCTTATTATAATTTGATTTTTGTTGCCTATAGCTTAAATGACGCAAACCCAAAAGCTATTGGCGATTTGAATGCGCTTGCGATGAATGCAACGCAGCAATTTAACATTCGTACAGTTTTACTAACTTCGAATTCTGCTGTCGATGCAGAGAAATTCATCAAGAAAAACAATCTCTTTTCAGAAGTTTTTTACGCAGATGCAGTTCCTTTAAAAAGTATGGTTCGTGCTAATCCGGGTATTTTGCTTTTAAAAAACGGTGTTGTAATTAATAAATGGCATTTTCACAATGTGCCTACTTTCGAGCAGTTGAGTAATAAATATTTCAGTAAATAAATGTTAACCTATACCATAAAAAAACTCTTTTACGGATTACTGGTTATGGCCGGTGTGGTACTTGTTGTTTTCGTATTGTTTAATATTTTACCTGGCGACCCGGCCAGAATGACAATGGGGCAAAGGGCCGATGTTCAATCTTTGGAAGCCGTTAGAAAAGAGTTTGGCTTAGATAAATCTAAACCGGTTCAATTTATTTTATATGTAAACGATTTATCGCCAATTAGTGTTGTTGATAATGATAGCACCGCCCAAAAAAAGTATCATTTTGCCAGGTTAATTAATATCGATAATAAGGCACTTGTACTAAAATGGCCCTACCTTCGAAGTTCGTATCAAACCAAAAGAGACGTAACTGCAATACTTTCAGAAACTGTTCCAAATACATTTATACTTGCATTAACGGCGATGATTTTTGCGACAATAATTGGTGTGGTTTTAGGTGTGCTATCTGCGGTTAACAAAGATTCGTGGATCGATAAAGCAGCTAATGTGTTTGCAATTCTGGGTATTTCGGCACCCTCATTTTTTGCCGGAATTATCATTGCATGGTTGTTCGGCTTTGTTTTGAGTAACTATACAGGCCTCAGCATGAGTGGAAGTTTATATAGTTATGATCCGTTTAAAGGCGAAATATTAACCTTAAGGAATTTATGGTTGCCAATGATAACTTTGGGATTGAGACCATTGGCTATTATTGTACAGCTAACAAGAAGCGCCATGCTCGATGTTTTAGCGCAGGATTACATTCGTACAGCCCGTGCCAAAGGATTGGGACGAAATACAATTATTTATAAACATGCGCTAAAAAATGCCATGAACCCGGTAATTACCGCAATTTCTGGCTGGTTTGCCTCTTTACTGGCAGGCTCATTCTTTGTTGAATATATTTTCGGATACAATGGCTTAGGCAGAACAACAGTTACAGCGCTCGAAATGTCAGATTTTCCTGTTGTAATGGGCTCAATTCTTTTTATTGCCTTTGTGTTTGTAGTAATAAATATCCTGGTAGATATTCTTTATGCTTACATTGATCCAAGAGTAAAATTAGCATAGCATGATAAATGATTTTGTTGCCTACACGGAGCTTGCCGATAAAAAAATAATTGATGCATTCACAAGCTCAAATGTATATTTATCAGCAGCAGAAGGCCTATTCAGTCATGTATTAAATGCACAACATATCTGGATAAAGCGAATAGTTGGAGAAAAATCACTTTATGACGTTTGGCAAGAACACAAAAAAGAAGATTTCGCAACCATCTCCATTAATAACTTTACAATGATTCATGCTTGTCTGGAAACGAAAACTCCGGATGAAGTAATGGTTTACAAGAACTCAAAGGGCGAGGAATTTTACAATACAGTTGGCGATATGCTGCTGCACATGCTCAATCATTCAACTTATCATCGCGGTCAAATAATTACCTTTCTTAAAAGTAGTGGGATAAAACCACCCGAAACAGATTACATCATTTTTAAACGTACAAACCTTTTATGAAAATTTTTCTGGTAGGATATATGGGCTGCGGTAAAAGCACAAAGGCGAAGCAGTTGGCGCACCGCTTAGAATATCCTGTAATAGATTTAGATGCAGAAATTGTAAACAAGTCAGGGAAAACAATTGCCGAGTTTTTTGAGGCATTTGGTGAAAAGGGTTTTAGAGATTACGAAAGCGAAATGCTTAAAACCTATAACTATCCTGCAAATTGTGTTGTTGCAACGGGCGGTGGCTTGCCATGCTTTTTCGATAATATGGATTGGATGAATGCGCATGGTGAAACAATTTATCTAGAAATGGAGCCTGCACAATTGGTTTCAAGGTTGCACAACCGGCAGAAAAGACCATTAATAAAAGATTTGAATGATGAACAACTTCTCGAATTTATTAAGGTAAAACTCGAAGAAAGAAATCCTTTTTACCGCAAGTCTAAAATTATAATAAATGCGTTCGATTTAGATGCAGAAAAACTGGAAGAAGCGTTGAATGAAGGGCATCACTAAATCGCTATTCAAATCACTACATCAATTCTTCACCAATAATTTTTGCCGATAATAAGGCTAAAGGAATTCCACCACCTGGATGAACACTACCACCGCAAAAATACAGATTTTTAATTTTCGAGCTAAAGTTTGGATGTCTCAAAAAGGCCGCAAACTGATTGTTGGAGCTGTTTCCGTACAGCGAACCCTGGTAAGAACCCGTCTTGCTTTCAATGCTTCTCGGGTCTAAAATCTGTTCGCAAACAATATCAGCTGATAAATCCTTTTTAAGGATTTTATTTAGTTTTTTAAGGATATTTTGCTTCGCTTCTAGGATAAGTTCTGCCCAATTCTGTCCTACATTCGCTGGAACGTTAATCATCACAAACCAATTTTCATGTCCTTCAGGTGCATCGGTTTTGATGTGTTTTGAAGTAACATTGAGGTAAATGGTCGGGTCTGAATAGATGCTCTTTTCTTTCCAGATTGCATCAAATTCAGCCTTGTAATCTTCTGAAAAAAAAATATTATGTAACCCTAACTCCGGAGAACTGTTCTTCATCCCCCAATAAAAAATTAAAGCCGAGCTGCTTCGCTCCTGATTCAACAGTTTTTTGGGTGCAGGAAATTTTTTTAGTAAGTTTTTATAGGTGAACCAGATATCTAAGTTGGAAACCACTACTTCAGCTTCAATTAAATTCCCTTTGATTTCGATACCTGTTATTTTACCATGCTCATAATCAATTGCCTCAACTTTTTGATTGTAATGGAATTTAACGCCCAAATCTTCAGCAAGTTTTACCAAAGATTTAACAATTCCATACATGCCTTTTTTAGGCAGAAAGGCACCAAAGTGGTATTCGAAATGAGGAATTACGTTTAAAGTTGCCGGCGCCTGATACGGATTTGAACCATTGTAGGTTGCATAACGATTAAAGAGTTGCACAATCCGTTTATCCTTAAAAAAGTTTTTGTTCGCCTCATTTTGAGAACGGAAAGCATCAATTCTACCAAACTGAAAAAGTGATTTTAAAGTATCCCAATGCAGATAACTTGTTAATTTATGTAACGTTCTTTGGAGGAAAACTTTATTTGTTACATCGTAAATTGTTGCGCTTTTTTTTAAAAACTTTTTAACCTCTAAAGTAGATGAACTTGTTTTTTCTGCTACTTCATCCGCGAACTTATCAATATTCGAATAAGCCGTTAATTTAAGTCCGTCTTCGTAAAAATACCTGCATATTTCTTCAAGCTTGTCGTATTGAAAATAGTCTTCTGGATTTTTATTTGCAAGCGTAAATAATTCATTTACATATTGCGGCATGGTAAATAAACTCGGACCTGCATCAAAGCGGAAGCCATTCATTTCAATTTGAGCCAGCTTACCGCCTGCATGTTCATTTGCTTCGTAAACTTCGACATCAAAACCTTTAACAGCCATTCTAATTGCAGATGCAATTCCGGCAACTCCGGCTCCAATAACAATTGCTTTAGGCATATTTCAGGTACTGAACTATTTTAACTCCGCTAGATAGGCATTTGTTTGTTTCTCTATTTCAAGTGTTGCAACTTTAATAGATGAGCCGATTCTTGTTGTTTCTGGTTTCACAGGCATTTTATTTATGGTTGCCAAAGCATCAATATACCATTTGCTCCAGGTTTCGATAATATGTTTTTCATTAGCAGCAGATTTTCCTTCAGTAATTGCCTTTTTACTTAAGTCAAACTCTGTTTTTAATCTGCTTAAGGCATCTGTTTTTACCTGGGTCACAGTGGCACTCGCCATATTTTCATCGGCAGAAATTAAAGAATAAGCAGCAGTTAGGGCGCTTATGCCAACATTTTTCATTTCCGTTGGCGAAACTTTATCAATTCTATCATTATCGGTATGGTAAAAAACGTCAGTAAAGTGCCACATCAATAATCCGGGAATTTTGGCTTGAAGAAAAGGAGTGTGATCACTACCACCTTCGAAAGGGTTGTAATTTACTGTCCAGTTGGCAAATTTGCCTTGGGCTTTACAGATGTCGAAAATAAAATCGTTGAAATAGTGAGGGAAAAGGTCTTTTTCCTGAACATCGCCCGCACCCCATTCGGTGTGTTTATCTGATCCACGTGTCCAGATTGCCGATGGGTCGGGCATTTTTTCTATTAAAAATGAACCGCCTGTTTTTTTAGTATCCTCTCCAACCATATCCAGGCTCATTCCCCATAAAATTCCTTTCGCCCGGGTCGTATCTTCAGTAATATATCTTCTTGTCGATACAATTTCATCTCCCCATAAAAATGTTAAGGTACGTTTCGGATTGATTTTTTTAGCCTGAACTAGTTCAGCGGTTAATCTTGCCATTTCAGCTAAAGTTCCAACGCCACTGGCATTATCATTTGCGCCAGGTTCTTGAACATGAGCACTAAAAACAAATCTTTCATCTGCTTTTTCGCTACCCTTAACATTTGCAACAACTGTTAGTTCTTCAGATTGATAAATTTTCGTTTCAATGTTTACCTTCAATTTGATTGTTCCTTTTTTTAGTGCTGCTTTAAGTTTTTCTTTAGCAGCATAAGATAAAAGCAGCGTCCAAACTTCGCTGTTTGCCTTCATACTGCCAAACTGTATAGAAGTTTGATGCAGTTCTGGTTGGGTATATTTCGGCATCGAATAACCTAAAACGCCTACTGCTCCGGCCTTAACAGCAATAGTAAGTAACCTTGATGGGCTATTTTCTGAAAAGAGGATTTTTCCTTTTAAATCCATTTTCTCCAATTCAGCAGGCACAACTTTTTCTATAAAAACAACCTCTGCCATTACACCTTCCACAGGCGTGGAGGCGCAATTGATAGGTATCATATTTCGGTTTGTTTTGTAAGAAATTAAGGGTTGCGATTCGCCGACAATGTCTATATTCGCATTAACCGGCTCCCAGGTTTTGTTTTTCATTGCCCGCTTTTCTATTCGATAGGTTAGGGGTGCTTCAAACTCATTTTGTTTTTGTTCAACAAATCCTGCTTTTTTCAAAACGTTTTCAACGTTGCGAATGCTTGCATTGAAACCCGTGTTTCCGGGTACGCGAAAATATTTTTCTACAAAAGCTGTGGTTTCATAGGCATTGTTTTCTTTGAAGCCTGCTCTTGTAAGTTTGAAATATTGTTCTGTTGTATTTTGGGCGTAACTTGTAAATCCTGCTAAAAGCAGGCCTAATAATATCTTTGTTTTCATTAATCAGCTATAAAGGCTGAAAGATACTAAGAATACTTTTTATTGTTACGGTTTCGCCTAATCGTAACGCTTGCCTTTTTTATTTTTTAAGCCTTCATCTACTGATAATGGCCCCGAGCCGATTACCCAAAATAAAATGAGTAAAAATAGTACTAAAACAGATAACCATAATTCAGAATTTGGCATTGAGAATCCTCTGGTGAGGTTAACAAAAAATACGGCAAAGAGTAAAATCGGGATTTGAATTACAACTGCAAAACGCGTAACTAAACCCAAGGCAATTAAAATACCGCCAACAAGGTGTGCGAATGCCACAATGTGGATTGCCACGCTTATAAGTACGCTCGAGAAGCCAAAAACATTGTTTTCGGTTATTAGATTTTGAAGCGTTGTTGTATCGCTGATAAAAGAAACACCTTTACCAAAAATAACCAGGCCTAAAATTATACGAAGAAAATCGAGCCATTTTGTCTGATGAACATCTCCCCAATGTTCAATTTTACGGATTACGTTCATGATGAACCTCCTTTTTATGTGAAATGATGTATTAAGTTACAAGTTTATATTGGTTCCGTCAATAACAATTTGAAAACGAATGAGATTTCAGTTCGAATAGAATTTTGTTTAAATCTGGTCTTTTCTTATCCTCACGTAAAAAGAATTTAGTATTAACACGAATGATCCTCAATTTCTATTATTCATGTAATTTTAACAAAAATTTAATTTGAACCGTTTGGGTTTTTGGTCTGAAATTTGTATTATTGTTAAAATAGATAGGTTTTTTATCATGAGCAAAGAAATATTAGAGTTTTCTGTACAAGTAGATGAAAAATTTGACCTGAAATTTAATTGGGTGGATGGCTTTTGGGGCGCAGCGTTTAAGTTTTTTGGCAAATAACTTTTAAAATAGAGTATTTAATACCGAACTTTTTCCGTTCGATGAAACTGCTATTGCGTAATTTTTCTTAAAATCTCAAATTTTTCACGCTCAGGCTTTCTGTCTTCAACCTTTAACCTCTTTTTTCTATCTTTGCGGCATAATGAGTAGAAGAAAACCTGGTACGGTAACTATAATTCCTAACGTACATGTAATTGATATTGCAGAGGAAGGAAAAGGCGTGGGCAAAGCTGATGAGCTGGTTATTTTTATTGATAAAGCGGTGCCCGGCGACGTCGTGGATGTTCGCCTGACTAAAAAGAAAAAAAACTTTGCTGAAGCCGTAATAGAACAGCTGCA
>Ga0160472_100752_pt1 | contig 14689 bp, 13 predicted proteins | sample HID1973M_E11MG_FD_108267 | JGI IMG/M metagenome (GOLD analysis project Ga0160472, IMG submission 108267) | Enriched mosquito-associated microbial communities from UW Madison campus, WI, USA - HID1973M_E11 MG | ecosystem: Host-associated > Arthropoda: Insects > Digestive system > Unclassified ... | reverse complement strand
TCACTTTGTCCTTGGCGCTGAAACTCCTTGTACACGGAGTGATGTCCGTCCCGCTCATCGCGTTGACCGCTGGGACCTCGGGTGATGCTTTTGCAGGTGGTCGAGCGGTACATGACCCACATGTTTTCCGTTTTCAGTTCCTTGGGAACTTTGACCGTCACCGTGATCAGTTCACTGTTCGCAGGCGGAGACAGGCTGTAGTCTTGACCGCAGCCATTCATGCTGATCAACACAACCAATAAACCAACAGAAATCCTCGCTGGCATGCTTTTTCCTCTGCCGCTGTCGGACTTATCCATAGGTTTTTTCGTAAAAGCCCTGGGGGTCAGCAACAGCATCGAAACGCTGTAGCGCCTCGGCGCCTCCCTCCGCCTGCCGCGTCACCTGCAAGGCCCGGTCGATCAGCTTCTGCAGTTCAAGGAACACCGTGTTACGCGTGTATTCAGCCTCGTGCGTCCTGCCATAGTATTCCTGCATTTGCCGTTCGAACTGGCGCCGCCGCACCTGGCGCTCCAGCAACGGCTTGCGCTCGGGATTAATCGACTCCATTAGCTGGTTATGGATATAAGGCTGGTACTGCGACATGAAGTGATCGCCGATGCGCAGCATCCGGCCCACTGCCGGGTTACTGTATGGTGGAAAAAACCGGGCGCGGCTTTCAGCGGTGAGAGAGGCATGCAGACGCTCCTGGGCTTGTTTCGCCCGCTGCTCTTCAGCCTCACTCAAGCTAGGCACCAGGTACAACTTGGCCTTTTCATGCAACTTGTAGGAGATGGTGCTGCGATAGGGCTGGCCCTGCGGGTTGCGGTAGGCGGGATACGATGTGAACGATTGTTCCTGGTGCTGTTCAGCACGGAAAAACATGGCGACTTCGCCGTGATGGCTGTAGGGATCGCCATGTTTGAACAGTGTACTGACCAGCGCTTGGCGGACCGACCAGCTTAACCCCATCAGTATGCCCATGGGGCCGTAGAGGTCATATAGATGGTTGTCCAGTGCGGCCTCGGGCGGAACACGGGGGACGACGTCAGTATCATTGACATGACGGAAATGCCAGAGTTCGTTCAGTGACTGGATGGCCTTGAGGGTAAAGGTGCGTGGCATGCCGTAGGTGTACAGCAATGGTTGGCGTTCTTTCAGCGACGCTGCGTGAACTAGTCCCAGAGCCCCACCCAAGCTATGACCGCAGATAAATAGTTCCCTATCCCGGGACTTTTCAGGAAGTGTTCCACCCAGATCCTGAGGATAGCTCCTTGTAGCCACTTCGAAGGCATCACGGAACCCCATATGCACGCTACCTGCCGGCGCCAAGTCGCCACAAGGCACTTTGGGCTCACACTGGGCCTCAATCTTCGGTTCGGTGGGGCGGAACGTGACATCGGTGAATAGGTCGGCTAAGCCGTCGGTTTCCGTGCCGCGCCAGGCGACCAACACCTGGGTCGCACTGATGGCATAAAACAGCTGGGTATTTCCTTCCGGTGGATCTGCCTGAGCGGTATCCAAGAGCTCTGCCGTTACATAACGATCACTGAACGGAACGTCAGTGACAAGGCACGGCCATGCTTGCCCTTTGTCCCAAACACGCGGTGTACGCGACAAGTCCAGACATTGCTGCTCAAACAGCTCTTTGACAGAGCCACGATTCGCCTCAGGCTCCCGGCTGTACGCCAGAATACTCATCAACCCCAGGTTGTACGCATTGGCCAGGCTGTACTTTGCCTGGTGATGCAACGTCAGCGACCAGGCACGAAACGGACAGACCTCCAGCACATGCCGACGATCAAGCTCTTCGTCGCCGATGGTGAACCCGCCAAACTTCGGGTCTGGAAAATGGTAGGCCGGAGGCTTTCCGGCATCAGCCAACGGTGGATCGAAGTCAGGCAGTCGATCACACAACTGGCCGATGCGCAGGTAGTGATAGCCATGACCGGCTGCGACGGCCTGCTGCTCAATGGGCGAGAAACCTGCACGCTGCGCGCCGTACAGCGGCGAGCGATCAGCAAAGCCGGGGCGCTCGGGTTCGGCTCGCTGGGCACGCAGACGACGATTTTGCAGTTGCGCGGCCAGGAGCTCAGGGTCTATCAGCAAGGTGATGGCCAACGGGTGCAGGCCGTCTAGGCGGATCACTCCCTCGGCATCGGTTCGGCCGCTGTACTCCGGAATGAAGTCGCTACGGGTCGCCTCGTTGCGCGCGCGCCAAGGCAGGTTCGCCAGCGGCTCACCCTGCTCGTCCAATAGCTGAAACTCGATCCAGTGCTTTTTTTGTGGCCCGCAAATAACTGTCTTGACGGGATTTAGCGTACCCGTGCGGTGCAATCTGTCGTCCATGTCTGTCCTTCAACATTGGGTTACCAGACAGACCAGGGACGTTAGGGTTTTCAATCTGCGCGCTTCGTTGTTGCTGGCTGTACATCCCGATCGCAATTGCAGGGGGACCATCAAAGATGTATTGATAGCAGTAACAGTCGAAGAAGGTGCACAGGATGAATAAAACCAGAATTCCTTGATCTGCCAGAGCGGTACGGGAAGACTGGAAGCCCACCCTCGTTCAAACTCAAAAGTTTTCCCGAGGACGACAAGAACGGAAATAAGGCGTTTCTGATAAGTGCGTAGGGCATTTCTGAGCACTAGTTGATGAGACAGTCTCCTATCTACGCACCTACGGCAACACCAAATAAACCGCACTCCCCGCCAACAACGCCGCCATCACCCGGTTAAACCAGCGCATCCCCTTTGGATTATTCAAATACCCGCGCAAAAACGTCCCGGCGTACACCCAGCAGCCAACCGACAGATAACAGATCACCAGATACACCGCCGCAAACTGCCACACCAACCGCGCTTCGCCATCGGCGACGAAGGCGCCCATGCCGGCGACGCAGGCCAGCCAGGCCTTGGGGTTGAGCCATTGCATGACGGCGCCGTAGAGCATCGAGGGCGCCTTGGTCGCTTCCTTGGCGTTCAGCTGTCCGTTGTCGGCGGCCAGTTTCCAGGCCATGTACAGCAGGAAGGCCACGCCCGCCCATTGCACCCACTGGGTCAATGCCGGCCAGAGCAGCAACAGCTCATGCAGGCCAAGGCCCATCAGTACCAGCAGCAGGACAAAACCGAGGGTGGCGCCCGCCACGTGGCGCTGGCTGGCGCGGAAGCCGAAGCGTGCGCCGGAGCTCAGGGCGACGATGTTTACCGGCCCCGGGGTGATTGAAGCGACCAGCGCGAACGCCGCCATGGACATCATCAGACTCATTACACACCTTCTTCCATTGGGTTGAACCAGGCCTGAAGGTAAAGCGCCGGTCAGCGCCCGTATTGAAGAAAACTGCCCTATGCGTACAGGCTGACGATCCTTTGCACTTTCACCAGCGCCTGGCGCAGCGACACCCTGTCCACCGAACCCAACGCCAGGCGGATCGCGTGGGGCACATGGGCGGTGATCGCGAAGGGTTCGGCCGGTGACACCGAGACCTGCTCGCGCATCAATGCCATGGCGATCCGGTCGGCGCGAGCATCTTCGGCCAGGGGCAGCCAGATGAAATACGACGAGGGATGGCTGATGGTCTTGATTGCGCCCAGCACTTCCCGGGCCAGGGCTTGCCGGGCCTGGGCGTCCTCGCGTTTTTGCGCCTCCAGCTGGCCGACGGTGCCGTCGTCGAGCCAAGTGCAGGCCAGGGCCGTCATTACGCCGGGGGTGTTCCAGGTGGTCGCCATGATGGTGCGCTCGAGCGCCGCGACCCATGGGATGGGCGCGGCCATGAAACCGACGCGCAGGCCAGTGGCGATGTTCTTCGACAGGCCGGACACGTAGACCGTCCTTTCCGGCGCCAGCATCGCCAGGGGTGGTGGCGGGTTGTCGGCAAGAAAGGCGTAGGCGGCGTCTTCGATGATCATCAGCTCGTGCTGGCGCGCAATGGCGACCAACTGCGCGCGCTGATCGGCGTCCATCACCCAGCCCAAGGGGTTGTGCAACGTGGGCATGGAATACACGGCCCGCACCGGACGACTGCGACAGAGTTTTTCCAGGGCCGCCAGATCCGGCCCCTTGTCGCTGACCGGCACGGGCAGGACTTCCAGGTGCAGGGTTTCGGCCAGGGTTTTGAAGCCCGGATAGGTCAAGGCATCGGCGGCGATCACGTCACCCGGCTTGAGCAGCGCCATCATCGCCACGGCCAGGCCATGCTGGGCGCCGCTGACGATCAGCACCTGTTCGGCTGACACGCTCAGTCCGCGCGTCTGCAGATGACGGGCGACTGAGGCGCGCTCGTGCAGGCGCCCCGCATGGGGTTGGTAACGCAGGAGGGCTTCGAGGTCGCCGGACAGGGCCAGTTGGCGCAGACCACTGCGCAACAAGTCCGCCTGACCGGGCAATGACGGGTAATTGAAATTGAGGTCGAGCATCCCCGCCGCCACCACGGACTGGGCGTACCCCTGGCCCGGGGGCAACGACGTCTCACGCACGAAGGTACCGCGCCCGGTTTCGCCGCTGACCAGGCCCATCTGCTCAAGCTCGGCATACACCCGGCTGGCGGTCACCAGTGCCAACCCGTGTTCGGCGGCCAGATGCCGGTGGGTCGGCAGGCGGGTGCCCGGCGCCAGGCGCCCCGAACGGATATCGGCGGCAAAGGCGTCCACCAGTGACTTGTAGCGGGATCGCGGCATGGCAGATGTATCCATGACAATTTTTTGATTGTATCGATAGTCGCTCATAGGATGGCCTTCATGCAACTCAACCCATGAGCGAAACCCGAATGGAACGCACCTCGAACCTGCAAAACCCCACGCTGCCCGGCACCGGCAGCGGCTGGATCAATGGCCTGATCGGCGTGGTGATCTTCAGTGGCTCGCTGCCGGCAACGCGGGTGGCGGTGCTGGAGTTCGACCCGGTATTCCTGACGGTGGCCCGGGCGACCATTGCCGCCGTGCTCGCCCTGGCCCTATTGCTGCTGTTCAAGGAGAAGCGCCCGGCCCGCTCGCAACTCCTGCCCCTGCTCATCGTCGCCCTCGGCGTGGTGATCGGCTTTCCCCTGCTCACCGCCCTGGCGTTGCAGTACGTGACCTCCGCGCACTCCATCGTCTTCGTCGGCCTGTTGCCGTTGGCGACGGCGGTGTTCGGCGTGCTGCGCGGCGGCGAACGGCCGCGTCCGGCGTTCTGGATTTTCTCGGTGCTGGGCAGTTTGCTGGTGGTGGGTTTCGCCCTGTCCCAGGGACTGACTGCCTCGGCCACCGGCGACATCCTGATGCTGCTGGCCATCCTCGCCTGCGGCCTGGGTTACGCCGAGGGCGCCAAGCTGTCGCGCACCCTGGGTGGCTGGCAGGTGATCAGTTGGGCACTGGTGTTGTCATTGCCGCTGGTCGCCGCGCTGACCTGGCTGCGCCTGCCCGCTTCGTTCAGCGGCATCAGCACGCCGGCCTGGTTCAGCCTGGGCTATGTGTCGCTGTTCAGCATGCTGATCGGCTTCGTGTTCTGGTATCGCGGGCTGGCGCAGGGTGGCATTGCCGCCGTTGGCCAGCTGCAACTGTTGCAGCCGTTTTTCGGCCTGACCCTGGCGGCGACCTTGCTCCACGAGCAGGTCAGTATCGGCATGCTCGGGGTGACGCTGGCGGTGATCCTGTGCGTGGCTGGGGCGAAAAAATTCGCCAAATAGGCCGTGTTCGGTGGTTTGCGCCAATGACTGTATGGGTCAGACCCGCGCTGAGCTGTGATAAAAATAGCGCACAAGTTTCTGGAGCCACCGATGGACATCGCCACCCTCACCCTCTTTCTGCCCGCCTGCTTCGCCCTCAACATGGCGCCGGGCCCGAACAACCTGCTGTCGGTCAGCAACTCGACCCGTTATGGCTACCGCACCGCCTGTGTGGCCGGCGTCGGTCGCTTGCTCGCCTTTGCCGGGATGATTGCCCTGGCGTCGGCGGGGCTGGCGGTGGTCCTGCAAACCTCGGAACTGTTGTTCTACGCGATCAAGATTCTCGGCGCGGCCTATCTGTTCTACCTCGCCTGGCAATTGTGGCGTGCCGATCCCGGCGTGGAGAACGTGGTCGCCAGCGCACCGGTGGGGACGCTGGCCCTGGCCCGGCAGGAGTTCCTGGTGGCGGCCGGCAACCCGAAAGCCATTCTGATCTTTACCGCGTTCCTGCCGCAGTTCGTTGATGCCAATCAGGCGATTGCGCCGCAGTTTGCGGTGTTGGGTGCGCTATTTCTGGCACTGGAATGGATCGCCATCGGGGCCTATGCCTACATGGGCTTGCACATGCGCCGCTGGTTCGCCAAGCCGTCGGGCAAGCGCCTGTTCAATCGCTGCTGTGCGGGGTTGTTGTCGGCGGCGGCGTCGGTGTTGCTGATGGCGCGCCGCGCCTGAAAGCGTCCCCCCTGTAGGAGCGAGCCTGCTCGCGAATGCGGTGTACCAAATGACATGAATGCTGGATGTGCCGGCCTCTTCGCGTCCCCCTGTAGGAGCTGCCGCAGGCTGCGATCTTTTGCTCATGGTCTTTAAAATCAAAAGATCGCAGCCTTCGGCAGCTCCTACAGAAGCCGGGGCGGCCGCGGCGGCGGTTGCTGAAAATTCCCTGTCGATTTTCCGGTGGAGACCCGCCATGACGCGTTCTATGCTGCCCCCATGAACCTACAAAACACGCTGCTTCCGCCCCACGCCGAGATGGTTCGCGCCATGCTCGAACGGGACACTGCCTACGAGGGGGTGTTCTTCACCGCGGTCAAGACCACCGGGATCTTCTGTCGCCCGGGCTGCACAGCCCGCTCGCCAAAACCCGAGAACGTCGAATTCTTCGCCCACGCCGACGAGTGCCTGTCGGCAGGCTATCGCGCCTGCCTGCGCTGCAAGCCACTGGACGCCGCCGCCATCGCCCCCGACTGGGTGCAAAAACTGCTCGACGCCGTAGACGCCGACCGCGACCTGCGCTGGACCGACGCGCAACTGCAGGCCCAAGGCATCGAACCGCTGAAGCTGCGCCGCTGGTTCAAGCAGCACTTCGGCATGACCTTTCACGCTTGGCTGCGCACCCGCCGCCTGGGCCTGGCGCTGGGCGGGATCAAACAGGGCGACTCGATCGACAGCGCTGCCTTCGATTCGGGTTATGAATCCCTCAGTGGTTTTCGCGATGCCTTCCAGAAGTCATTCCACATCACCCCCGGTCGTGCGACCCACAGCGAACCCTTGCTGTTCACGCGCCTGACCACCCCGCTCGGCCCGATGATCGCCATGGCCGAACGCCGCGGCCTGGTGCTGCTGGAGTTTCTCGATCGGCCGGCGCTGACCCGCGAAGTCGAAGAACTGCAGAGTCGCCATGGCTACGCGGTAGCGCCCGGGCACAACCGGCATTTGCAGCAGATCGAAGAGCAACTGGCCGCCTATTTCGCTGGCCGGCTCACCGAGTTCAGCGTGGCCCTGCACCTGCCCGGCAGCGAGTTCGCCCGGCAAGTCTGGGCGGAACTGGCGAACATCCCGTTCGGCCAGACCACCACCTACGGCGCCATCGCGGCCCGCCTGGGCAAGCCCGGCGCCAGTCGTGCGGTGGGTCTCGCCAACGGTCATAATCGCCTTGCGATCGTCGTGCCCTGCCATCGGGTGATCGGTGCGGACGGCTCGCTGACCGGTTACGGTGGTGGCCAGCCGCGCAAGGCGTTCCTGCTCCGGCTGGAAAACGCTGCGTTGCAGATGACCCGCCAACTGGCGTTCTGACGTTGCTGACCGAGAAGGACTCGATGGAACAACCCTCGCCCTATCTGCCCGCCACCGAATTCCTCGCGTCCATCGATGACGACTGGCGTCGCCACATCAACGCCATCGGCCCCTGCCTGCACAAACCTCACGCGACCCGGGATCCCTACGAGTCGCTGGTGCGCGCGATTGCCTATCAGCAACTGCACGCCAAGGCCGGCGATGCGATTGTTGGCCGCCTGCTCGCGCTATTCCCCGAGACGACGTTTCCACGTCCCGAACAGATCGTCGCCACGGACTTCGACCGGCTACGCAACTGCGGCTTTTCCGCCAGCAAGATCGCCACCATCCAGGGCATCGCCCAGGCGGCGCTGGACGGTGTCGTACCGGATTACCCCACGGCCCTGGCCATGGACGATGAAGCGCTGATCGAACGCCTGATCACCCTGCGAGGCGTGGGACGCTGGACCGTCGAAATGCTGTTGATCTACAGCCTGGAACGACCGGACATTTTGCCGGCGGATGATTTTGGCGTGCGTGAGGGCTATCGGCGCTTGAAGGGGCTGGAGGCGCAGCCGACGCGCAAGCAGATGATCGAGATTGGGTTGGCATGGAGTCCGTATCGGACGGTGGCGGCCTGGTATCTCTGGCGGGTGCAAACCCGGTAGACCGCGTTATCGTTTATCGCTGGCAAGCCAGCTCCTACAGGATTTTTTATGTTCACAAAATCGGGCAGCGCCATCAGTCATTGTGGGAGCAGGCTTGCCCGCGATGAGGAAAGCCCATTCACCACAAGCCCACTCCCCCATCACGCTCCCTGATCGACAATGACACATCCCCAAACCCGGTCCATGTTGAACCCTCAACCGGAGGGATTCGTCATGCTCAACACACTTAAACAGATCAATTCAACATCAGCCTTCAACCGCTGGGCCGGCTTCGAGGTCACCCGCGCCGACAGTGGCGAAGCCGAACTGACCCTGGCGTTTCGCGAAGCCGACATGGCGCAATACGCCGGGTTCCTGCATGCCGGCCTGATTGGCGGGTTGCTCGATACCGCCTGCGGTTTTGCCGCGGGGACGGTCGCCGGCAACGTGCTGGCGTCGCACTTTTCGGTCAACTGTCTGGCACCGGCCATCGGTGAAGTGTTTATCTGCCGGGGCCGGGTGGTGAAGACTGGCAAGAAGCAGGTCTTCGCCCGCGCCGAATTGTTCGCGCAAAACGGCGACCAGCTGAAGCTGGTGGCGACCGGTGACGCGATTCTGGTGCCGGTCGAGTAACACCGAGGGTCTAGGCTGTCTTGAGTACGCTCAAGACAGTCGGAGGTTCCCATGCATCTCGAAGGCTCCTGCCATTGCCGCGCGGTGTCGTTCAGTCTCACCAGTGCCCACCCCTACCCCTACCAGCGTTGTTACTGCTCGATCTGCCGCAAGACCCAGGGCGGTGGCGGTTACGCGATCAATATCGCCGGGGAATCCGCCAGCCTGAAGGTGCACGGGCGCAAGCACATCGCCATCTACCATGCGCTACTCAAAAGCGAGGGTGATGCCCGCGCCCACCGAAGCACGGCCGAGCGACATTTCTGTTCGGTCTGTGGCTCGGGATTATGGCTGTTCAGCCCGGAATGGCCGGAGCTGATCCACCCGTTTGCCTCGGCCATCGACACCCCACTGCCGGTGCCGCCGGAACACACCCACCTGCTGCTCGATTCCAAGGCGCCTTGGGTGGAAGCCGAGGTGAAGCCTGGCGACAAAACGTTCGACGGCTACCCCGAAGAGTCCATCGCCCAGTGGCATGAACGCCTCGGCCTGGTCCGCTGAGAATAGTTATCAATTTATTTCACAGCGCAGTTCCCCTTTGCTCTTTTCGTTCGGTTAACCCCTCAGAAGTACTTCAACTACCGATCGAATTGATGCAAAGGGATCCCCATGTCGCACCACCTCGCCGTTCGCTTTCGATTTGCCCTGTGCCCACTTGCCCTGGCGTTGCCCGCTGCCCTGCTGAGCCTGACACCTGCCGCCCACGCCGCTGAAACCGCCGCCGAGAAAAAACCGGCCAAGGACGACCGTGTGCTGCAACTGGGCGCCACCAGCATTTCCGCCCAAGCCCTCGGGACGACCACCGAAGGTACGAATTCCTACACCACCGGCTCGACGTCCTCGGCCACCGGCCTGCCCTTGTCCCTGCGCGAAACGCCGCAATCGGTGACGGTGATTACCCGTCAGCAGATGGACGATCAAGGTGTGCAGAGCATCAGTGACGCCCTGCGCAACGCCCCCGGGGTGTCGATGCAAAAATACGACAGCGACCGCACCGAGTTTTCCGCCCGTGGTTTTGCCATCACCAACTTCCAGTACGACGGCATCAACATCCCCTATGACGGCGTCTACGGCGAAAACCCCAACAACGGTGACGACGCCGCCAGCCTCGACCGCATCGAGGTGATCAAGGGCGCGACCGGCCTGCTGACCGGTTCCGGCGATCCGTCCGCCACGGTCAACCTGATCCGCAAGAAGCCGACCAAGGCATTCAAGGCCTCGATCAGCGGCACCGTCGGTTCCTGGGATGCCTACCGCAGCGTCGGGGACATTTCCGGCTCGCTGAACGACAGCGGCAGCGTGCGCGGGCGCTTTGTCGGCGCCTATTCGGACAAGAATTCCTACCAGGATCACTACAGCCAGAAGAAGGACCTGTACTACGGCATCCTCGAAGCCGACCTGACCCCCGACACCCTGCTGACCTTCGGCATCGACAAGTCCAGCACCACCCCCCGGGGCTCGTCCTGGACCGGCAACGCCGTGTATTACACCGACGGCGGCCGCACGGACTTCCCGCGCCACTTCAACCCGGGCGCCGACTGGAGCCGTCGCGACTACGACGACATCACCTACTTCGCCTCCCTGGAGCAGGCGCTGGCCAACGACTGGAAGTTCAAGGTCAGCCTCGACCAAAAAACCACCGACCACGACACCCGCCTGGCCTCGGCCAGCGGCGGCAGCCCGGACCGCGCCACCGGCGAAGGCATGTTCTTCTATTGGGGACGCTGGGAAGGCCATCGCGTGCAGAACACCGCCGACGTCAATGTTTCCGGGCCTTTTACCCTGGGCGGGCGCGAGCATGAATTGGTCGCGGGTTTCATGGCCGCCCACTCGCGGCAGACCGGCGCGACCTACGACACCAGCGCCTTCGGCCAGGTCCCAGGTAGCATCTATGACTGGAACGGCGATTTGCCCGAGCAGGATTTTCCGAAAAACGGCAAGTACGAGCGTATTCAGAGCCAAAACGGCGCTTACCTGGCCACGCGCCTGCACCCCACCGACGACCTGTCGATTATCCTCGGCAGCCGCGTGAGCACCTTCAAATACAACGAAGACTATTCCTATCGACCGGACGCCGGACTGGCCGACACCCATGCCAGCTACAAGGAGCACGGGGTGGTGACGCCTTACGCCGGGGTGGTCTATGACCTCGACGACACCTATTCGGTGTACGCCAGCTACACCAACATCTACCAGCCGCAAATCTACAAGGACGCCAGCGGCAAGACCCTGGACCCGGTGGAAGGCGACAGCTACGAGACCGGTCTGAAAGCGGCTTATTTCGAAGGCCGCCTGAACGCCAGCCTGGCGTATTTCCAGATCGAACAGGACAACGTCCCCCAGTACGTCACCACCGACGGCACCGGCCAGGACGTGTACAAGGCGATTTCCGGCGCCACCACCAAGGGTGTCGAACTGGAACTGGCCGGTGAAGTGGCCGATGGCTGGAACCTGTCCGCCGGCTACACCTACGCCCGTACCCGCGACCAGGACGAGCAACGCATCTACGGTTTCCCGCTGGCCACCACCAAGCCGGAACACGTCGTGCGCACCTTCACCACCTACCGCCTGCCCGGCGCGCTGGAGATGGTCACCGTCGGCGGTGGTGTCAGCTGGCAGAGTGCGTTCTACGGCCAGAGCTTCAGCCCGGTCGACGGCGCCACCTCACTCAAGCAAGGCGGCTACACCCTCGTGGACTTGATGACGCGCTACGAGTTTGACGAGCATTTGAGCTTTACCGTCAACGCCAACAATGTGTTCGACAAGAAGTACCTGACGGGCCTCGGTAACTTCGGCACCACCTACTACGGCGAGCCGCGCAATGTGATGCTGACGACGAAGTGGGATTTCTAAGCTGAAAAGGCGTCCCACCTGTCTGCAGGGATTTTCGGCGCATCCGGAATATTAGAGGCAATCGACTGTAGGAGCGGGCTTGCCCGCGAAGACGGAGTGTCAGCCACCGCCGATGTCGGGCTTGCGAGCCTCTTCGCGGGCAAGCCCGCTCCTACAGGGATTTTTCGGCGCACTCGATACCTGTATTTGAAATCGTTTGCGTAACACGGCTTTGGTAATTCGGGTTACGCAGCGGCAGGTATACCACTATGAAACCTGAACTCCACATCCGGCGTCTCGATCAATTCCTGTTCCGCCACACGCACCCTGTCGATCACCTGGGCAATGTCCTTGGCGTCACCATACTGGTAAGCCAGTTTCAGGTACCCCTGGAAATGCCGCGCCTCGCTCTTGAGCAAGCCGAAGTAGAACTTGCCCAGTTCTTCGTCGAGATGCGGCACCAGCGCCTCGAAACGCTCGCAGCTGCGGGCTTCGATAAAGGCACCGACCACCAGGGTATCCACCAGCTTCACCGGCTCGTGACTGCGCACCACCTTGCGCAGGCCCGAGGCGTAGCGCCCGGCGGACAGCTGGCGCAGTTCGATCTTGCGGCGTTTCATCAGGCGCATGACCTGTTCGTGGTGCACCAGCTCTTCCCGGGCCAGGCGCGACATCATGTTGATCAGGTCGACGTGGGAATGGTACTTGGCGATCAGGCTCAAGGCAGTGCTGGCGGCCTTGAATTCGCAGTTCTTGTGGTCTATCAGCAAGGTTTCCTGGTCGGCCAGTGCGGCCTGAATCCAGCCATCGGGGGTGCGACAGCCGAGGAATTCGTGAATTTCGGGAAGGATCATGGGGCCCACGGATAAGAGGTCGAAACGAAAGGCGTCGATTATACCGGCCAACCGCCAGACCACCAGTCGCCAACCGTTGATATGCATCAAGTCGCCGAATACCGGGCAGCAACTATAGTTGTGCAACGCCGTGCTTTTTCATATTCAGGAGATCGTGATCATGCAAGCCATCCGCAGCATTCTGGTGGTCATAGAGCCCGGGCATCCGGAAAGCCTGGCGCTCAAGCGAGCCAAGCTGATTGCCGGTGTCACCCAAGCGCATCTGCACCTGCTGGTGTGCGACCGCAAACATGACCACGCCGCGATGCTCGGCACCCTCAAGGCGACCCTGCTGGAAGACGGCTACAGCGCCACCACGGAACAGGCCTGGAACGAAAGCCCCCACGAAACCATTGTCGATGTGCAACAGGCCGAAGGCTGCGGCCTGGTGGTCAAGCAGCACTTCCCCGACAGCCCGCTGAAAAAGGCCCTGCTGACGCCGGAGGACTGGAAACTGCTGCGCTCCTGCCCTTCCCCGGTGCTGCTGGTGAAAACCGACGGATCCTGGAAGGACCGGGTGATTCTGGCGGCGGTGGATGTCGGCAACGCGGACCTTGAGCATCGTCATCTGCACAACACCATCATCGATCACGGCTACGACATCGCCGGCCTGGCCAAGGCCCACCTGCATGTGATCAGCGCCCATCCGTCGCCGATGCTGTCCTCGGCCGACCCGACTTTCCAGCTCAGCGAAACCATCCAGGCGCGCTACCGCGAGCAGTGCAAATCATTCCAGGCGGAATTCGACATCGACGACGAGCACTTGCACATCGAGGAAGGCCCGGCGGATGTGTTGATTCCGTTCATGGCGCACAAGCTGCAGGCGGCGGTGACCGTGATCGGCACCGTGGCGCGCACCGGGCTGTCCGGGGCGTTGATCGGCAATACGGCGGAGGTGGTGCTGGATAAGCTGGAGAGCGATGTGCTGGTGCTCAAGCCGGCTGAGGTGGCGGATCATCTGGAGGAGATGGCGGACAAGCATTGAGGGGCAAGAGCAAAAGATCGCAGCCTGCGGCAGCTCCTACAGGAGATCGCATTCCCCTGTAGGAGCTGCCGCAGGCTGCGATCTTTTAGCCGCCAAACACATCGTTGAGAAAGCCCGGCGCGATATAGCGCTGGTAATGCGCTTCAGACAGCAGGAAAAATTCCCGATCAATGGCATCGCGCAATTCCGGCAGTTTCCAGTCGCGAAACTCAGGCAATAACACCATCCCGTAGGCTTCCAGGTTGTTGATCACCCGCGCGCCCCGGGCGATCAACTGGTAGGCCCAGCAATACTGCGACTGATGCGGCACGAAGCGGATCTTGCGTTGTTCCAGCTGCTGGCGCAGCAGCGAAGGCTCGAAAATCTCCACCTTGGCGGCCATCACCTGGGACAGCAACTGCTCAAGACGTAGCCATACGGCGCGTTTTTCTTCCTCGTTGTAACCGTTCCAGTGAATCACTTCATGGTGGAAACGCTTGCAGCCGCGGCACACCAGATCACCGTAAACGGTGGAGCAAAGGCCGACGCAGGGGGTCTTGATGGTCTGATTGGGCATAGGTAGGCAAACGCGACAAGGCAAAACAGAGCAGCATGGTAGCCCTTTGTCTAATATGAATCACCCCTGAAAATTAAGGGGCACAACTTACCTTTAATTTTTTTTTGCCGTAGAATCAGCCAGCCTTTTTAGGCGCCAATGTCCGTTAGAAGCTGTTTTCAAAGCGTCACGAGCACAGTCGTTCCTTCAGAGCGGTGTTGGCGATGGACTTTTCCAGCGGGGAAAAGCCCAACGCCAACCCTCATCAGCTCCCGTTCTGCAGGCGTAAAACTTTGAAAGCAGCTTCTGTAAGGAATTGTCGGTAATTCTGGCTAAAGGGCCCACAACGTCCTGCAGCGCATGAGTACGGCAATTTCGGGATGAGCGTCCCGGACACCCATATGGGACCACTGATGAGGGTAATAACTGTGCTTGAAGCCTACCGCAAACAT
>Ga0160472_100751_pt1 | contig 14698 bp, 13 predicted proteins | sample HID1973M_E11MG_FD_108267 | JGI IMG/M metagenome (GOLD analysis project Ga0160472, IMG submission 108267) | Enriched mosquito-associated microbial communities from UW Madison campus, WI, USA - HID1973M_E11 MG | ecosystem: Host-associated > Arthropoda: Insects > Digestive system > Unclassified ... | reverse complement strand
TAAAGCGGCACCAAAATTCGATTTCCCTATTCATCGGCCCTATAGTGCCCTTACCGATAAGGAACAGCAGATATTGTGGACAGGAAACAAACATTTTGAAGGTTTAAATGCTTTTTTCAAAGAACTGGAGGAGCAAACTTATAAAATTCAATATCGGGTAATGCTATCGCGTTATCGTGGTAAAACAACCTGCCCTGATTGTAAGGGTTCACGCCTTCGTAAAGATGCTTCTTATGTTAAAATCGCCGACAAATCTATTATTGATGTTGTTTTAATGCCTTTATCGAAAGCACTTGTTTTCTTTGATGAGCTAAAATTAAACGCTAACGATACCAAGATTTCGAAGAGATTGCTCGCAGAAATCAATAACCGTTTCCTTTACCTTAATAATGTTGGCTTAGGTTATTTAACGCTGAACCGATTGTCCAATACTTTATCAGGTGGTGAATCGCAAAGGATTAACCTGGCAACTTCATTAGGCAGTAGTCTTGTTGGTTCTATTTATGTTTTAGATGAACCTAGTATTGGTCTTCACCCCCGCGATACCAACAAACTTATTGAAGTTTTAATTTCCTTGAGAAATGTTGGTAATACGGTAATTGTTGTAGAGCATGAGGAGGAAATGATGCGTGCTGCCGATTACATTATAGATATTGGGCCCGAAGCCGGTACCCACGGGGGAAATCTGGTTTTCAGTGGTAATTACGAGGAAATTTTAAGCGACAAAAAGAGCTTAACAGGCCGTTATTTGGCAGGTATTGAAAAGATTGCCATTCCAGAAAAGCGAAGAAAGTGGAAAGACCATGTACTGATTAAGGGGGCAAGGGAAAATAACCTTCAGAATATTGATGTAAAATTTCCGCTTGGGGTTTTTACTGCGGTGAGTGGTGTTTCAGGCTCAGGTAAAACCAGTTTGGTTAAAAAGATTTTATATCCTGCCTTGCAAAAAGCAATTGGAAATTATGCAGGCGAACAAACGGGAGCATACGATGGCATATTCGGGAATTATGATTTGGTCAGCGCTGTTGAAATGGTTGACCAAAATCCGATAGGACGCTCCAGTCGTTCAAACCCGGTTACCTACGTAAAAGCCTGGGATGACATCAGGGCTTTATTTTCTGGTTTGGCAGCTGCCAAAGCAGCGGGATTAAAACCTGCGGCGTTCTCATTCAATGTGGAAGGTGGCCGTTGCGATGTTTGCCAGGGTGAAGGCGAAGTGAAAATCGAGATGCAATTTATGGCCGATATTTATCTGCCTTGCGAGGCCTGTGGGGGAAAACGATTTAAACAACAGGTATTAGATGTAACCTATAAAGAAAAAAATGTTTCAGAAATTCTGGATATGACCATTGATGAAGCGGTAGAATTTTTTAAGGATGAACAAAAAATTCTGAACAAATTAAATCCGCTGGTCGATGTTGGTTTGGGCTACGTCCATTTAGGCCAGTCTTCCAATACCTTATCAGGTGGTGAGGCACAGCGTATTAAGCTGGCATCTTTCCTGATAAAAGGAAACAACGCCAATAAAACGCTTTTCATTTTCGATGAACCAACAACCGGTTTGCACTTTCACGACATCAAAAAGCTGCTTAAAGCTTTAAATACATTAATCGAACAAGGCAATACGATATTGGTTATTGAGCACAATATGGATATGATTAAGTGTGCCGATTGGGTTATTGATATCGGTCCGGAGGGAGGCGATGGTGGTGGTCAGCTTGTTTTTGAAGGAATACCTGAAGATTTAGCCAAAGCGAAGAATTCTTTCACCGGAAAATATTTAGCAGCGCATTTAAATTTAAATCCATAATTTCGGCAATGCTTTTTTTAACGTTTTTCTTAGGCATTGTCGTAAATGCAATGGGTTATATTCCACCAGGCAATATAAACTTAACTGTAGCTCAATTAGCGATAAATAAAGGGATGCGCCAGGTTTGGTACTTCATCCTTTCTTTTTCCTGTGTCGAGATATGCTTTACATTTGGCATGATGCGATTCGCCCGCTGGGCAATGAGCGATATCAACCCAAATGCCGCCGTAAGCGAAGTTCGCCTCGGAACTTTGGTAGATTGTTTTATGATTCTCATGTTTATTGTGATGGGAACCATAACCTGGGTTAACCGTAAAAAAGCACCTAAAACCACTGCGAAAAAGGATGATAAGCGTAGCGGAAGTGTATTGTATGGCTTAATACTGGGTGTATTAAATCCTGTTCAAATACCTTTTTGGTTATTCTTCGGTAACTATGTTATCCTTCACGAATGGATCAACACAGATTATTTATCGTTAGTGATTTTTAGTATTGGTTCGGGTTTTGGGTCTGCCTTAGCACTTTATGTTTATGCACATTTTGCAACTTTTATTCAGGAGAAATTCGCGTTGAGCAGTTTAATAATCAATAAATCGATAGCCATATTTTTGTATGTTTTAGCTGTTTATTTAATTGTAAAACAGTTGATAATTATATTTTAACAGGTATTATCAGGTTATGGAACTGATTAGTTCTTGTTCAGCGATTTTTTCTCAAGTTCTTTGAGCTCTTCTTCATTTAAAGATTTTGTTCCCTGGCCACCAACAAAATACCATTTGCCGTTTTGTTTTATGTAAACTTCGGTTCGAATTACGGTTATCGATAAGTCGCCTTTAGGCGTTGAGAATACGACATCCAGAACCATATTTTTTACTGCAGCATCGCCATTATAAATTCTTAAAATAAGTGTGCCGGGTACTACTTTTACCGATTTAAATGTGGCGCCTTTGTCTGCAAAACCCTTCTTCCAGGATTCAACCCCGTAAGAAATTTTCCCTTCAGGTCCGACGGCAATATAATCATCGTTAAGATGCTGAGCGCTATCCTTTGCCATACTGAGCAGCGCTATTGCTTTTCTGTCTTCAGGGTAATTAGTTGTGTTATATTTTCCCGCAGGAGGGATTTGTGCCATACCGTCAGCAGCAAGAAATAATATAAATGCTGTTATAGCCCATTTTGTGTAGTTATTTGTTCTGTTATTTTTCATGATATATATATTTAGAATTTTTATTGATTGAACGGTTTTTAAATAATCCGATTTTTTAAAAGAAATTGACAGCAATAAATTTTGCGAAGTGCTGCCACAACTGAGAATGACTATTCGGGCCGATTGTGAGGGCAATTATGGTGATCATCAAAAAAACAGACATCGGGAAAGCCGACCTCTTTTGAATTATATCTATAATCATCCAAATTAAGGTGATAACTGCAATGAGCATAATCATTATCGGTATGGCGATAAAAGACAAGCCGCAAACCGCAATTAGAAACCGGCCTAAACCTGGTCCTAAAATCATTAAACCTATGGATGCGAAAAAGCGTAAGTGGTAAGCGGTTTTCCGCTTGTAATAAATGCCCAAACCGTATAAAATACTGATGTAGAACATATCAGGAATACCATTTACCATTCCTGCCAATGCATCAGCCTCATTTCCTGTTTTAATGTTTCTAAAGTAGCCCGCCCTTGCAACCAGAAAAAAGGAAAGCACTAATAAAGGGAATACGAAATAGGAAATTTTTCCTGTTATTTTATGCCACCTTAACTTTTTAATTCTGATAAAAATCGGTTGTGCAATCAGTATTAAAACCCATGATAACATAATGGCGCCATGAAAATGGTGCGCCCATGTAAACTCTTCAAATCTCGGGAACCTAATAAGATACGTTTTGTAGAATCCGGCAATTGAAATGAGCAAAATAAAAATGAAAAAGTAAATCAATCGGTTGGTCACGGCATCGGTTTTTTTAACTGTTGCTTGTTGATTTAACATGATTATTTAATTGAGTAACTAAAATTGCATAGTTAAAAACGCTGCTGAAAACCGGTTATGGTTAATGCATCTTATTGTGTGTTACCGGTATGTTTTGTTAGTGGCAACAGCAAAACGCTATTTTTTGCCATTCACTCAAAAAACCGGCTGTTTACAATATCAAATAGCAATTGGAGTAAGGTTTTGTGTAATTTTAGGTGTAAAAAGTAAATATGAATAAGCGCCTGTTTTTAATTGTTTTGATTTTTGCAACAGCGATATATTGCAAGGCACAACAAACAATAATTTTAAACGGGCAGCCCGATTGGAAAGAAGATTATGATATTGCGGATAAGTGTTTGTTCTTTGAAGATTTTTCTGATAAACCGCTACCCTTTGATGAGGTAGTTCATCAAAAATTTGTTCCCTTTAAAAAGGAATTTAATACCCTCCGATTAACCAACAGGCCTCTGGTAACACAGTGGTTTAAATTTATTGTTTTTAATAAGTCTTCAAACGATACGATAAACCTTAGGGTTGACGCTTCAGCTCATTACTATACAAAGTTGTATGCCAACAAAAAATTAATCGCTATTGGTGGGGCCTATGAAACAAATGCGCCAAGGCAAACGCCATTTGCAATGCCTTTTTCCGTACTGCCGAATACCACCACCACATTTTGGGTTTTCACTCAAGACAGGCAAAACCAATTGATACCACCACATATTTATTTGAAAACACCATTTAATGATGCCCTAAGTAATGTGGACAATAACTTCAACATGCGGTTTCTTTTTTTGCTGATGGCTGCAATTTCAGGCTGTTTATTTTTTATAAGTATTTATGCCATATATCAATACTATTTATACCGCGATACCGCATTTAAATGGTACATCGCTTACACAATTTCTTCATTTTTCATCACTTTGTATTGGATGGATATTCGCCTGCACCTGATGATCTTCAATCCTTTTATTAGAGATATAATTTATTCATTTTTTTTATTTTTTGTGCCCGTATTGTATTCGTTTTTCATCGGCAGTATGTTAAAATTCTCTGTTTACTTTAAAAATGGATGGCGGCTTATAAAAGTATTGGTGGTAATTGCTTCGCTGCAAATGCTCATCGAGTTTATACAGGTTACAACAGGTTGGTTTATGTTTCCGCCAAACTATTATGGTGTAGTTATATCTGCAATTCCGATTATTTTGTTAAATGTTGTACTGCTCATATTAACTGCCAAAAGCAAAGATGCTGTAAAGTGGTTTTTGTTTGGTGGTTTGGTAACTATGCTACTGTTGTGGTGTGTGGGCCTAACAGGTTTTTTTGCAAGGCTACCGTTTCATAGTCCTGAGTGGTACCTTATTGTTATTTTCCCGCCCGTTTTTATGCTATCTGGCATTGCTATAGAAGCCATATTTTTTTCATTTGCATTATCTTACAGAAGTAAATTGGTTTTGGTTGAGAAAAATAATCTTCAGGAAAATTACAATCAGCAGTTGGAAGCTGCACTTCAAAAACGAACAGTTGAACTAGAAACGCAGACAAAACTGATAGAAGAGCAAAAGATAAAACAGTTGCAAACCACTTTTGAGCATCAGATTGCCGAAACTCAAATGACTGCATTACGGGCGCAAATGAACCCTCACTTTATTTTCAATTGTCTTAATTCCATAAAACTTTATACACTGGAAAATAATGCGGAGGCGGCTTCAGAATATTTAACTAAGTTTTCTCAACTAATAAGGCTGGTGCTCGAAAATTCGCATGCTGATAAAGTTACGCTTGGAAAAGAGCTGGAAACTTTAAAACTTTACATAGAATTAGAAGCCATGCGCTTTAAAGATAAGGTTACTTATGAAATAAATGTGGAAGCCGATGTTGACCTGCAATACGTAGAGATACCGCCTTTACTGCTTCAGCCGTATGTTGAAAACGCCATTTGGCATGGCTTAATGCACAAAAAGGAAGGTGGTATAATTAAAATTGATGTTGTACAGTTATCAGAGCATCTTCTACAAATAGACATTACAGATAACGGAATCGGGCGGGATGCTGCGAATACTATCAAAAGCAAATCGGCAACCAGGCAAAAATCGTTTGGCTTACAAATTACTTCAGAACGAATCCATATGATTAATCAGCTTTACCAATTAAACACCGATGTAAATATTGTTGATTTAAAAGATGAACTGCAAAATGCTGCAGGTACGAAAGTAATTATCCAAATACCAATTTAAAAGAGATGCAATATTGCTAGGCGGTATCTGTAAATTAGAAATGATGATGCTTGCCAAGCTAATGATAAACGAAAAAAACATGCTGAAAGCTATAATTATTGATGATGAACCCGATTGTGTAAAGCTGCTTGCCTTGCAGCTAAAAATGTACTGTAAGCAGGTTGATGTTGTTGGTGAATATATAGACAGCGAAGAAGGGCTTGCTGGAATTAAAACGCATCATCCTGATTTAGTTTTTCTTGATATTGAAATGCCCGTAATGAACGGCTTTCAATTGCTGGAAAAATTGGGACAAATAAATTTTAGTTTAATTTTTGTTACCGCTTACGATAGGTTTGCTTTAAAAGCGTTTCGCTTTAGCGCTTTAGATTATTTACTTAAACCAATTGCAGGCAATGATTTAACCGCTGCTGTACAAAAGGCAGAAGACCGTAAATATCCTCAAAAACAACAGTTGGATATATTAAAACAACAACTGAAAGGGGATGAAAAAACCTTCCCTGATAAAATTGCTTTACCTTTTCAAAACGGGGTAACGTTTGTAGAATTGAAGCAGCTTGTTTACTGCAAATCAGATAATAATTATACGCAATTTTACCTGGCTGATGGTCAGCAGTACACCGTTGCGAAAACATTAGGTGATGTACAGGAGATTTTAGAAGAACGAAATTTTTTACGCGTTCACAGGCAGTTTCTAATTAATTTAAACCATATCAAAAAATATGTCCGTGGTGAAGGGAACTATTTAATTCTTTCCAATAACCAAAGTGTTCCCGTGGCCCGTAATCAAAAAGAAAGATTAATCGAACGATTTGGTTGGTTGTAATAATGATAGGATATATTACTTCAAAAACTCCACATTCCAGATTTTTTCTGCCTTTCTGCCGATAAGCCAGAAAGATGCTGCTAGTACGGCAAAAAATAGTGCCTTATGCCAGCTATCCCAGAAATACTCAAAGTAGCGTGTGTAGAGGTTAAGGAAAAGAAAAGTAATTCCGAATTCGCGGGCTACATCATCATGGTATTTTAAGCCGAATAACGTACTTGCAACGCAAACTGCCGCAGAAATTAATGCCCAGTAAAACAAACTCAATTGCCTTACAGTGTACCATTCTTCGAGACTGGCAAAATTGCCGAAAACCGATAATGCCCATAACGCTATGAAAAGATAAACCATCCCTGCAATGTAAGTAACCTGGAAAAAGTGCTGCATCTTCGGGCTTACTTTCATAATGAATGAAGCTGCAGTTAATATCGCTCCGAAAATTACAAAGCGCAAAGGATAGTTCATTCCGAGGAAATAATAATTCCAGCGGCTTAAATACCCAGTTTCAGTTCCGAACCAGGCGCCAAGTGAGATTAAAGCAAAAATCCAGATCAATCTCGAATTGAAAACAAAGCCTAGTGCACCGTAAATAAAAACTGAAATCAATATCAAGATTGAAAAATTTCCCGAACCATTATCTATGGCCTTCCCGAAATAAGCAATGGCATTTGCCGTTAAAAGAATGGCTGAGAAAATTATTGCCTCGTTACTAAATTTAAGATGTGATAGTTTTTTCTTCCTTCTGAAACCCAAAATATATAACCAGGCTGCAAGCCCGCCTGAAACTATAGCAATAACAATATTTGGTGTGTTGTAAACGCGTTTTAAATAATTGAGGATGGAATTATCAATCAATAAAGAACCGAGTGCAATAAACCCACAGGCAAGCGCAACCCAGAAAGCGTACTGCGCAAGGCGTAACCAATCGAAGCTTTTGGCCTCATAGCTTTTGCGTAGTTTGCTGCTTGTTTCCTCATTAATTAAGCCGTCAGTTTGCCACTGCTCAATCATATCATCAAGAAACTCACTTTTTTCTCTATCAACTTTCATAGGTAGGGTTGTACACGAAGATATAAATTTTGGTTGGAACTCAGGTTGTGGTGTTACAAAGCAAAATCATCATATAATGTAATTCAGCTTATCATACAATGAATTAACAGCTCAACATCAAACTTTCTAACAACCGGGCGCCCGCTAAATTACCTCTTTAATTTTCTTATTATTTCCAACAATCCAAATTACATCTCCATTATCAAAAACGAAATCAGATGATGGATTTAAAATCCTGTCTGCCCCACGTTCAATACCAACAATTAAAGCCTGGGCTTTTTCGCGTATTCCAGCATTTCTTATGCTCAAACCAAAAACCGGAGATTCTGCATTAACCACCACTTTTTGCAAAGTCATTTCTTTATCCGGGAAGCTCTTTTCCTGTTCGGTCTCGGGAATATCAACTTCTAAAATTGTTTTAACTGCCGCAAGCTGGTCGTCGGCCCCAATGAGCAACAATTTATCGTTAGGGTATAAGCGCTCATCTCGTCCGGGCGTCGGGATGGTATTTCTGCCCCTTTCAATCATGGCTATATTTACACCATACTTTTCCCTAATCATCAGGCTGGATAAAGTCATGCCTACCACTTCTGATTCTGGTGAAACAGTTAGTTCAGCAAGGTGCGTATCCCAAGGTAGAATTGCCGGTTTTTGATTTTCCCGGGCATTTAGATTGAGCATAAAGCGTTTTTCCAGTTTATCATAAAATGACTGCAGTTTACGTGCGAAAATTATCATGCCCAAAACAATCAATGCTAAGGCTATTCCTGCAGCAACCCAGGTATCGAAAAACTCGTACATCAAAAATCCGACGAAAAAGATTCCCAACGCAATTCTGAAAACCTCGATGGCAATTAGCGGTCCACGTGTATATTTTTTATTAAGCCAAAGGTGCGAATATGCCGTTTTTTGTATCCTGCGTAAAGATAATGCCCATAAAAAAGGCGACATTAAAATAAAAGAAACCACTACACTAATGATAATTGAGGTTAAGCTATTGGCAATATTTTTTACAATAAATGGCTGCACATAACGGTAGGCTAAAAAGATAATAGCGATTATAATTACCGAATGGATAATCGTATTAAAAATGTAAGAACGTAACAAGATTTTCCAATCGCTCAATGTGGTTATACCTTCGGTACTCGAGCTGTATCTTTCAATTCCATCAAGCCATTTCTGTGGCAATTTTCTTTTCAGAAACTGATAGAATGGCTCAGATAGTTTAATCAGGTATGGTGTTGTAAAAGTCGTTATTGCGGCAGCGGCTACAGCTATTGGATATAGGAAATCGCTGGTTACTTTAAGCGTTAAACCCAGCGATGCAATGATGAAAGAAAATTCGCCAATTTGCGCCAGACTCATACCTGATTGAACCGATGTTTTAAGTGGCTGACCCGACAGTAAAGCTCCGAGAATGGTAAATAATATTTTGCCGAAAGAATTGGAACCGCATATTTTACCAGCATTGCCGGGTCGATTAGCATGCCTACAGAAACAAAAAATACTGCAGCGAACAAGTCTTTTACAGATTTTGTTAAATGTTCAATTCTTTCTGCCTGTGTAGTTTCAGCAAGGATAGAACCCATTATAAATGCTCCGAGAGCAGGAGAGAAGCCTACTTTATCAGCAAGTAAAACCATTACCAGGCATAACCCCAATGAAACAACCAGCATGGTTTCATCATTCATTAATTTTTTTGTGGCTTTTAAAAATGACGGGACCAAAAAAATACCACCCAGAAACCAGAGTACAAGAAAGAATGCCAGTTTTAAAATGGAGAATAACATTTCCGTTCCGGCAGATTGCTGACTGACCGCTAGTGTCGAAAATAATACGAGGATTAATATAGCAACTAAATCTTCGACAATTAAAACCCCGAAAACAAGCCCTGCAAATTTTTTATGTTTTAAGCCAAGTTCTTCAAAAGCTTTAATGGTTATCATGGTTGAGGAAATGGATAAAATACCGCCGAGGAATAGACTATCCATATCAGACCAGCCCATTGCTTTAGCTACAAGGTAACCTGCCAGTATAATAAAAAGGACTTTAACAATGGCGGTGATGGAAGCCGAACCCCCGACTTTAACCAGTTTTTTGAAACTAAATTCTAATCCTAAACTAAACAATAGGAATATTACCCCTATTTCGCCCCAAATGTTTATGCTTTTAGTATCGGTTACGGATGGAAAAAAGCTTAAATGCGAGCCAACCAAAAGGCCCGCTAAAATATAGCCTAAAACTAAAGGCTGTTTAATTCTTTTAAATATAAGTGTGGTTATTCCGGCTGCAGCAAGAATTAACCCTAAATCGGCAATTAAATCTGGTAAATGCATGTAAAAAATCGGTAAATATTAATACTTAAAGCACAGCAAAATTGCTGTGTTTATTAATTTCAGGAAATGCCGCATCGCTGCGGTAATTAGGGGTAACTAAAGTATATTACCAGAAAAAATGTTTCGGATAGAGCATTTTAAACAAGTACCAATAATTAAATTTTAGTCTCGTGATTATAATCTTGGCATTGATGGCCTTAGTTTTTAAAAAAAGAAAGAAGAGAAATGCAAGCAGTATAAAGCTTGTATGTGAAATTTTTAAAACATTATTGTTGATAAAATCTTTTTGCAGACTTTCATTTTCCGGACTGAAACCGGAATTGAATTTTACCCCCTTTTTGCTGGAGATAAAACTGCTTTTAGCGCTGTTTTTTAAATCACCGGGGCTTTGTTTTTGCGAAGCAAAGCCTGCAAAACTTATAGAAAAAGCCAGAAAAATTGTGATGTAAAAAAGCCTCATTGCTGCTAATATAGCGAAAATGAGGCTTTTTTTAAAGAAAAAACTTTAATATAAGCCTATTAGGCTATTGATTTGAAAAAATCCAATGTTGCTTCTTTATCTTTTTGAAGTTGTAAAGTAAGGGCTTCTAAACCTGTAAATTTTACATCATGGCGCAAGAATTTTAAGAAGTTCATCTTAATATCCTGGCCGTAAATCTCCTGGTCGAAATCAAAAATATTAACCTCAATATTTCTCGTCATTCCATTAATCGTTGGCCTTTGACCGATGTAGGCCATACCTTTAAAAGTCTTCCTGGATTGGTGACAATCCATTTCTACAGTAACCGCATAAATTCCGTCGCCGGGAATGAGTTTATAGGTTTCTTCAACAAAAATATTTGCTGTCGGGAAGCCGATGGTCCGGCCAATTTTATCCCCTTTAATCACACGGCCAAAAATAGAGAATGGATAGCCCAGATAATCAGCTGCCAAAGCTACATCGCCTGCTAATAGCGCTTCGCGGATTTTTGTTGAACTTACCGCAACATCATGAATATCTTGCTCCACAATTTCTTCTACCGTAAAATCATAATGTAATCCTGCCGCCTTTAAATCGGCTAAATTACCTGAACGGTCTTTACCGAAACGGTGGTCGTACCCAATAATAATATGTTTGGTGCCGATGGTATTAACCAACGTATTCTTAATATAATCTTCAGGAAGCTGATTGGAAAAATCGCGGGTAAACGGCGTGATGATGAGGTGGTCGACACCAAGACTTTTCAATATTTCGGCCTTTTCGTTGATGGTATTAATCATCTTCAAATCCTGATTTTCAGGGTCGATAATCATCCGGGGATGCGGAAAAAAAGTTAGAATTACGCTTTCTCCGCCATCAGCCTTAGCCTTTTCCACAAGCTGTTTAATTATTTTTTGGTGTCCGAAATGCACACCATCGAATGTGCCGATGGTTACAATGGCATTGTTGAGTTTCGAAAATTCGGAAAGGTGATTGTATATTTTCAAGGGAATTAATGATTAATGTAGAGCATGGCGTTTAACCACACCGCCTTTTAAATCGGCAATTTGTTGTTGAATTACAAAAGCATCTGCATCGATTTGTCTGATGGCCGTTTGAAGTTTGCTCATCTCCAGCTTTGTTACCACTGTAAAGATAATATCGATATCTTTTTTTTCTCCGTAGCCACCCTCGCCTTTATAAATGGTAACACCACGTTTCATTTCTCCTATTATAAAACCTTTTATAGCTTCCTGATGCTCAGAAATGATGGTAACCCCGGTGTATTGTTCTATTCCGTTTACAATAAAATCGATGGTGTAAGATGCTGATAGGTAGGTTAAAATGGCATATAATGCGGTCTCGATGTTTAAGAAATATGCTGCAAACGCAAAAATGATGATGTTTAAAATAAGGATAATGTTACCGACCGTTAAAATGCTGTTTTTACTGATGTAAAGGGCAAGTACTTCGGTTCCATCAATTACGCAGCCACCACGCATCGCAAGGCCGATTCCGCCACCAAGAAACAACCCCCCGAAAAATGCAATTAACAATTTATCGTGGGTGATGGGTTGAAAAGGAAGTACCACCAGGGCGATTGAAAGTGCGCCAATCGCAATTGCGGTTCTGAGCGCAAAGCCTTTTCCAATTTGCCTGAAACCTAAAATTACAAACGGAATATTAATGATTGCAATTAGGTAAGACAGGTTCCAGCCTGTTAATGTGCTAACTAATAGCGAAATACCTGTTACGCCGCCATCGATAAAATGATTTGGCATTAAAAAACTTTTCAGTCCGAAACAAGCTGAAGTAACGCCTGCCATAATCAGTAAAATTTCCTTAATTAATCTGGCGTTGTTGTTTTTAATGTGGTTCATGCTTCGTCCTGGGCTTTAACTTCATCTTTCTTGCTACGAATATAATTAACAAGCTCTAGAACCTCAAACGAATTTGACAGCAAAAAGTTTCCACTTCGTGTACGGGTAAGTTTTGAAAGATAGGCACCATTATTTAACTGCTTACCGAAATCGGATATCAATGAGCGGATGTAGGTGCCTTTACTGCAAACAATACGAAAATCAATTTCTGGTAATTCTATGCGTGTAATTTCAAATTCAGGAACAGAAACGTAACGTTTACGCAATTCAACTTCCTCACCCAGCCTTGCTTTAACATATAAACGCTCTCCGTTTACCTTCACGGCAGAATGTGCTGGCGGATATTGTTCTATATCGCCAATGAACGTTTTTGTGGCGGCATAAATCTCTTCTGCAGTTATTTTACTAATGTCGAACGTTTCATCTACCTCCGTTTCCATATCGAAAGATGGGGTGGTGGCGCCAAGCATCATCGTTCCTGTATATTCTTTCTCTTCAGCCTGAAAGGTATCTATCTGCTTGGTCAGTTTACCGGTGCAAATGATAAGCAAACCTGTAGCCAGCGGATCTAATGTACCTGCATGACCAACCTTAAGTTTTAATGGCTTTAAAGAATTACGGATTTTGCCAACCACATCAAACGAGGTCCATTTGTAGGGTTTATTAATCAGCAGCAGTTCGCCTTCGGCAAAATTGAAATCTTTAAACTTTGAATTTTCTATACTCACAAATCTTTTTTGCGCAAAGATACAGATTAAATAATTTGTAAATTATGTCCGGTTAGCAGCAGGCCGATAATGATTAATCCGGCCACAATTCTATACCAGCCAAAAACCCTGAAACCATTTTTATTCAGGTAGCCGATAAAACTTTTAATGGCTAAAAGTGCTACTATAAAAGCCACCACATTACCAATAATTAGCAAGTTGGTTTGCTCGTGGGTAATGGTATTGCCTTCTTTATAGAAATCGTAAAGTTTTTTGGCTGTCGCCGCAAACATGGTTGGTACTGCTAAAAAAAATGAAAATTCGGCGGCTACCTTTCTGCTCAGCTTCTGCGTCATACCACCAACAATGGTTGCTCCAGAGCGTGAAACTCCTGGAATCATAGCGATACATTGAAAGAAGCCAATTTTCAAAGCCGTTAGATATGTTACCTCTTCTTCTTCATTCACCGTTGGATTGTTAAACCATTTATCAACAAATAATAGGATTACGCCTCCAACCAATAACGAAATTCCAACTGCCATCGGGCTTTCGAGTAATGTATCGATGGTATCACTTAATAATAGTCCAAAAATAGCTGCAGGAATAAATGCTACCAAAAGTTTGATGTAAAAATTAATGCTCTTAAAAAATCTTTTAAAGTACAATACCACAACAGAAAGTATGGCGCCAAGCTGGATGGCGACGGTAAAAAGCTTTACAAAAGGGTCGCTTGCAATGCCCATTAATGAAGAACCAATAATCATGTGGCCAGTACTCGATACTGGTAAAAACTCAGTTAGTCCTTCAATTATTGCAAGAATAACAGCTTCAAAAGAATTCATATTTGTATATAAAATGGTAGAAATAGAGAAAACGCTGGATTATAAATCAAGCGTTTTCAAATTTATTCCGGCTGGAATTATTTTTTAAGAATTGCATAGATTCCAAAAGCGAAACCAAACAGCACAACAAGTGGTGCTAATAAAGTTCTTCTGAAATCGTAGATATCGCCACCTGTACCCATCATTAATACAAAGCCGACAACTACAATTGCCATGCTGATTAATAATAATTGATAATTTTTTTTGGTAAAAACCAATTCGCTTTTAACGTCCTTTGCAGCAGGACTTGTTTTTTTTTCTGCCATTATCTGTAAAGATGATAAGATTTTAAACGTAAATATCTGCTTACTGCAAACCATGTGCTTATGCCTGTAATAAAAATACCAATAATTACCAGGCTGATAAACACAAAACCAAACTCCTTATAATTATTCAGGATGATGATTTCGGGTACTTCTTTGCGGGCATAAATTAAGGTAGCCAGTAAAATAATTATTGCTATAAACGCTGCAATTAAGCCATGCAAAGCAGCGAATAATAAGAAAGGACGCCTGATAAAATTTTTCGTTGCACCAAC
>Ga0160472_100748_pt1 | contig 14785 bp, 15 predicted proteins | sample HID1973M_E11MG_FD_108267 | JGI IMG/M metagenome (GOLD analysis project Ga0160472, IMG submission 108267) | Enriched mosquito-associated microbial communities from UW Madison campus, WI, USA - HID1973M_E11 MG | ecosystem: Host-associated > Arthropoda: Insects > Digestive system > Unclassified ... | reverse complement strand
CTGCGCGAGTTGCTCGGGCGGCAGCGGCTGGAAGGTCGTGATCGCGTATTTGCGCGTCACTTCGCTCAATGCGCTGCGCGCCGGCGAGGGCGGCAGGCACAGCGTGAGCGCGCCGTCGTCGGCTTCTTCCACCAGCAACTGCTGGCTGCGGGCGAAGGCGTAGGGCAGGGGGTAGCGCATGTCAGGCTTGGTGGATCAGGGCAGTTCGCGCCGGCTGGCGGGGTCGGCCGTCGGCGGCGGCGCACCCTTGAGCGTGCTGGGCGCCAGCGGCGTGTCGAGCGGCGCCATCGGGGGCGGCACCAGGCGCGTGCCCTCGATGCGGCGGTCGGAAGCGTCCTTGCTGCTGCTCGGCGGTGGCTGCGTCAGCGGCGGCACGAGCGGCGCCTCCTTCACCGAGTTCAGGAAGATGTTGTCCTGCGACGGCTGGGTTGCGGTCTGGATCGAGCGGATCGCGTCGTAGCGGTCGTAGGCCAGGGCGTTGCCGACGTTGTTGTCGCGCACCACCACCGGGCGCAGGAACACCATCAGGTTGGTCTTCTTGCGGGAGCGCACTTCGTTGCGGAACAGGGCGCCGACGTACGGAATGTCGCCGGCCAGCGGCACCTTGTCGGTCTGGTTGGCGTATTCGTCCTGCAGCAGGCCGCCCAGCACGATCACGCTGCCGTCGTCGACCAGCACGTTCGATTCGATCGAGCGCTTGTTGGTGGTCGGGCCGTTCAGGTTGTTCTGCGTGCCGGGCTGGATGGTCGAGACCTCCTGGAAGATCTGCAGCTTGACGGTGTTGTCCTCGTTGATGGTCGGGCGCACGCGCAGCGTCAGGCCGACGTCCTTGCGCTCGATGGTCTGGAACGGGCTGACCGTGCTGGTGCTGCTGCCGGTGTTGGTGTACTGGCCGGTGACGAAGGGCACGTTCTGGCCGATCACGATTTTGGCTTCCTCGTTGTCCAGCGTCATGAGGTTTGGCGTGGACAGGACGTTGCCTTCGTCGTTGCTCTGCAGGAAGTTGGCCAGGAAGCCCAGCACGCTCTGGCCGTTGATGGTGGCGCCGATGCCGATGTTCAGGCCCTGCGCCGGCGTGCCGGAGGCGGTGCCGTTGCCCAGCGAGAGGGTCAGGATGTTGGCGCCGGTGAGGCTTGAGTTGTTGCCGATGTACTGGTTGGCGCGCCCGCCCAGCAGGCCTTGCCATTGCACGCCGAACTGCGCAGCCTTCTCGGCGTTCACCTCGACGATCAAGGCCTCCACCATCACCTGCGCGCGGCGTCCGTCGAGCTTGTCGATGACGGCGCGCAGCTGCCGGTACTGCGGCTCCGAGGCGGTGATGATGAGCGAATTGGTGGTCGGGTCGGCCTGGATCTGGCCGCCGGTCGAAATCTGGTTGCTGTTGTTCAGCGGCGCCGTGCCGAGCGTCGAGTTCGCGCCCTGGCTGAGGTTGCTGCTGCTGTTCATGTTCGCGTTGGAACTGGCCTGCGAGGCTTGCGAATTCCCGCCCAGCGTGTTGCTGCCGCTGAACGCGTTGTTGCCGGTGCCCTGCGCATCACTGGCCATGGCCGCGCGCAAGGTGGTCGCCAGCTTGGTGGCGTCGGCGTTCTTCAGGTAGACCACGTAGATGTTGCCGGCCGCGCCGTTGGCGCTTTCGATCGGTGCCTTGTCCAGCTTCTCGACCAGCGAGCGCACCAGCTGCGAGCGCGCCGGGTTGGCGGCGCGGATGATCAGCGCGTTGCTGCGCGGCTCGGCCAGGATGGTGGTCTTGAAGGCGGCGCCGGTGATGCCGGGCGCCGGGCCGGGTGCGCTGGTGGTCTCGCCCTCGACCAGCTTGGTCACCAGCGGCGCGAGGTCGGTGGCGATGGAATGGCGCAGCGGGATGATTTCCAGGTCGGCCGCGTTGGGCACGTCCAGCGCCGCGATGATGCGCGCCAGGCGGCGCATGTTCTCGGCGTAGTCGGTGATCACCAGCGAGTTGTTGCCGGGGCTGACGTTGATGGTGTTGTTCGGCGCGATCAGCGGGCGCAGCACTGGCAGCAGGGTGTTGGCCGATTCGTAGTTGAGCTTGAAGACCTGCGTCACGATCTGGTTGCTGCCGGCGCGCGCAATGCCGCTGGTGGTGGTGGCCACGGTGTTCGACTGCAGCTTGGCCTCGGCCTCGGGCACCACCTTGTACAGGCCGTCGGCGTCGACGATCGCGAAACCCTGCAGGCGCAGCGCGGCGGCGAACTGGTTGAGCGCGGCAGCGGGTGTGATCGGGCGGTCGGTCACCAGGTTCATGGTGCCCTTGACGCGCGGGTCGACCACCACGTCGCGCCCCGTCACCACCGCGATGGTGCGCGCCACCGATTCGATCTCGGCATTGTTGAAGTTCAGCGTGATCGGTTCGTTGCGCAAGGGCGCTTCGGGGCTGCCTTGGGCCCAGGCGGGCACGCCGACGGTGGCAATCAGCAGTTGCGCCGCCAGCGCGAGTGCGCCGATGCGAGCGCCGTGTGAAGTCAATGGCTTCATGGTCAACCCAGGGTAATGAGCGAGCGGCCGCCTTGGCGCCGCCCGATGATGTTCAACAAGTTCGACAGCGCCTCTTCGCGCCCCGGCGCGGCAGAGGCCTCGCCGTTGAAACGCAGTGCGCGGCCGGTCCAGCGGCCGCTGCCGCTCAATTGCAAGGCGCCTTCGCGCGTGGCCACCAGCAGCGTCGGGGACGGGCCGCCTTCGAGCGTGACGCGGTAGCTGCCCATCGGCTTGAGCGTGGACAGGCTGGAGGAAATATCGGTCGCGTCGAGCGTGGCCCGCCCCGCCAGTTCGACCAGCGGCCCATGCCATTGCATCGTGAAGGCCTGCGTGGAGAGTTCGAGTACGCCGTCGGGCTTGAGCGTGTTGAAGGGCGCGCCGAAGCCGGTGAGCATGGCCGCCGGCCAGCGTGACTGGCCGTCCTGCCAGGCCAGCCGCAGCCCGCCGCGTGCGGGCGAGGCCACCACGCCGAGCGGACGCGCCGCGCAGCACGGCAGCGTGAGGGTGGCGGCCGCGCCGTTCCAGCGCGGGCGCAATTGCCAGTCGAGCGTGCCGGGTAGCGAGATCGATTCCGCGCCGCCGGCACCGCTGGCGAAGACGACGCCGGCCGAGCCGTTCCAGACGGTGCCGCGCGGATGCAGCAGCAGCAGCCGCCCCTGCGTGGCGTAGCCGATGCCGCTGGCCAGCCAGCGGGCCGGGGCGAACAGGGCGAGCGTGAGGAAGGCGCCGATCAGGGCACCCAGCAGGGCCCAGCGCCAGCCGTGCGTGCGCGCTGGCGCCGCCAGGCCGGCACGGGCGCCGAAGCGCAGGGCGGCGGGCGCGCGCACCGCCTTCATCGGGCCACCGGGAGCGTCATGACCAGCGTGCCGTCCCAGCGGACCGCGTCGGCGCTGCGCTCGGGGGCTGGCGCTGGTGCTGGCGTTGCGCCTGCAGCAGGCTGGGACCGCGTGAGGTGCACCTCGCGCGGCGTGGCGCGGGCGTTGCCGCGCGCCTGGGCCAGCCATTGCGCCAGCGTGGTGGCAGGCACGCCGCGCACGCTGAGGTTGGCGCCGTCGGTGCCGCCCACCACGCGCAGCTGGGCTTGCGGACCCAGGCCGTCGCGCACGGAGGCCTGCAGCGCGCGTTGCGCGTCGTCGGGGTTGGCGCGCGGTTGCGCCTGCAGTTGGCGGGCGCGGGCCTGCAAGGTCGTCATCTGCTGCAACTGGGCATCGAGCTTGGCGTGTTCGGTGCGCGCGCTGGACAAGGTGCGCAGTGCTGGCGCCAGCGCCAGCCACCAGACGAGGGCCAGCAGCACCAGCGCCCCAGCGCCGCCGAGCAGGCGCTGTTCGCGCGGTGCCAGCGCGGCCCAGCGGGCGCGCAGTTGTTCGGTCTGTTTCATCGCGTGGCCTCCGCCTGCACCAGCAGCAGGTCGCCGTCGGCACGTGCCGAATAGCCGCGCGGGCCGAGGTCGCCGGCCAGCTTGCCGACGGCTTGCGCCGACAGGTCGAGCCCGCGCAGGCGCAACTGGCCGGCGCTGTAGTCGATGCTGCTGGGTACGCTGCCGGGCGGCAGCACGGTGGCCAGGGTGCCGAGCATCGGCTCCAGGTCGGCCGGCGTGACGCCACCGGTGGCCTGCTGCAGCGCCGCGACTTCGCGCGCCATCTGCACCGGTGCGTCGACCACCAGCTTTACCGCCGGGAAGGTGGTGGTGAGGATGTCGTTGACGGCGACGCGCTGCGCGGCCAGCGCGCGGCGCTCTTTCCAGGCCCAGGCGTTCAGGCCGGCCAGCTGCGCCAGCAGCAGCAGCACCAGGCCCCAGCGCGCGGCGCGCCACTGCGGGGCGTGGCGCAGTGTCTGCCACAGCGCCGTGAGTTGTTTGCCGACGCGCACGCGGCCGGTGCTGGCCAGGTCGAATTGCGCCAGGTCCCAGGCGCCGCGGCCGGCCTGCAGCCAGCGCACCGCGGTCTGCACGATCGGCACGCGCATGCCGGCCAGCGCCTCGGTCTGCTCCAGCACGGCGGGTTCGGCGCTCAGCAGCACGGTGTCCAGCGGTGCGGTGATGGCCATCGTCAGGCTGCTCGCCTCGAGCGGCAGGCTGAGCACGCCGTTGACATCGCACACGGTGAGTTGCGGCGCTTGGGCGGTGCCGGTGGCGAAGGCCAGCACCGGTGCCTCGTCAGGCTGCGGCGCGAACTCGGGAACGATGCGCACGACGCGCCGGCCCTGCGCTTCCAGCGCCTGCACCAGTGCGCGGATGGCGGCGCGGTCGCACGCGGCAACCCACACCGGCACACCGGTGCGGGCGCCGGGTTGCAGCGCGAAATGCAACTGCTCGGGGTCGTCCAGCAGGCGCTCTTCGAGCAGGCCGTCGAGCACCGCGCGCAGGCGCGTCGGGCTGCCCAGGCTGCCTTGCGGCAAGGTCACGCTGTGCCACGAGATGGCGCTGGCGGGCACGAGCAGGGTGAGGTCGGTGCCGGCCGGCAGCAGGCCCAGTGGCGCGCTGCCTTGCGCCGCCAGCGCGGTGTCGTCGTCGGTGGCGCGAGCCCAGCCGAATTCGGCTCCGGCGGCGGACGGCGAGGCGGGTGGGCAGACGAGGAGTTGCGGCATGGTCAGGGACAAAGGGGCCGCCATTGTAGGGCGGAGACTCGCAAGTTGCTACAAATTTGATAGCATTGTTGTCAGTCCGCACCAGCGGTACTGGCATGAGGGATCACCCTTGGCCGGGCGGGACAATGAGTGACATTTGTCACGGATTCACCGGTTGCGTCATGGCGCCGGCGCCGCGCTCGCGCCACACCACTGTCAATTGCGTGCTGTCGCGTCGCAGCAGCGAAGTCTCGTCGACCCAGGTCTTGTCCAGCCGCAGGCGCCCATGCACCTCGAAATAGTTGGTGCTGACGCTCTGCTGGCCTTCGGTGAACTGGACGTCGCCCTCGGGCAGGTACTGGCGCGCATCGGCCAGCGTGGCGAAGAAGCGCTGCTGGCGTTGCGCCACCAGGCGCTGCGCGCCGGCCAGGTCGAGCCCGGGCACGCTGGCCGCCAGCACCGGCGCGCTGGCGGTGTTGATGTTGACGGCGGTGGCCATCGGCAGCACGGTGACATAGGGCTCGAGCGCCAGCACCGTGTCGGGCGACAGGCCCAGCCAGCCGAGCTGGTTCTCGCGCTGCGGCAGCAGCGGGGCGTCGGCATCGCCGCTGTCGGTGCTGCTGTCGGTTTGCGCGCCGGTACTGCCTCCGCCCTGCGCCACGGCCGCCGCCGCGGCGGTGGCACCGGCAGCGGCCGCTGCGCTGGAGGCCGCGGCAGGGGTGCCGGCCAGGGCGCGTCGCAGGTTGCCGGTCAGCACCTCGACCTCCTGCGGCGGCAGGCCCAGCAGGCCGAACAGCCGGGTGAACGCGGCCACGGCGGCGGGCGCCGGCTTGTTGCCGCTCACCAGGTTCATCACGTTCAGCCTGGATTGGGCGTCGAGGATGCGGCCCGACAGGAAGGCGTCCGGCAGGCCTTCCAGTGCATCGCTGGCGATGTTCTTGTCGGCGGCCAGGAAACTGGAGAGGCGCGCTTCTTCCAGCGGCACCGCCCACGGTTCTGCCAGGTGATCGGCGCCGCCGGCACGGCCGTCCTCGCGCAGGATCAGGCGCGACCAGTCGAGCGCGCTGACCAGCACCCATGCCGACTGCATGCGGGTGCGGTCCGCCGCCTCGATCTCGGCGGCGCGCCATTGCTGCCACAGCGCAGCGGCGGCGAAGGTGGCGACCAGGCTCACCGTCAGCAAGGCGGTGAGCAGGGCGACGCCGCGTTGGCGTGCGAGAGGCGAGCGCTGCTTGTTCATTGTTTGGTCGCCGCGAAGGTCGGGCGTACCCAGTCGCGCGTGAGCGCGCCGCTGAGCGCGGCACCGGCCGGAATGTCGAGCACCAGCCGGATGCCGTCGGGCAGCACGTTGGGGGTGGCCGCGCCGGTGCTGGCGTCGTTGCCGCTCGGCGTTGCGGGCAGCCAGACGTCGTTGCTGAAATAGAACAGCTGCCAGCTGTTGAGCGGCAGCACCGCCACGTCGCTGCCCTGGCCGTCGCTGCTGCCACTGCGGCCCCAGCTTTGCGCGCGCGCCCAGGCCTGCTGCCAGTCGGCCCGCCCGGTGAGCGGTGGCGACTGCCAGCGGTGCCATTGAATGCCGGCCTCCGATGTGCGCAGCGTCCACGCCACGACCTGCACCGAAGCGGCGTCGCCCATCGGGCTGTGCCGGGTCAGGCGCAGCGTCTGGCCGTCCCAGGCGAGGGCCTGGGTGGCGGGCAGCACGATCGTGGCGTCGAGGTCGGTGCCCCATTGCGCGAGCGCGGTCTGCAGTGTCAGCACGGTGTCGGCGCGTTCGCGGGTCTGGCTTTGCGCGCGCACCATGCCGTCGATGCCGCGCCAGCTCATCAGCGCCAGCAGCGCCATCGCGACGATCGCGACCAGCAATTCGATCAGCGTGAAGCCGCCGGTGCGGCGGCCAGGCATGGCGCGGCGCATCAGTAGCGCCCCACCACGGTCGACAGCCGCAGGAGCGGCGACTCCTGCGCGTCGCGCACCTGCACGTCGACGCGGCGAAAGTTGGGGTTCAGCGTCGGCGTGGTCGAGATCGTCAGGTGGAACTCGGTGTTGGCCTGCACGCAGGTGGCGCCGGCGTCGCCGATGTTGGGCATCTGGCGCACCAGCCGGGCGCGCGTCATGGCGTTCTCGGCGCACAGCTGGGCCAGCATCGCATCGGACGAGCGCTGCAGGTTGCGCGTCAGCGCCGAGCTGGCCTGCGTGCCGGCGGCCAGTGCGATGGCGACGATGCCCAGCGCCACCAGCACCTCGATCAGCGTGAAACCGCGTTGCCAGCGGCGCGTTGCAGCGGACGGGGCGAATTTCATGGCGGCGTCACGGCGAAGGGGTGCAGGCCGTCGGTGGCGATGCGCAGCGTACGCGCCGGCGGCCCGGCGTTCGTCAGCAGCACCTGCTGCGCGGCGATGATCGGCTCCGGCCCCAGCTGCAACGCGGCGATGGGAACGCCGTTGGCGTTGGCCGGCGTGGCGCGCATGCCATCGGCCAGCCACATCGTTGGCAGCGTGCCTTCCTCAAGGCCGTCGAAGACGAAGCCTTGCGGCGTGACACGCCAGCGCACCGGCACGCCATTGGTGCGCGACTGCGCGCGGGCCGACTCGAACAGGGCCGCCAGCCGCTCGGCCTCGCGGTCGAGCGTGGCCTGCCCGCCGTCGCGCAGCGAAAAGCTCACGCCGGCGATGGCGATGGCCATGATGGCCATCACCACCAGCAGTTCAATCAGGGTGAAACCGGCTTGGCCCGCGTGGCGGCCGAAATTACTGCCAGCTGCCGATGTCGGCATCGTTGCCTTCGCCGCCGGGCTGGCCGTCGGCGCCCAGCGAGAACACGTCGATCTCGCCCTTGATGCCCGGGTTCAGGAACTGGTAGGGGCGGCCCCAGGGGTCGCTCGGCAGCTTCTCGACGTACTGCTTCCAGTTGGGCGCAGCCGGGCCGCTGGTGGGGCGCGCCAGCAAGGCTTGCAGGCCTTGCTCGGAGGTCGGGTAGCGCTGGTTGTCCAGGCGGTACAGCTTGAGCGCCTGCATCAGGTTGTTGACGTCGGTGCGCGCCGCGGTGACGCGGGCATCGTCGGCGCGGCCGATCACGTTGGGCACGATCAAGGCGGCCAGCACGCCGATGATGACCAGCACCACCATCAGTTCGATCAGCGTGAAACCGCGGGACAGGGCAGCGCGCGGGCGGCGGAAGAAGGGGGGCATGGAATGTCTCTTTTGCAAGCGGGAGCGTGGGGCCGTTGCCGGACCGCGGCGCGGGTTCGCTGAATCATAATCGCGCCCATGACGGTTCTTATTTCACCGCCCCGCTGGAGTGCGCCCGCTGCCACCCTCGTCCTGTGGGCGCTGGCCGCCGGCAGTCTCGTGTTCTGGGGCCTGCGGCTGGCCGCGCCGGCGCAGCAGCCGGTGCCGCCGGCGGTGTCCAGCACCGCCGCCGCTTGGGATACCAGCGACGTGGCGCACCTGCTGGGCGCGCCCGTGGCGGCCGGCCCGGCGGCACCGCAGTCGGCCGCAGCAAAGCGCTACAGCGTGCTGGGCGTGGTGGCCGACGGGGCGCAGCGCGGTGCCGCGCTGATCGCGGTGGACGGCGCCGCGCCGCGGCCCTACCGCATCGGCCAGGTGGTGGACGATGGCTACATGCTGCAGTCGGTCGACGCAGGGGAGGCCCGCCTGGGCGCCGACGTGAACGGACCCGCCACGCTGACCCTGCAAGTGCCCAAGGACGCGCCGCTGCCGTCCTCGTCCGTCGCGCCGCCGCGCGCCCTGCCCGGCGCATCGCGCGTGCCCGGCATCGGCACGCCCATGCCGGCGCCGAACCCGCCCAAGGGCGCGATCGGCAAGCCGCTCGGCTGAACCGCGCCCCGGCTGAGCGGCCGGGTCAGGCCTGCAGGAACAGCCGGTAGGCCGGGTTGTCGGTTTCCTCGACGAAGGGGTAGTCGAGGGTGCGCAGGAATTCGTCGAACTTGTCGCTGTCGGTCGGCGGCACCTGCAGGCCGACCAGGATGCGGCCGTAGTCGGCGCCCTGGTTGCGGTAGTGGAACAGGCTGATGTTCCAGGTCGGCTGCATCAGGCTGAGGAATTTCAGCAGCGCGCCCGGACGTTCCGGAAACACGAAGCGAAGCAGACGCTCCTGCTGGGCCAGCCCGGTGCGGCCACCCACCAGGTGGCGCAGATGCTCCTTGGCCAGTTCGTCGTGCGTCAGGTCGAGCGCGCCGAAGCCGTGCGCAATGAAGGTCTGCGCGATGGTGGTCGACTCGCCCTTGGTTGCCGTGGTCAGGCCGACGAACACGTGCGCCTGCGCGGCGTCGCTGATGCGGTAGTTGAATTCCGTGACGTTGCGCGAGGCGCCGGGCAACTGGCCGACCAGTTCGCAGAAGCGACGGAAGCTGCCGCGTTCCTCCGGGATGGTCACGGCGAACAGGGCTTCGCGTTCCTCGCCCACTTCGGCGCGCTCGGCCACGAAGCGCAGGCGGTCGAAATTCATGTTGGCGCCGCACAGAATGGCGGCGTAGGTCTCGCCGCGCGTGCCGCGCTCCTGCGCGTATTGCTTGATCGCCGCCACCGCCAGCGCGCCGGCCGGCTCGACGATGCTGCGCGTGTCGACGAAGATGTCCTTGATGGCGGCGCACACCGCATCGGTGTCGACGCTGACGTACTCGTCGACCAGTTCGCTCGCCACGCGGAAGGTTTCCTCGCCGACCAGTTTGACGGCGGTGCCGTCGGAGAACAGGCCGACGTCGCTCAGCGTGACGCGCTGTCTGGCCGCCACAGACTGCATCATCGCGTCGGAGTCGTTCATCTGCACGCCGATCACGCGAATCTCGGGGCGCACCGCCTTGATGTAGTTGGCCACGCCGGAAATCAGGCCACCGCCGCCGATGGCGACGAACACGGCATCGAGCCGGCCCTGGTGCTGGCGCAGGATTTCCATGGCGATGGTGCCCTGGCCGGCAATCACGTCCGGGTCGTCGAACGGGTGCACGAAGGTCAGGCCGAGCGCTTTCTGCTGCTCGAGTGCGTAGCCGTAGGCGTCGGAATAGCTTTCGCCGTGCAGGTGGACCTCGCCGCCGAAGCCACGCACGGCGTCGATCTTGAGTTGCGGCGTGGTCGAGGGCATGACCACCACGGCGCGCACGCCGAGCTTGCGTGCGCTCAGCGCCACGCCCTGGGCGTGGTTGCCGGCCGAAGCGCAGATCACGCCCTTGGCCAGTTGCTCGGCGCTCAGGTGCGCCATCTTGTTGTAGGCGCCGCGCAGCTTGAAGCTGAACACCGGCTGCTGGTCTTCGCGCTTGAGGAGCACGGTGTTGCCGGTGCGCGCGCTGAGCGCCTGCGCCGGTTCCAGCGCGGATTCGACCGCCACGTCGTAGACGCGTGCGTTCAGGATTTTCTTGAGGTAATCGGCGGGCGTGAGCGCCTCGGGGCGGGTGGGAGTGTTCATGTTGCTGTGCAGCGAATGATACGGCCCGGGCCGCCGGCGCCCGGAAAGGCGGGGGCGCCAAGAAAAAAGCCCCAAGCCTTGCGACTCGGGGCTAAATCCACCAATTGGGAGGGTGGAGGAGACAACTGGGGCGAAGGAAATGTCCTTCGCGATGGAATAAAGTATACCCACAGTTTGTTGCGATGCAACAAGCACGCGCAGCTTTTTGCCAACATTGCCACATCTGGGACACCTTTGGCGCAGCGCGCAACCTTCAACAAGCGGAACACCATATGGAATGCACAGTGAGCTGGACGGGCAGTGCCGGCACGAATTCACCGATGGGCTTCGTCGCCGAGACCGGCAGCGGCCACGTGCTGGCGATGGATGGCGCGCCCGATGCGGCCAAGCCGGAGAACGGCGGGCGCAACCTGGCGCCCCGGCCGATGGAAACGGTGCTGGCCGGTGCCGGCGGCTGCACCGCCTATGACGTGGTGCTCATTCTCAAGCGCGGGCGCCATGCCGTGGAGCGCTGCAGCGTCAAACTGACCACCGAGCGGGCCGAAAAGGACCCGAAGGTGTTCACCAAGATCCACATGCATTTCACCGTGGCCGGCAAGGGGATCCCGGCGGCGGCAGTCGAGCGGGCCATTGCGCTCAGTCATGACACTTACTGCTCGGCCACCATCATGCTGGGCAAGACCGCCGACATCACCACCAGTTTCGACCTGATCGAGGCCTGAGCAGCGTGCTCGCGGACGGGCCCGGGCCCGCCGCGAGGTGAGTCATCACACCCGGTGCGCCACGGTGGTCATGACCCGCGCGGCGCTGCGCATCAGGGCCTGCACCGGTCGCGGCAAGTCCAGGCCGCCGGCTTCGCGGGCCTGATGAGCGTGGCGGGCTTCATCGTCCTTCATCTGCGCGACGATGGCGCGTGACGCCGTATCTTCTGCCGGCAACCGGTCCAGATGACTGGCGAGGTGCGCTTCGACCTGGCGTTCGGTTTCGGCCACGAAGCCCAGGCTCACGCGGTCGCCCACGCGGCCGGCAATGAGGCCCAGACCAAAGGCGCCGGCATACCAGAGCGGGTTGAACAGGGAGGGCCGCGCACCCAGTTCGTCCAGCCGGCCGCGCGTCCAGGCCAGGTGATCGGTTTCTTCCCGGGCTGCTTCCAGCAACTGCGCTTTCAAGCCTGCGTTGCGCGTGACGGCGGCCTGCGCGGTGTAGAGCGCCTGGGCACACACCTCGCCGACATGGTTGACACGCATCAAAGCGCCGGCTTCGCGCCGCTGGGCCTCCGACAAGCTGCCGGGCGCCGTGGCGGGGCGTGGCGCCGGGCGGCTGGCCGAGGGGTGAGCGAACAGGGTGCGCAATGCGCTGTCGGCCGTTGCCAACATGGAGTCGAGCGAATTGATCATGAATCTATTGGAACTTAATTTTGCGAAAAAGCTCCTTGCGCCGTTGCTGAATTTCATATGGCGAAGCATGTAGGAGGGCTCCGATCTTTGTTGCACCCCTGCAACGAAACGCCTCGCCAAGTAGACATTTCGACCGATTTGCTTTGCCCTGGCCCATACGGTCTGGTGCAATAGCAACAACTTCCCAAAAGGAGGTTGGCCCGGGGTCCGGTGGGAGCACAAAGAAGTGCCAGTCACGGTGAACCCTCTGCACCGGTGCCCTATGTTTAACCTTGGAGAAACTTGCAATGAAAAAATCTCTAGTTGCTCTGGCTGCTCTGGCTGTTGCTGGTGTTGCCTCGGCTCAGTCGTCGGTGACCCTGTTCGGTATCGTCGATGCATCCGTCAGCGGTACCAGCACCCACTACGAAACGCCGACCGGTGGCAACGGCCCCAAGGCAACGTCGACCCGCCTCGACAACTCGGGTTACAACTCCAGCCGTATCGGCTTCCGTGGTACGGAAGACCTCGGCGGTGGCCTGGCAGCCAGCTTCTGGTTGGAAGCCGCTCTGGGCAATGACAACGGTGTCGCTGGCTCGACCTCGACCACCGGTCAACTGTTCAATCGTCGTTCGACCGTGAGCCTGTCGGGCAACTTCGGTGAAATCCGCCTGGGTCGTGACTACAAGCCGACCTTCTGGAACAACACCGTGTTCGATCCGTTCGGCACCAACGGCCAAGGCACCAACGTTCTGCAAAACGTTGCCGGCATTGCGCTCGGCGGCAATGGCCTGAACTTCGACAGCGACAACGTTCGTCAAAGCAACACCGTGGGCTACTTCCTGCCCTCGAACCTGGGCGGCCTGTACGGTCAGGTCCAATACGGCTTCGACGAACAGATCAAGCTGACCGATCCGGATGCAGCTGCTATCGCTGGTACGTACGACAGCCGCAGCGGCGACTACGTCGGCGGCCGTATCGGCTACGCTGCCGGTCCGTTCGACGTTGCCCTGGCTGCTGGTCAAAGCACCCTGGCTTCGAACTACCTGCAAGGCTTCGACACCACCAACACCAACTGGAACCTGGGTGCATCGTGGGACTTCGGCTTCATGAAGCTGTACGGCGAGTACGGCAACATCGAAGTTGAGCGCAAGTACGATCCGGTCTACGCAGGTGGCCCGGCTCCCTACGACGCCAAGCTGTGGGGCGCCCTCATCGGCGTGACCGTGCCGGTCGGCCCTGGCCTGATCCGCGCTTCGTACTCGTACGCTTCTGCTGACGACCTGGTTCTGCCTGGCTACGCCAGCGAGCCGGAAGCTCAGAAGTTCGCCATCGGCTACGTGCACAACCTGTCGAAGCGTACCGCTCTGTACGGCACGTTCGCGTACCTCGAGAACAAGAACGGCATGCCCCTGGGCGTGGGTGGTGCAGTCGGCGCCGCTGGTACCTACCCTGGCTACGTTCCGAAGAGCTCGTACGGCTACGACTTCGGTATCCGCCACGCTTTCTAATTTGATGCTGGCCTAGGCCAGTTTCGAATCGAAAGACATGAAAGCCACTCGACGCAAGTCGGGTGGCTTTTTTCTTTTCCGGCAACCCGGAAGCAGCAAAGCAGGGCGGGCACGCGCCTTGCACTGTCTACTTCCGTAAAACACACCCATCACCGATGTTTGCTTTCATCTTGCGTCGTCTGGTCCAGGCCGTCATCGTGATGGTCGTGGTGGCTTTCATCGCCTTCCTGCTGTTCCAGTACGTTGGTGATCCGGTCGTGTTTCTGCTGGGGCAGGATGCCAAGCCGGACCAGATTCGCCAGTTGCGCGCCGACCTGGGTCTGGACCAACCATTTTTCGTGCAGTTCTGGCACTTTCTCGTGCATGCGGCGCAGGGCGAATTCGGGCTCAGCCTGCGCCAGGGCGCCAGTGTTTCGCGCCTGATCGCAGAGCGCCTGCCGGCCACGGTGGAACTGTCGGTGGTGGCGGCCATCCTGGCGCTCGCCGTCGGCCTGCCCATGGGCGTTTATGCGGCGCTGCGGCGCGGCAGTTTCTCCAGCCAGAGCCTGATGGCCTTGTCGCTGCTGGGGGTCTCGCTGCCGACCTTTCTCATCGGCATCCTGCTGATCCTGGTGTTCTCGGTCTGGCTGGGCTGGTTTCCGAGTTTCGGCCGCGGCGACACGGTGCAGATCGGCGGCTGGCGCAGCGGTCTCTTCACACTGGACGGCTGGAGCCACCTGGCGCTGCCGGCAATCACCCTGGCCATCTTCCAGTTGACGCTGATCATGCGGCTGGTGCGCTCGGAGATGCTGGAGGTGCTGCGCACCGACTACATCAAGTTCGCGCGCGCGCGCGGCCTGTCGGACCGCGTCATTCACTTCCGCCACGCGCTGCGCAACACGATGGTGCCGGTGATCACCATCACTGGCCTGCAGCTCGGCTCGCTGATCGCCTTTGCGATCATCACCGAGACGGTGTTCCAGTGGCCGGGCATGGGCCTGCTGTTCATCCAGGCCGTGACCTACGCCGACATCCCGATCATGGCGGCCTACCTGTGCCTGATCGCGCTGATCTTCGTCGTCATCAATCTGGTGGTCGACATGCTGTACTTTGCGGTCGATCCGCGCCTGCGCGTATCGGCACGGGGAGGGCATTGAGCATGAAGGCGCCACGTCTGTCGGCCAGCGGCCGTGCGTTTGCGCACATCGCGCGCTTCCATCCGGAGATCACCGCGCTGCGGCGCGATCTCCATGCCCACCCCGAACTCGGTTTCGAGGAGGTCTACACCGCGCGGCGCGTCACCGAGTCGCTGCGCGCCTGCGGTGTCGACGAGATCCACACCGGCATCGGCAAGACGGGCGTGGTGGGCGTGATCCGCGGACGCGCCAACACCGGCGGCAGGATGCTGGGCCTGCGCGCCGACATGGACACCCTGCACAT
>Ga0160472_100744_pt1 | contig 14891 bp, 13 predicted proteins | sample HID1973M_E11MG_FD_108267 | JGI IMG/M metagenome (GOLD analysis project Ga0160472, IMG submission 108267) | Enriched mosquito-associated microbial communities from UW Madison campus, WI, USA - HID1973M_E11 MG | ecosystem: Host-associated > Arthropoda: Insects > Digestive system > Unclassified ... | reverse complement strand
GGAGCCGCGGCAGTGCGGGGGTATGGCGCATCGGCTGGCTCCGGCGTCCTGCCTCCGACAGCCGAGCGCAGCACATCCGTGTGCTGCTTGCGCCATACCCCCGCACTACCGCGTCTTTCGGCGTGTTGAGAGTGTGGCTTCGTTCCTGGGTCGGCTCCCTTGCGTGCCTGCCATTGTTTCGACTTTGCCTGCCTTCGTAGAGCGGGGCTTGCCCCGCTGCCGTTGCCTCTGTCGACCAGATGCAGCGGGGCAAGCCCTGCTCTACGAAAGTCCGGGTTCCGAGGGTTCGCTTTCCCCGATCGAAGCCACAACCTCAACGCCATCGAAGGACGTCGTGCCCTGGGGGTCTGGCGCAAGCAGGCCAAGGATGGCCTGCGGTCGCTCGTCGGAGCCATGGACGGCGGAGCCGAGCGATGCGCCAGACCCCCCAGGGCACGACGGCCCCCGCCGAAGCCGACGCTCTTGCTTCAAGCCCAACAGGCACGGCGGCCCCGGCCGAAGCCGACGCTCTTGCTTCAAGCCCAACAGGCACGGCGGCCCCGGCCGAAGCCGACGCTCTTGTGCTCCAAGCCCAACAGGCACGGTGGCCCCGGCCGAAGCCGACGCTCTTGTGCTCCGAGCCCAACAGGCACGGCGGCCCCGGCCGAAGCCGACGCTCTTGTGCTCCGAGCCCAACAGGCACGGCGGCCCCTGCCGAAGCCGACGCTCTTTGCTTCAAGCCCGCCAGGCCCGACGGCTTCCTCGGACGCCGACGCTTTGCTTTGAAACCTCAAGAACGCAGCAATTCCATCCGAAGCCGACGCTCTTGCGTTTCAAGCCAGACAGGCAAGCCAACGCCTGCAGGGAATGATCCGGCGATCAGGCATGTCCTGGCGGCAGTGGTTGCGGGCAGGCGCCATGGCCGGTGACTGCGGTGCGGTCGAACCAGTCGGTGACGGTCGGGCCGAGCCGGTCCAGGCGCATCGGCAGGCTCAGGTGATCCTCGCCGGACAGTTCCAGGTAGCGCGCGCGTGGCGCGGCGGCGGCCAGTGCGCGGCCGTGCGCGACCGGCACGTGCGCATCGTCGCGGCCGTGGAGCAGCAGCACGCAGGCTGGTGCCCGGGCCAGCGCGGCGCCCACGTCGATCCGGTCCAGGTCCAGGCCGAGCTGGCTGTCGGCGTCGGCGATCGCGGTGTCCAGGGTGCGCGCGTCGACGTGCCAGCGCAGCCATTGCCGCGACAGGCGCTCGCCCAGGCCGTGCGCGGGGCGCGCCAGCATGTGCGGCACCATGTCGCGGATCGCGCCGCCGGCGTTGTCGAACGATTCCATCGCCACCACGCCGCCAACCTCGGCGCCCAGCTCGCGTGCGGCGAAGATGGCGGTGGCCGCACCGTAGGACACGCCCAGCACGTGCAGCGGACCGGCGATTTCGCCCTGCGCGCGCAGCTGGCGCAGCACCGCCACCACGTCCCCGGCCTCGCGCGTGCCATAGCCGGAAAGGCCGGTGCCGGAGCGGCCATGGTTGCGCAGGTCGATGCTGATCGTGCGGTAGCCGTGCTGGGCCAGCTCCACCGACCACGGCAGCAGCGAGCCGCCGTCCATCATCCAGCCATGCAGCAGGACCACGGTCCCGCGCGGAGCGACCATGTGCGCCGGCGCCTGCAGCGACAGCGCGAAATCCATGCGCCGGTCCTCGTCGCCGGACCCGCCGGCGTACGCGTAACGCATGCGGTAGTCGCCCGGATCCAGCGCGCGCCAGAACACCGGCACACCATCGTGGGTGAGCACGCGGCCGCTGCGGGTCGGCAACGTGGCCAGCAAGGTCTCGATCCGTGCGCGCGGCAGCAGCGGCGACACGCCGCCGGGCGCGACCAGGCGCTCGCCCAGCGCGCTGGCGACGTCGGTACTGGACCAGGTGAAGCCGGCAAGCAGCAGGCAGGCGCAGCCCAGCAGGAGCAGCCGCACCGCGAGCCGCCGCGACCGGAGGGTGACGGCAGGCATGTGCGGTCGCATCGTTACGGCGGGCCACCGTAGCCTGCGGCGGGACGTGCCTTCTACCGCACTCCGGTGACAGTGTGATGACAGCACCGGCTCCGTTCAGCGGAGCCGGTGCCGGTGCCGCCACTTGGCGTCAGAGCGCCCGCAGTGCCGTGGTGATCGGCAGCCGCGCCGCGCGCAGCGCCGGGAACAGCCCGCCGACCAGGCCAATGCCCAGCGCCCATTTCAGACCCGACCACAGCAGTTCAGGCGTCACCTTGAACTGGAACACCACCGCGCTGAAGTTGCTGCCCATGGTCGAGGCGCTGTAGCCGTTGAAGACCAGCCAGGCCAGCAGCCCGCCGAGCACGCCGCCGAGCAGCGCCAGCAGCATGGTCTCCAGCATCACCCCCACCACCACCGGCAGGCCGCGGAAGCCGATGGCGCGCATCGTGGCGATCTCCCGCGCGCGCCCGGCCACGGCCGCATACATGGTGTTGAGCGCGCCGAACACCGCGCCCACCGCCATGATCGCGCCGATCACCGTGCCCAGGATGGTCAGCAGCTGGTTGAGCTGGCCGCTCTGCTTGGCGTAGTAGGCCTTGGTCGTTTCCACGTCCAGCTTCAGCCGCGGGTCGGCGGCCATCGCCGCCTTGAACTGTTCGAACCCGGCCTTGCCCTCGGTGCGCACGTTGACCGACTGCCAGGCGCCGCGGTTGTAGGTGGTGGCCAGGGTCTGCGCGTCGGTCCATATCTCCGAATCGTGGACGTCGCCGGAGGCGAACACGCCCACCACCTGCCACTGCTGGTTGCCCAGGTTCAGCGTGCTGCCCACGTCCAGGTCGCGGAACTGCTTCTTCGCACCCTGGCCGACCACGATCTCGCGCAGGCCGGTGCCGAACCTGCGGCCCTCGACGATCTTCACCTTCTCGTGCATCGCCCAGCCCTGTTCGCCCACGCCGCGGAACTGGGCGTTGACGTCGGTGCCGTCGTCGCGCGAGACCAGGTTCACGACCTGCGACAGTTCCGGTGAGACGATCGGCTTGCCTTCCGCGTCGCGGGCGACGCCCGGCAGGCTGGAGATCAGCGGCACCTGGTCGCGCATGATCACCGAGTTGGTCTCGGCCTGCGAACCGCCGCGCAGCACGATCGCGGTGCTCTCGTCGCCGGTGCTGTTCATGGTGGTCTGGAAACCGCGGCCCATCGACAGCATCGCCACCAGAACGGCGACCACGCCGGCGATGCCGACCACGATCACCGACGAGGCGCCCCAGCGCTGCGGCAGGCTGGCGATGCCGATCCCGGTGGCGGCCAGCGCCAGCCGGCCGCTGCGGGTCAGCAGCAGCCACAGCGCCAGCGCCACGGCCACGGCGAGCACGCCGTACCAGGGCAGGAAAATCCACGCGGCCAGGCCCACGGCGAGCAGCACGATCGTGAGCAGGTTCCAAAGCCATTGCATCTTCATGATCGGGTCTCCTCAGCGTCCGGCCAGCGCATCGACGATCTTCAGCCGCTTGGCGCGCAGCGCCGGCAGCACGCCCACCACCAGGCCGATCAGCACGATCAGCACCAGCCCCACGATCCAGGTCTGCAACGGGATGGTCGCCGGCAACATGCCCTGGGCCTTGCTCGCCAGGCCGGGCAGCAGCACCCGCGCCAGCGCCATGCCGAGCAGGCCGCCCAGTCCCACCAGCAGCACCGATTCCACCAGCACCAGCACCAGCACCAGGCCGTCCTTGAAGCCCAGCGTCTTGAGGATGGCCAGTTCGGGAATGCGTTCGCGCACCGCCTGGGCCATGGTGTTGCCGGTCAGCAGCAGCAGGGTGAAGAACACCGCGCCCATGATCGAGGTGACGATCAGGCCGATGTCGGCGAACTGCTTGGCGAAGGACTGCTGGAACGCCGATTCGGTCTGGCTCTTGGTCTCGCGGTCGGAGTTCATCGACAGCGCGTCGATGGCCTGGGCCACGCGCGAGGCGTGGTCCGGGTTGTCCAGGGTGACCGTGTACCAGCTGACCTGGCCCTTGATGTAGTCGTTGGACTCGTCGAAGTACTTCCAGTTCATCACCAGCTGGCGCTCCTCGCCGCTGGCGGCGGCGCGGTCCTTGGAGCGGAAGATGCCCACCAGCGTCACCGGCCAGTCGTTGCTGCCCTGGCGCGGGAAGATGGTCGCCTGCAGCGGGATGGTGTCGCCGATCTTCCAGCCGAACTCGTTGGCCAGGGTCTCGCCGACCACCGCGCCGGCCTGGGTGTCGTGGAAGGCCTTGAGCTGCTCGGGCGGCAGCTGCAGGTTGGTGTAGACGTCGAAATAGTTCGGCGCGACCGAGAAGCTGGGGAAGAAGTTCTTCGGGTCCTGGTAGATGCCGCCGAACCACATCGCGTAGGTCACGTCCCTGACCCCGGGTACGGTGCGCATCTGCTGTTCCAGGCGCACCGGCAGGCTCTGGGTGATCGACAGGCGCGAGGTGGTGACCAGGCGGTTGGCGCCGTCGACGCTGCCGCCGGAGTTGAACGCCACCCGCACCGAGTCGAGCATGCCGAACAGCAGGAAGGCGGTGACCACCGACAGCAGGGTCAGCAGTGTCCGCGTCTTGCTGCGGAACAGCTGCGCCCACACGAGCGAGAGGTATTTCATCGCGATGTCCTCGGCTTAGTGCGCTACCGGCGCATCGGCCAGTTCGCCCTTGTCCAGGTGGATGGTGTGGGTCGCGTACTCGGCTGCCTTCGGGTCGTGGGTGACCATGATGATGGTCTTGCCGTGCTCGCGGTTGAGCATGCGCAGCAGGTCCAGGATTTCCTCGGCCGAATGCCGGTCCAGGTCGCCGGTGGGTTCGTCGCAGATCAGGAAAGTGGGGTCGGAGACGATCGCGCGGGCGATCGCCACGCGCTGCTGCTGGCCGCCGGACAGCTCGTTGGGCCGATGGCTGCGGCGGTCGGCCAGGCCGACCAGGGTCAGCGCGATCTGCGCGCGGCGCGCGCGGTCGGCCGCGCCCAGCCTGGTCAGCAGCAGCGGCAGCTCGACGTTCTTCTGCGCGGTCAGCATCGGCATCAGGTTGTAGAACTGGAACACGAAGCCGACGTGGTGGCTGCGCCAGTTCGACAGCTGGCCGCCGCCGAGCTGGTCGATGCGCTCGCCCTCGATCTCGATCTCGCCGCCGCTGGGCGTGTCCAGGCCGCCGATCAGGTTGAGCAGGGTGGTCTTGCCCGAGCCGGACGGGCCCATCAGCGCGACGAAGTCGCCCTTGGGAATGTCCAGGTCGATGCCGTGCAGCACCTGCACCTTCTCGGGGCCGCGCTGGTAGGTCTTGGTGACGTTGCGGAGGGTGACCAGGGCCGTCATCGCATGTTCCTCGTGGGTTCGGGATATCGGGTTGTGTCAGCGGCGCTTTCTTCCCGCCATTCCCGCCTGCGCGGGAGACGGCTTTGTCTGCTGGAGCGATTCACTTGGCCTCGTCGCCGGCGATGCGCACGCGGTCGCCGTCGGCCAGCGTCTCCGGCGGATCGAGCACCACGGTCTCGCCGCCGGCCAGCCCCGACAGCACCTGGCGGTCGCTGCCCATGGAGAGGCCGGCCTTGACCGCGCGCTGCTCGACCTCATCACCGTCGCCGAGCACGAACGCCACCTCGGCGCCGTCGCGCTGCACGATCGCCGCCGCCGGTGCGCGCACGCCCTGCGGCTTCTGTGCGCCCGTTTCCGCGGCCTGCTCCTGAGAAGCGCGGTCCAGGAAGCTGACCCGCACGCCCATGTCCGGCACGATGCGCGCGTCCTTGGCCTTCAGCGCGACGCGTACCTTGACCGTGGCCTTGCCGCGGTCGGCGGCCGGGATGATCGCGATCACCTCGCCGGGGATGCGCCAGTCGGGATAGGCGTTGAGCACGATCTCCACCGGCATCTGCGGCTGCACCCGGCCGATGTAGGACTCGCCGACCTCGACCTCGACCTCCAGCGATTCCATGTCCACGATCGTGCCGATGCCGGTGCGGGTGAAGCCGCCGGTGGCCAGCGGCGAGACGATCTCGCCCGGCTGCGCGGCCTTGGCGGTCACGATCCCGGCGAACGGCGCGCGCACGATGGTGTTGTCCACGCCCTGGCCGGCGATGCGCAGCTGGTCGCCGGCGACCTGCGCGTTGCGCTGGGCGGTGGCCAGCTGCGCGCGCAGCGAATCGCGCTGGGCGATGGCCTGTTCGTATTGCGCGCGCGAGACCAGCTTCTGGTCGACCAGCTGGGACAGCCGGCCGGCGTTGGCCTCGGCATCCACCAGCTGCGCGCGCACGCTGTCGGCCTGGCTCTGCGCGGCGGACACCTGCGAGGCGGCCAGGGTGCGCTGTGCGTCGGCGTCGATCGGGTCCAGGCGGGCCAGCACCTGGCCTTCCTCCACGCGCATGCCTTCCTCGATCAGCACTTCCTTGACCCGGCCGGTGACCTTGGCCGAGACCGTGGCCATGCGCCGCGCCACGATATAGCCACTGGCGTCCAGCACCGACGCGCTGGCGCCGCCGCCGGAGGAAATCGCCACCACCGGCGCGGTCCGCACCTCCGGCGCCTGGTCCCTGCCCAGCAGCAGCCAGGCCGCCACCACGGCGACCAGCACCGCGCCGGCGGCCAGTGCGATCCACAGTCCGCGCCGCGACGGCGGCGGGGTGGGCGCCTTGCCGCGCTCCAGACGGAGTTCCTTGAGCAGTTCTGCGGAAGCGTTCATTGCGTTCTCGTTGCGATCCCGGTCCAGTGTCCGCGGCAAGGGTACACGGCGGCCAGCTGCCGGAAGTCACTTTCCGGCCGACGGCGCCGTCGCTGCGATGGGCACCGTCGTCGCCGTGACGGACGGACGCGGCCGGATCCGGCACGCCATCGCGGCACCGGCGCATCCTGCCGCGGCGGAGCGGGCCGGCACAGTGACAGCTGTCATGCGCTTGGCGTGAGACCGGCGACTGCAACGCGCGCGGAAGGCGGCGGACAGTGGGGCCATCCCGCCACGGAGGCCGCCATGGACATGCCCATCCCCGACACCGCCAACCCCACGCCGCTGGCGCGCCTGCACCAGGCCGGCAAGCGCTACGGACCGGTCCGCGCGCTCGACAGCCTGGACCTGGAACTGCACGCCGGCCAGGTGCTGGCGCTGCTCGGTCCCAACGGTGCGGGCAAGAGCACCGCCATCGGCCTGCTGCTGGGCCTGCAGTCGCCCGATGCCGGTCGCGCCGAACTGTTCGGCCTGCCGCCGCGGTCGCTGCGGGCGCGCCGCCGCACCGGGGTGATGCTGCAGACCGCCGGCATCCCCGATGCGTTGAAGGTGCGCGAACTGCTCGCGCTGACCCGCAGCTACTACCCGGATCCGCGCGCCCTCGACGAATGCCTGGCGCTGGCCGGGCTGGACGACTTGCAACAGCGCCGCTACGGCGCCCTGTCCGGCGGCCAGCAGCGGCGCGTGCAGTTCGCCATGGCCCTGTGCGGCAACCCGCGACTGCTGTTCCTGGACGAGCCGACCACCGGCCTGGACATCGACGCGCGCCAGGCGCTGTGGCGCGCGATCCGCGCACTGGCCGTGCAGGGCTGCGGCGTACTGCTGACCACCCACTACCTGGAGGAGGCCGAGGCGCTGGCCGACCGGGTCGTGGTGATCGACCACGGCCGGCTGCTGGTGCAGGGCAGCGTGGAGCAGGTCCGCGCGCGCGTGGCCCAGCGGCGGATCGGCTGCCTGTCCGTGCTGGCGCCGTCGACGGTGGCGATGTGGCCGGGCGTGCAGGCCGCGTGCCGCGGCGCGGACGGTCGCCTGGAGATCGTGGCCGCCGACGCCGAAGCGGTGGTGCGCAGGCTGCTGGCCGAAGACCCGGCACTGTCGGAACTGGAGGTGCGCCGCGCCGGCCTGGCCGACGCCTTCCTCGCACTCACCGGCCAGGGCCGGGACCACGCCCACGACCCGCAGCAGAAGGAAGCCGCCTGATGGACACCGCGACCGTTCCCGCCGCCTCGAATCCGGCGAACGCCTACCTGCAGGAAGCCCGCTTCGAATTCCTGCGCCTGCTGCGCACGCCGTCGTTCTCGGTGCCGTGCCTGCTGTTCCCGCCGCTGTTCTACCTGCTGTTCGGCGTCCTGCTCGGCCACAGGGGCGGGTCGGAGGCGGCGCGCTACCTGCTGGCCGGTTACGGTGCCTTCGGCGTGATGGGTGTGTCGCTGTTCGGCTTCGGCGTCACCGTGGCGATGGACCGCGAACAGGGGCTGCTCACCCTCAAGCGCGCCCAGCCGATGCCGCCGGGCGCGTACCTGGCCGCGAAGGTCGCCATGGCCGGGCTGTTCACCGCGATCATCCTGGTGCTGCTGGCGGCGCTGGCGACCGGCGTGGCCGGCGTGCGCCTGTCGCCGCTGCAGTGGAGCGGGTGGGTGGCGGCGAACCTGTCCGGCGTGCTGCCCTTCAGCGCGCTGGGCCTGTGGCTGGGCACGCGGATCGGCGGACGCGGCGCGCCGGCGCTGATCAACCTGGTCTACCTGCCGATGGCGTTCCTGTCCGGGCTGTTCGTGCCGCTGTCGATGCTGCCCGCGTCCCTGCAGTCGATCGCGCCGCTGTGGCCGGCGTACCATCTGGCGCGGATCGCCCAGGCGCCGCTGGGTTTCGTCGGCGGCGGTCCGCTGTGGCCGAACGTGGCGGTGCTGCTGGCGGTGGCCGTGGTGTTCCACCTGCTGGCGCGGCGCCGGCTGCTCGCCGGTTGAGGCGACGACGAGGAGTCCGTGATGTCCCGATCCCTTCCCGGCTGGCTGCGACCGGCGCCCGATTCGCTGGTGGCCTGCGCGGTGCGCCGCGGCCGCCCGGCCTGGAGCGAGGCGATCCACCTGCTGTGGACGGTGTGGGTGTTCATCGTCCCGGTGTTCACCCCGCAGGGCTACGACCGGCGCTGGTGGCTGCTGACCCTGCTGTCCTACCCGGTGTTCCTGGCCCTGTACACCGCCGCGGTATTGGGGCCGCCGCGCTGGGTGCGGCCGTGTGCGCTGGGCATGGCCGTGCTGTGCCTGGCGCTGCTGCCCTGGTATCCGTCGGGGATGAGCTACTTCGTGTTCGGCTGCGTGTTCCTGGGCGCCGCGCGCTGGCGCCTGTCCTGGAGCTACGCGCTGGCCCTGCTGCTGCTCAACGTGGCGTTCGTGGTCGCCGCGCGCCTGGTGGGCTACCCGTGGTCGGCGATGATCTGGATGCCGGTGACCACGCTGGTGATCGGCCTGCTGGTGCAGGTCCAGCGCATCGCCGAGCGCAAGGACGCCGCGCTGCTGCTCTCGCGCGACGAGGTCCGGCGCCTGGCCGCCACCGCCGAGCGCGAACGCATCGGCCGCGACCTGCACGACCTGCTCGGCCATACGCTGTCGCTGGTGGCGTTGAAGGCCGACCTGGCCGGCAAGCTGGTGCAGCGCGATCCGGCCGCCGCGCAGCGCGAGATCGAGGAACTGGGCCAGGTCGCGCGCGATGCGCTGGGGCAGGTGCGGCGCGCGGTCACCGGCATCCGCGCCGCCGGCCTGGCCGGCGAGCTGGCCGCGGCCCGGGTGCTGCTGGAAGGCGCGGGCGTGGCGCTGCAGCTGGAGACCGAAGAAGCGGCATTGCCGCCGGAGCAGGAAACGGTGCTGGCCCTGTGCCTGCGCGAGGCGGTGACCAACATCCATCGGCACGCGCGCGCCAGCCGCGTGCAGGTGTCGCTGCGCCGCGTCGGCCAGCACTGGCGGCTGCAGGTCGAGGACGACGGCCGCGGCGGCACGATCCGGCCCGGCAACGGCCTGGACGGCATGCGCGAGCGGTTGCAGGCGCTGGGCGGTACTTTGCGCCTCGAAGCCGCCGCACCACGCGGCACGCGCCTGCTGGCCGAGCTGCCGCACTGGCATGCCCCCGTTCCCGCCGACACGTACTCCCTGTAGGAGCCTGTCTCGCGGGCGACACGACGACATCGGAACCACCGGGACGCCGCCCGTGCCGACGCGGCATGTCGCCGGCGGAATCGGCCTGGCGGGAAACCGCGCGCTGGCCGGCCACACAGGCAGGCTGGCACAACGGGCCGTCTCGTCGTTCCGGTGCCCGTGTCGCCCGCAAGACGGGCTCCTACGGAAAAGCCGCGGCCGCTGCGGCGGGACCGGACTTTTTGCTAACGTCGGCCGATGTCCGCGATGCCGCGCCACCGATGATCCGCGTCCTGCTGGCCGAAGACCAGGCCATGGTCCGCGGCGCGCTGGCCGCGCTGCTGGCGATGGAACCGGACATCGAGGTCGTCGGCGCGGCGGCCGACGGCGAGGGTGCGTGGCGCGAACTGCAGCGCCTGCAACCGGATGTGCTGGTCACCGACATCGAGATGCCCGGGCTGACCGGGCTGGAACTGGCCCAGCGCATCAAGCGCCACGGACTGCCGGTCAAGGTCGTGATCGTCACCACCTTCGCCCGCGCCGGTTTCCTGCGCCGCGCGCTGGAGGCCGGCGTGGTCGGCTACCTGCTCAAGGACGCGCCGGCCGAACGCCTGGCCGAGGCGCTGCGCAAGGTCCGCCACGGCGGCCGCGCGATCGACCCGGAACTGGCGGTGGAGGCGTGGGGCGAGGCCGATCCGCTCAACGAGCGCGAGCGCCAGGTGCTGCGCCTGGCCGGCGAGGGCCGCTCCTCCGGCGAGATCGCCGCGCAGCTCAACCTCTCGCAGGGCACGGTGCGCAACTACCTGTCCGAGGCCATCGGCAAGCTCGGCGCCGGCAACCGCATCGAGGCGGCGCGGCTGGCGCGGCAGAAGGGCTGGCTGTAGCCGGCACCACTCAGCCGATGCCGAGCAGGCGCCGGCCGGTGTCCGGCCAGGCCTCGCTCTGCCCGATCGCCACCGCGACCAGCTGCATCGCGACCAGCAGCGGAATCGCGAGGCGGTACACCGGATGCACGCTGCCGCGCGTGGCCAGGTCGTAGAGCAGGCCCAGCGGGCCGAGGGCGCGATGCATCTGCAGGCGCCCGCGGCTGGCCAGCGCCACCTGCATGACGAGCAGCGTGATCCAGCCGAAGAACGCCCAGACGTGCACCACCAGCACGGCCGGTGCCGGGTAGTCGGCGTGGCCGCTGAAGCGCAGGCGGATCTGTGCGGCGAATCCGAGGCCGACCACCATCCACGCGGACAGGGCGAACAGCCACCAGAACGCCGTATCGGCCCGGTGGCGCCGCGCGAAGCCAATTCCCATGCGTGTACCCCCTGGCGACATCGCCGCGCGGCCTCCGGTGCGGCCGTTCCCGCTTTGACCAACGCAGGATGCGCCGGAAAGCGCCCGCGGCCCGCGCAGCGCGGCACAAGCGGCCGCGTGCCCGATCTGCTGGCCTTCTGCCAGGCCCGCCGCGCCCGGCGGCGTGGTTCCGGTACGTGCGTCTCCGGCGGAATCCACGGGAAAGCTGCCCTCAGCGCAGGAGCCGCAGCGCGATCGACAGCAGCAGCAGCGCCACCGTCACCGCGAGCAGGATCCCGGCGCCGCGCGCGTGGCGCCTGGCCCGGCGCGCATGCGTGTCCATCGCCATCCGCAATTCCGGCAGTACGGCGTCCTGGCGTGCCTGGTGCTCGCGCAGCCGCGCTTCCAGCGTCGCGATCGTCGCCGGGCCGGCATCGTCCGGCATCGCACGCAGTTCCGCGGCGATGCGGCCGGAGTCGTCGATCAGTGCATGCATCCGCAGCAGCGCATCGATCTCCCGGCCATCCATGTCGTGGTGCCAGTACTCCAGGAAGGGGGCCGGGTCGCGCTTGCGCAGTGCCAGCGCCGATGCATGGATCAGGCCGGCGTCCTTGTCCAGCAGGTTGAGCGGGATCGGCAGCGCGGCCACGCCCTGGCGGCCGCGCAGCCGACGGCCGTGCAGCCAGCGCATGAGCGGCGGCGCGTTGCGCAGGTAGCGTGGCGCGTCGCGCACGCCCAGCATCAGCGTGTGCTGGGTCGAATGGCGCACCTGCACGCTCTGCAGCTGCAGGCCGACCACATCGCCCCAGCGGATCGGGCCGTACAGCGCGTGGTCGATCCCGTGCGCGTCCATGCGCAGCATCGGGCCCGGTCGCAGCACCTGGCGTGCGACCTGCCAACCCAGCAGCACGAACAGCGCCACCAGCGCGAACGAGAAGGCGGCAATGCCCCAGTGTTCCTTCTGCAGCGCAGCGCAGCCGCTCCACGCGAACAGCGCGCCCAACGGCACCGACAGCAGGAACCAGCGCAGACCGCCCCGTGCTTCGAAGACCTGGCGGCGCCTCAGTGTTTCCAGTTCGGCCGCTTCGCGCTCGCGCTGCAGCCGGCCCAGCCCCGTCCGCGCCAGCAGCGACGCGCCGAGCAGCAGCACGCAGGCCAGCCAGCCGGTGCCGGTGCCCGGCGGCACGGGCAGGCCGTGCTGTACGTGGGCCAGCCACGGCATCGTGTACACGAGCGCGCCGAGGCCGGCGAACGCGGCAACCACGGACAGAGCCGTTCTTCCCAGCTTCAGCATCCTGCGTCCCGGTGCGAGGTCGCAGGATCATCCGACAGCGCGCGGGGGCAATTCCAGTCCCGCCGCCGGCGCAGTGCGCGCGTCAGCTTCCGTAGCGCGCCCTGAGCATCGCCCACGCCGAACGCAGGCCCAGCGCTTCGCCGCCGGCCGGGTGGCCGGGGCGGCTGCTGTCGTTCCAGGCGTAGGTGTCCAGGTGCGCCCACGGCGTGCCGCTGGGTACGAAGCGCTCCAGGTACAGCGCGGCGGTCACCGCGCCGGCCATGCGCGAACCGGCGTTGGCCAGGTCGGCGACGTGGCTGGTCAGGTAGCGCAGGTACGGACGCCACAGCGGCAGGCGCCACACCGGGTCGCGGGTCTGTTCGCCGGCGGCCAGCCAGGCGGCGGCGAGCGCGTCGTCGTTGGCGAACAGCGCCGGCAGGTCCGGCCCCAGCGCGATCCGCGCCGCGCCGGTGAGGGTGGCGAAGTCCACGATCAGCGCCGGCTTCTGCTCGCCGGCGTAGGCCAGCGCGTCGCACAGGATCACCCGCCCTTCGGCGTCGGTGTTGTCGATCTCCACGCTGACCCCGGCGCGGGTGGCGATCACTTCGCCGGGCCGGAACGCGTCGGGACCGATCGCGTTCTCCACCGCCGGCACCAGCACGCTCAGCCGCACCGGCAGCCTGCGCGCCATCACCAGCCCGGCCAGCGCCAATGCGTGCGCGGCGCCGCCCATGTCCTTCTTCATGTTGCGCATGCCGTCGGCCGGCTTGATGTCCAGGCCGCCGGTGTCGAAGCACACGCCCTTGCCGACCAGCATCACGTGCGGATGCGAGGCGTCGCCCCAGCGCAGTTCGATCAGCCGCGGCGCCCGGTGCGAGGCGCGCCCGACCGCGTGGATCGCCGGGAAGTTGTGCGCCAGCAGCGCCTCGCCGGCCACCACCTCGATGTGCGCACCGTGTTCGGCCGCCAGTTCGCGTGCGACCGCCTCCAGGTGCTGCGGGCCCATGTCCTGGGTCGGCGTGTTGACCCAGTCGCGCACGCGCATGGTGGCCAGCAGCAGGTCCAGCGCTTCGGCGTCCAGTTGCGGCAGGCGCAGCCGCGCCGGCGTGCGCGGCGGGTTCTTGTAGCGGTCGAAGCGGTAGCTGCCCAGGCCCCAGCCCAGTTGCAGCGCGGCCAGTTCGGCGGCGGGCAGTTCGCCGGCCGGCATCCACGCACCCGGCGGCAGCGCGATGGGTGCGTGCGCATAGCTGCACGGGTCGAGGCGGTCGCCCACGCCGACCACCGCGCCGGCGATGCCGTCGTCGGCCGGCAGCAGCGCCACGCTGCCGGGCGCGGGCTGGAACCCCTGCGCATCCAGCCATGCAGCCACTACCGCCGGCTGTGCGACGCGCCAGGCACCGTAGCCGTCGCGGTCGAGGAAATGCAGCGGCAGGGCCGGGGTGTTGTGGTCGGCGTAGTGGTTCGAGTGGCTCATGCGGCGTGTTCCGGGACGGGTTCGCGATGGGTGGCGTGCACGTCCAGCCAGTCGGCCAGCGCGGCAAGGGTGGTGAATTGCAGGTCGGGCACGATTTCCCCGTGCTGCCAGGTGCGCGCTTCGCGGTTGATCCAGCAGCTGCGCAGGCCGGCACGGGCGGCGCCGGCCACGTCCATCTCCATGTGGTCGCCCACGTGCAGCACCTGGCCGGGCGCGCAGCCCAGGCGGGCGCAGGCGGCCAGGAAGATGCTGGCTTCCGGCTTGGCCGCGCCGTGTTCGCGCGCGCCGAGCTGGAAGGCGAAGTGGTGCATCAGTCCGATCCGTTCCAGGTCGGCGTTGCCGTTGCTCAGTGCGGCCACCGGCACGCGCGCGGCGATCCGCGCCAGTGCGTCGAGCGCGTCGGGATAGCACTCGACCTGGTTGCGCGCGGCATAGAAGGCTTCGTAGGCCGGTTCGAGCAGGTCGAGGCTGCCGCCGCTGTTCTCCAGCGCTTCGCGCAGGGTCAGCCGGCGCAGCGCGGACAGGTCGTGGTGCAGGTGCGGGTGGTCGCGGAAGGAGCGTTCGCGCAGTTCGCGCATGGCTTCCACCGGGTACATCGCGGCAGTGGCCGGGCTGTGTTCGAGCATCCAGTCGTGCAACACCCGGTCTATGCGCGCGCCGATGGGCGCGAACGGCCACAGGGTGTCGTCGAGGTCGAGGGTGATGGCACGGACGGTGAAGCTCACCGGTCCATTGTAGGCCTCCGCCCGCCGGCCTGCTCGGGGGTGGTTACCCAGGAGCGGTGTCGGAAGGCGCGGGATGCGGCGACGATCACCGCAACCGCAACCGCAACCGCAACCGCAACCGCAACCGCAACCGCAACCGCAACCGCAACCGCAACCGCAACCGCAGGAGCAAAGGCGTTGGGTTGCGTCGGCTTCGGCGGGAGCCGCGGCAGTGCGGGGGTATGGCGCATCGGCTGGCTCCGGCGTCCTGCCTCCGACAGCCGAGCGCAGGCCATCCCTGGCCTGCTTGCGCCATACCCCCGCACTACCGCG
>Ga0160472_100743_pt1 | contig 14902 bp, 13 predicted proteins | sample HID1973M_E11MG_FD_108267 | JGI IMG/M metagenome (GOLD analysis project Ga0160472, IMG submission 108267) | Enriched mosquito-associated microbial communities from UW Madison campus, WI, USA - HID1973M_E11 MG | ecosystem: Host-associated > Arthropoda: Insects > Digestive system > Unclassified ... | reverse complement strand
GTAAGCTCAAGGGTGGCGTGGACTTGTTCCGATAGCATCGGAACGCGAAGTTAACAGCTCAACACGCGGTTTACAACCCCAAAAACAAAAATGCCGTTCAGACTTAACTGAACGGCATTACCCACTGCGGGGCGCCTTTTTCTTTTGGAAGTTTGATCGAACGCGAATGTCAAATCTGGATGAACGCCGATAATGCGAATCATTATCGTTTTTGGCAATTTCGACCTTCCAGGTTCTCTCGCACTTCTCGCCGTTCCTGCCGCTTTTCAGGCATTTCCAGCTTCTTCCCCACGGCCCGCCTTCCGATGGGCCACTGGTTTTTTCTTTCCAAGTCGCCCCCTCGCTCTCCCTGTATTGGAACAGCAAGCATGACCCTTACCCCTCGTTCGCCGCGGCGACAGCGTTCCCGGGCGACAGACGCTGCCACCGCGCGTGTCCATCCTCTTGTTGTCGCGCTGGCGCTGGCCGGCGCGTTGCCGTCGCTGGCGATGGCCCAGGCGGCGCAGCCGGCGACCCTGCCGGGCGTCACGGTCACTGCATCGGGTGCGGCCGATCCGTTGCCGGAAGCCTATGCCGGCGGACAGGTCGCGCGCGGTGGCCGTCTCGGCATCTTCGGCAACCAGGACATGATGGACGTGCCGTTCAGTGTCACGTCGTACACGGCCGAGGCGATCCAGAACCAGCAGGCCCATACCGTGGCGGACGTGCTGGCGAACGATCCGGGCGTGCGCTCCACCTACGGCTACGGCAACTTCGCCGAGAGCTTCGTGGTACGCGGCTACCAACTCAACGGCGACGACCTGTCCTATAACGGCCTGTACGGCATCGCGCCGCGCCAACTGGTGGCCGTGGAGGGCACCGAGCGCGTCGAGGTCTTCCGCGGCGCCAACGCGTTCCTCGGCGGCGTCAGCCCGACCGGGACCGGCATCGGCGGTGGCATCAACCTCGTGCCGAAGTTCGCGCCCGCCACGTCGATCACGCAAGCCACGGTCGACTACACCAGCGACGCGCAGGTCGGCGGCCACGTCGACGTGGCACGCCGCTTCGGCCCCGACGACCGCTTCGGCGCGCGCGTCAATGCATTGGCGCGCGGCGGCGATACGTCGATCGACAAGGAAAACCGCGACGAGCGCCTGCTGACGCTCGGCCTCGACTACCGCGGCCGCGACCTGCGCCTGAATGCCGACGTGGGCTACCAGAAGGAGACCGTCCGCGAAGGACGGACCATGGTGCAACTCACCGAGGCACCCCTGCCGGCAGTGCCCCCGGCATCCACCAACTTCGCGCAGCCGTGGGCCGTGTCCAGGCTGGAGGACACCTACGGCACGTTGCGCGGCGAGTACGACTTCCTCAAGGGCTGGACGGCCTATGCGGCCTTCGGCGCGCACCACAGCAACGAGTTCGGCGACTATGGCGGCGCGCAGGTCGACGGCAAGGGCGTCGGCACCGGCTACCGCCTGACCGTGCCGTTCAGGCAGGACACCACGAGCGAGGAAGCCGGCGTGCGCGGCAACTTCGCCACCGGGCCGGTCAGGCACACGATCAACCTGGCATGGTCCGGACTGCAAAGCCAGAAGCGGTCAGCCTACGAGTGGTCCACCAACTACGACACCAATCTCTACAACGCGCCTGTCGTGCCCTACCCCACGACGCTGCTATACCAGGGCGGCAACATGACGGACCCGCTCGTCACGGGCCGCACCAACCTGATCAGCTATGCGTTCTCCGATACGCTGTCGTTCTTCGACGATCGCGTGCTGGCCACGGCCGGCGTGCGTCACCAGATCCTCAGCCAGCGCGACTACGACTACAACACGGGCGCGCTGAGCGCAGGCGGCGACTATCACGAATCCGCCACCACGCCGGTCTTCGGCCTCGTGGTCAAGCCGCTGTCGGGCGTGTCGGTGTACTTCAACCACATGGAAGGCCTGTCGAAAGGCCCGGCCTCGTCGAACGACGCCAGCTCGATGGGGAAGACGTTCCCGCCGGTCCGGTCGAAGCAGAACGAGGCAGGCGTGAAGTGGGATGGCGGCAAGATCGGCACCTCGCTGGCCGTCTACGAACTCCAGATGCCGACCGGGCTCAACCAGAACGGCATGTTCACGGTCAACGGGCAACGCAACCGCGGCATCGAATTGAGTGCGTTCGGCGAGCCGCTGCGCGGCGTGCGGCTGATCGCCGGCGCGGCGTTCATCGATACGAAGATGAGCAACACCGGCAGCGCGGCGACCGACGGCAACAAGGCGGTCGGCGTGCCGGCCTACACGTTGAATGCGTCGGTGGAATGGGACCTGCCGTGGGTGCCGGGCATGAGCGTGTCGGGCCGCCTGCTGCAGACCGGCAGCCAGTATGCGGACCTCGCCAATCAGGTGAAACTGCCGTCCTGGACCCGGATCGACCTCGGCGCGCGCTATGGCTTCAAGGTCGCCAGCCAGCGCTACACCGTGCGCGCGGCGGTCGAGAACGTGGCGAACCGGGCGTACTGGACGTCGGCCTACGGCGGCTATCTCGTCGAAGGCAGGCCGCGCACGTTCAAGGTGTCGATGACGGCGGACTTCTGACAGGCTGGCTGCCTGCTCCCCTCTCCGGCTAGCGGCAGAGGGGAGCAGATTCGCAGCGACAAGGCGGCCAGGCTCAGGCCGGATCGGACAACTGCTCGATCCACGCCGCCAGCCGGTCATTCGGGAAGCCAGCCGCACGCGCCGCCGCACGCGCGACGATGGTGTCGCCGTCGCGCGCAAGACTCAGCGCGCCGCCGGCCTCCTCCAGCCACAGCAGGCAGGCCATCCAGCCAGCGTGCTCGGCCGATACCGGCTCGCCGGCGGCCTTGTCGAGGAATTCGGACAACACGGCCGGCGCGGTCCAGGCGAGCATGTCGCCCTGCTGCCGCACCACGCCGCCGAGCGCTTCGGCGACGATGGCGACCGCGTCGGCGGCCGCGCGTCCCGCGTAGCGCGTACGCAGGTCGACCAGCCGGCTGGCCACGGCGTGGCCGAAGCTGCCGCAGCGCTCGCTTTCCGCGCCGACGAGGTCGGCATAGTCGTAGCGATGCCAGTTGGGCTCGCCACCCTGCGCGTCGGCCGCGGCCAGCACGGCGCGGGCCTGCGAGGAACCGGACAGGTAGGTCTCGACCGGCTGGAAGCGACCCGGGCCGATCAGGCTCGCGCACAGCGCCTGCACCATGCCGATGCGGTTGGCCAGCGTCTGCTTGCGAATGACCGTCAGCTTCTCGCGCACGAGGTCGTCGCGCTCGCGGCGCAGGCCCGACAGTTCCAGCGCCTGCTTCAGCTCCATGCGCAGCGCGGTGATGTCCCACGGCTTCTTGATGTAGCGGTGGATCTGGCCCTCGTTGACCGCCTCGACGGTCTGGTCCAGTTCCGAGTAGGCCGTGGTCAGGATGCGCACGATATGCGGATAGCGCTCGCGCGCGTAGCGCAGCAGCTCGTTGCCGTGCTCGCCCGGCATGCGCTGGTCGGACACCAGCACCGCCAGGCTGGCGCCATGCTGGTCGAGCATGGCCTTGCCTTCTTCCACGGACAGGCCGGTCACCACCGGCGCGAGCGCGCCGATGGCGCGCTGGAAATATTTGACCGCGGTCGCCTCATCGTCGACGAACAGAATCGCCGGTGAAGATGCCTGCGTGGCATTCGGTTCGCTCATCGATCACTCCTGTGCATTCGATTCTTGATATGGGGGAAATCCAGTGTCACGGTCGTGCCGGTGCCGGGCGCGGAGTCGATCCGGATGCCGCCGCCGAACGACTGCATGACGCGGTTGCAGAAGATCATGCCCAGCCCGTTGCCGCCGGTGTGGGCGTGCGTGGTGACGGGGTCCACCAGCAGCCGCTCCATCACCTCGGGGGGAATGCCCGACCCGTTGTCGCGGATGCGGATTTCGTGGGTGGGCTGTGCCTGTACTTCGAATCGCAGGGACGGCACGCTCGCATCGCCGAGCGCGCGCAGTGCGTTGCTCATGACGGACGACAGCACCAGCGCCACGCAGTTGGGCAGCGTGTGGACCGGGAAGTCGCCCAGCATCTCCACCTGGACCCAGTTGCGCTGCGGGCCGCTGAAGGGATAGGTGTCGAGCAGCGAGGACACCAGGTCGCCCGCGGTGACTTCCTCCGCCCCGCCCTGCTGCTGCGCGGCCGACTCCGCCGACGCCGCCGAACCCGCCGCCGTCATGGCGGCGCTGCTGCGCACCGACTGCAGGAACGACGACAGTACGGCGAGGCAATACTGCGCGTTGTCGTACATCGCCACTGCCGCCACGCCGACCTCGGACTGGCGTGCCGGCGTCAGCTCGCCCGGCCCCTGCTCCACCCGCGTCTTCACGCCGCGCGCGAAGTTGGCGATGGCCGCCAGCGGCGTGTTCAGCTCGTGGGCGAGGAAGGCCAGCGTCTCGTCGATCGCCATCAGCCGGTGCTGCCGCAGCGCGCGCTCGCGGTGGCGTTCCACCGCCAGCCGCAGCACGTGGCGCACATCGGTCAGCGCGAGGGGCTTCTCCAGGATGCGGAAGACCTCGCCGCTGTTGACCGAGGCGAGCAGCACGTCCTTGTCGGCATAGGCCGTCACGACGATGCGGATGATGTGCGGGAATTCGTGCGCCACCTGCCGCAGCAGGTCGCCGCCGTCGCGGCCGGGCATGCGGAAGTCCGTGACGAGGATGGCCGCGCGCCCGCCGTCGGCACGCAGCACGTCGATGGCCTCGTCGGCTCCGCCTGCCAGCAGCACCTCGTATTCGTTGCCGACGGCACGCGCAAAGTACTTGCGAGCCATCTCCTCGTCGTCGACGTAGATGATGACCGGCCGTGCAGACTGGAACTCGCTCATGCCACTTTCACTCCGCCCCTCACTCCGCACGCGGCAGGTCGAAGCTGAAGGCGGTCCACTCGCCCAGCTCGCTCTCGGCGTACAACTGGCCGCCGTGACGCTCGATCACGGAATAGCTGATCGACAGCCCCAGGCCCAGCCCCTGGCCAACCTCGCGCGTGGTGAAGAAGGGTTCGAATACGCGCGCCAGGTTTTCGGGCGCGATGCCCGGCCCATTGTCGCGCACATTGACGTGCAGGCGCCCTTCCTTCCAGGCCGCCACCGTGTGGATGGCGGGCTTGGGCGTGCCGGCCTTGCGCATCGCCAGCGCGGCATTGGAATACAGGTTGATCAGCACGCCGACCACGGCCGCCTCGTCGCCGAGCACCAGCGTGTCGGGGGGCAGTTCCCGCGTCATCGCCACGCCGCGCAGCTCGTGCGCGGTCAGGCGCATCGACGAATCGAGCGCCTTCTCGAACAGGAACGGCGTGCCTTCCACCGCCGCGCCCGGCTTGCGGTAGGCAAAGGTCTTGAGGTCCGAGACGATATGCTGGATACGCTGCATGCCCTGCTTCGCATCGACCAGACATTCGGTCAGCGCGTCGCTGGACTTGGCCTCCGGCTCTTCCATGGCCACTTCGATGGCCATCAGGCAGAAGTTGACCGGATTGTTGACCTCGTGCAGCAGGCCAGCGGCGAGCGTACCGATGGCCGCCATCTTCTCCTGCTGCAGCATCTGGCCCTTGATCTCGGCGAGGCGCTTGTTGGTCTCGGCCAGTTCGCTGTTCTTGCGTGCGACCTCTTCTTTCAGCCGGATGAGGTGGAAGTGTCCGCGTTCGTTCATGAATGTGTAGACGGCGCTGGCCGCCACGGAGAACAGGATGAACAGGGAATTGACGATGAAATGCGAGCGCTGCGCCAGCGCGTCGGGATGCAGCAGGCAGGCCGCCACGTAGAGCAGGTAGGTCACCAGCCCGAAGCCGATGGTCTGCCAGAGCCCCATCGGCATCGCAATACCGACCGCGAAGACGACCAGGTTCAGCCCCGCGTAGTAGATCGACGACGCGCCCTCGGTGACGCTGATCATCCACGCGATCATCATCTGCGGCAGCAGCAGCCACGTCAGCGTCAGCATCTGCACGTAGCGCTTGCCGCCCGGATGCGACAGCAGGAAATAGATGCCGCCGATCAGGATCGACACCGTCAGCCGCAGGAGGAAGAACGGCAGCTGCTTGTCGGGGTAGATGCCGTAGTCGAGCCCGACACCGGCCATCACCAGCACGATGGCGGTCAGCGCCCCGGCCTTGCTCGACAGCCTGCGGAATTCGCTCAGTTCCGCCTCATAGCGCGAGTAGTGCCCCGCGGTCCTCTTCAGCATGACGCTTATGCCCTGGCGATGTCGATGACGTTGGCTTCGACGAAGACGTTGACGCCGGTGGCGTCGACATACACGCGCGGGTCGCGCGTATCGTCAGGCAGCAGGCTCTCCATGCCGGCCTCGTCGCGGTAGATCAGGTACCACTCCAGCATGTGTTCCATGCTGTATTTCTCGGGATTGTTGATGTGGACGTTGGTGGCGAGGATGGTCCCGCCGGGATAGGTGCGCGACGAGAAATACGACAGCAGCCGCGCGCATACGCGGTCCGACAGGTAGTCGAACAGCCCCGCGCAGTACACCGCGTCGAACTCGTGGAGCGACGGGTCGTGCGCGATGCGGCGCTTGAGCAGCTCGTGCACCGAGTGGTGGACGTAGTCGACCTCCATCCGCGCATTGGCCTTGCGGCTGCTCTCGTCGATGTGCGCCTTCGTGTAGGCAAGCGTCTCCTCGCTGAAGTCCAGCAACTGGAACGACAGCAGCGTCGGGTCCGGATACTCGGCGATGAAACGGTTGATCTCGACCGCCGGGCCGCAGCCGACGTTGAGGATGCGCATCGGCCGCCCGCGCTCCCGTGCCCGCTCGGCCATCCGCTTGAGGAAGTCCACCAGCAGGTCGATGCGGTTGCGGTGCGCGGCCGCCACCGCCGACTGCAGGAAGGTGGCGTTGACGACCTGGAAGTAGGTGGTCGGCCCCTGGCGCGGGTCCGACAGGATCTGGTTCACCATCTCGTAGTCGCCGGCATAGCCGAGCGGCTTCGTGTAGGTGCGGAAGACGAAGGGCGAGCGCAGCAGCAGCGGGTGGAGCGCGGCCTGCGTAAAGGTGCGGTGCGCGGGCGCCAGTTCGGCGTCCACCTGCATGGCCTCGCCTTCGAGCTGCGACGAATAGTGGCGGATCTGCTGGGCGATGGGGGCCGTCAGTTCCTCGAACACGTCCATGCGCAGGGTCTCGCCTTCCTTGGGCAGCGAGGTGGTCATGTCGACCTGCTCGACCCAGCGCGAGACTTCGGAGAGAAACGCGCGCATCTCGTTGACCACGATCTGGTAGTCGCGCCGGATGTTGAAGCGCGTCTGCCAGTCGGACACGAACTGCGCCGACTCGCGGGCCACCGACTTGGGTTCGTTGTTGAGATCGCTCAGCTCGCGCCACTCGTCGATCAGCGTCAGCGACACCACCGCCGTGAGGCCGGTGTTCACCAGGCTCATCACCACGGCCTTGCCGAGGTAGGCGTTCTTCGTACCCATGCGGACGGTGAGATCGCTGAGTACCTCGCTGACCTGCACGATCGAGTACGGATTGTAGATCTCCATCACCAGGGACTTTCTCTGGAGATTGATGATCGTTCCCCGTACCTGCTCTCCCTGCGAGTTGCGGAAGCTGACTACAGGATCGATTTGCGTTATGGAATACACGGTCTGATGCCTGGTGGATCCGACAAACACCGTGCCGACGAACACTGGGGCCTTGACCTGGGGTCGGCCTGACCGGCACAGCACAGGGGGAGGGAATGGCTCTTCGACGGGGCCGGAACCAGAATCAGGTAATGCGGCTGAGGCTCATAGGAAGCGGAAGCGACCAGTTATGCGGGGCACAGTGATGAAGACCGGTCTTGTGCCGGCATCGCATGCACTGCGCCCTGGGTGACGGGGGTAACGGCTGCGGGTCATTGTACTGTGACGGCTGCAACGCGCACAACAAAGTGCCAGATAGACCTCCTGCCAGTGTGGTGGAGCGGCACAGGCGCAGCCGATAGCGCAAAGAAAAAGCCGGCAGGGCCGGCTTCTTGCACAAGCGGTGTGGTAGGGACCGCCGTCCCGCCCGGCCCGTGCCCCCGTATGGTGCAGGGACACGGCCGGTGCATGGCTGGGCTCAGTCTGCGCGCACGCCTTCCACCTGGATCGCCAGGTTGACCTGCTGCTTGAAGCCCATCTTCGCGCCGTAGTCGATACCGAAGTCGGCACGGCTGAAGGTCCCGATCGCATCGGCGCCGCAGGCCTCGCGCTTGAGCACCGGGTGCTGGATGCACTTGAACTCGCGGATCTCCAGCTTGACCGGCTTCGACACGCCATGCAGCGTCAGCACGCCGTCGATCTCGGTCGGCACGTCACCGTTGAACTTGGTGAACTTGCCCTTGTAGCTCGCCTCCGGGAAGGCTTCCACGTCGAGCATGTCGGGGCTCTTCACGTGCTTGTCGAGCTTGGCGTTGCCGAAGTTGATCGAGGCCGGGTCGATCTTCACGTCGACGGTGCCGGCCTTGGCCGCGCGGTCCAGCGTGACCACGCCGCTCGACTTGTCGAACTTGCCGCGCCAGGTCGACAGGCCGCCCAGGTGGTCGGTCTCGAAGCTCGGGTAGGTATGGGTCGGGTCCAGGTTGTAGGTCACGCTGGTGGCCGAGGCCACGCCGACGGCGGTGCTGGCTGCAACGGCAGCGACGGCAAGGAGAACGGTGCGCAGTTTCATGGATTCGCTCGACTGTTGGGAGTGCTCTGGTTGGACGGAGGAATTACTTCTTGGCGACGTTGACGATGTGGAACTTGATCTGGACCTCGTCGGCCACGACCGACGTGTCCTTCCATTCGCCGTCGCCGATATTGAAGGCCGTGCGCTTGATCGGCAGCACGCCCTCGAACACCTGCGTGCCACCCTCCTGGCGGTAGGTGGCGGGCACGACCACGTCCTGCGTCTTGCCCTTGATGGTCAGCTTGCCGGCCACCTCGTACTTGCCGGCGGCGCCGTTGCGGATGGCGGTGGACTGGAACACGGCCTTCGGATACTTCGCCGCGTCGAACCAGTCCTTGCCCTTCACTTCCTTGGTGGTGTCCGCATCGCCGATCTCGAAGCTGGCCACGTCGATCTCGACCTTGGCCGACGAACTGGCGAGCCTGGCGGGATCGAAGTCCACCGCCGCATCGAACTTCCTGAACTTGCCATCCATCGGCACGCCGATCTGGCGCGCGGTGGCGGTGACCGAGCTCTTGCCTGCGTCGATCTGCGCCCAGGCGAGGTTGGCGGCGACACCGGTTGCCGCGAGCACGGCGGCCATCGCCAGCGAGGCTGGACGGGGAATGCGCTTCATGAATTGACTCCTGTCGCGTTGCAATGTCTTGTCGGAGAAAAGGGGCTGGAGGGGGCCTGGAGGGCGATAAGGCTAGCGGAGAAACGGCAGCATGCGGGCCAGCGTGCCGTCGCGGTCCACGACCTGGTGCTTGATGGCCGCCGCCGCATGGATGACGACCACCGCCGCCATGCCGTAGTTCAGCCAGACGTGAATGAACTTGAAGATGTCCTTCAGCGCGTCGTTCTTCTCCACGATCATCGGCAGCTTCCACAGGCCGAGATAGACCACCGGCACGCCGGCCGCGCAGCTGTAGATGTAGCCCGTGACGGGCACCACGATGATCAGGACATAGAGCAGATGGTGCGCGCCGGCGGCGGCCTTCGCCTGCCAGGCGGGCGTGCCCGCGGCCACGGGCGGCGCGGGATGGGTGGCGCGCCACAGCACGCGCAGCACGGCCAGCATGAAGACCGTCACGCCGAGCCACTTGTGCCACGAGAACAGCTTGAGCTTGGTCGGCGTCAGGCCGGGGATGCCGGTCATGTACAGCCCGAGCCCGAACGCCGCGAAGATCAGCAGCGCGATGATCCAGTGCAGGCCGATGGCGGTCGCGCTGTACGCTTCCTGCGCGGGCGGTGGCAATTGGCCGGGACGGGGTGCGGGGGAGGTGGCGGGGGAATTCGCGCCGGGAGCGGCGTTGGGAGTCGGTCGCATGCGTGGCTGGGTCCGCCTGGGCGGTCGACGCTGGAGTCAGGATTCCGACATTATTGGGTTCGGCGCGTAGCGCCGGAAGCCTTCGCGTTCATTATGTCGTTCAAAGGATTTGAATGACGCGTCCACGATGGAATAAAGCAAAGGGCTGCCCGCAGGCAGCCCTTTCATCACTTCACACCTCAAACGGGTGAGGTGTCATGTGTCGTTGACGTCATTGACGTCAAACGCGCTCCGCCAGCGCCACCGCCTTGCCGATGTAGCTGGCCGGCGTCATCGCCAGCAGCAGGTCCTTGGCGTCCTGCGGAATCGCCAGCCCGGCCACGAACGTCTGCATCGCCTCGCGCGAGATGCCCTTGCCGCGCGTCAGCTCCTTGAGCTGCTCGTACGGGTTGGGCACGCCGAAGCGGCGCATCACGGTCTGCACCGGCTCGGCCAGCACTTCCCAGCAGTTGTCGAGGTCTTCGTTCAGGCGCTCGGGGTTGGTTTCCAGCTTGCCCAGGCCGCGCAGGCAGGCCTCGTAGGCGAGCAGGCTGTAGCCGAAGGCCACGCCGATGTTGCGCAGCACGGTCGAGTCGGTCAGGTCACGCTGCCAGCGCGACACGGGCAGCTTTTCCGACAGGTGGCGCAGCACCGCGTTGGCCAGGCCCAGGTTGCCTTCGGAATTCTCGAAGTCGATCGGATTGACCTTGTGCGGCATGGTCGACGAGCCGATCTCGCCCGCCTTGGTCTTCTGCTTGAAGTAGCCCAGCGAGATGTAGCCCCACACGTCGCGGTTCAGGTCGAGCAGGATCGTGTTGGCGCGGGCGACGGCGTCGAACAGCTCGGCCATGTAGTCGTGCGGCTCGATCTGGATGGTGTACGGGTTGAAGGTCAGGCCGAGGCGCGTCTCGATGACGTTCTTCGAGAACGCTTCCCAGTCGAACGTCGGGTAGGCCGACAGGTGCGCGTTGTAGTTGCCCACCGCGCCGTTCATCTTGCCGAGCAGTTCCACGCGCTCGATGCGCTCGATGGCACGGGCCAGGCGCGCGGCGACGTTGGCCATTTCCTTGCCCAGCGTGGTCGGGCTGGCCGGCTGGCCGTGCGTGCGCGACAGCATCGGCTGGCGGGCGTTGTCGCGCGCCAGTTCCACCAGGCGGGCTTGCACGCGCTTGAGCGTGGGGACCACCACGCCGTCGCGCGCGCCCTTCAGCATCATGCCGTGCGAGGTGTTGTTGATGTCTTCCGACGTGCAGGCGAAGTGGATGAACTCGCTGGCGGCTTCCAGCTCGGCGTTGCCCTTGACCTGCTCCTTGAGCCAGTACTCCACGGCCTTGACGTCGTGGTTGGTCACGGCCTCGATGTCCTTGATGCGGGCAGCGTCGGCCTCGCTGAACTTGTCGACCAGCGCCAGCAGCGCGGCCTCGGAGGCAGCCGAGAACTTCGGCATGTCGGGCAGGCCGGCCTGCGACAGCGCGATCAGCCAGTGCACTTCGACCTTGACGCGGTGGCGCATGAAGGCGGCTTCGGACAGCCACTCGCGCAGCGCATCGGCCTTGGCGGCGTAACGGCCATCGATGGGAGACAGGGCGGTGAGCGGCGAGAGCGTAGCGGACATGCGGAAAACCGGGGAGACCGGAAGAGAGAAAGGGAAGGAAACGTGTGCCGGGTGCGCCGCAACGATCTGGCATGCCGGAATGTAATACCAGGGAGGCCGGCCGGCGAGGCGCGGCTGGCAGGGAAAACCTGTCGGGGGCGGCCGCGCGAAAGCGGGGATTTTACCACCCGCGCCGGGTGCCCGGAAACTCGCCTCAAGTGGGAGCCGGCCAACTGTGCGCGGGACCGCATTTGCCGGATGGGCGCGGGTATACTCGCCCACGCCGCTCCGATAGCCTGAATCGGGACTCGGGGCGGTCAGGTGAAACAGGAAGCACAGCCGGCGAGCCACGACTTGCCGGATCCAAGGGGAGAATATGAAGCTGCTTTTCTCTCACGCCAGTCCTTTCGCGCGCAAGGTGCGCGTGGTGATGGCGGAGAAAAAGATCGACGCCCAGCTCGAGGAGGTCGACGCCTGGGCGCCCGATGCCACCATCGGGCAGTACAACCCGCTAGGCAAGGTGCCTTGCCTCGTCATGGAGGACGGCGGCGCGGTGTTCGACTCGAGCGTGATCGTCGAATACCTGGACACGCTGACGCCGGTCAACCGCATGATCCCGCAGGGCAACCGCGAGCGGCTGGAGGTGCGCTGCTGGGAAACGCTGGCCGATGGCCTGCTCGACGCCGCCGTGCTGGTGCGTCAGGAGCAGACGCAGCGCCAGCCGCACGAACGCAGCGAGCGCGTGATCGCGCGCCAGTACGGCAAGATCGATGCCGCGCTCGACGCCATGTCGAAGGCGCTGGGCGAGCGTCCGTGGTGCTGCAACAACCACTATTCGCTGGCCGACGTGGCCGTGGGCTGCGCGCTGGGCTATCTCGATTTCCGCTTTCCGGATATCGCCTGGCGCGAGCGGCACGCCAACCTTGCGGCCTTCCACGAGAAGCTGGCGAAGCGGCAATCGTTCATCGATACGCAGCCGCCGCAGGGGTAAGTTTGTCCCGCCTTAGAAACTGAACAGGGCGCCAGATCGGGCGCCCTGTTTTTTTGTCGTGCCTGGAATCCGCCTTACTGGATGATCCCGCCACCCAGGCAGATGTCGCCGTCATACAACACAGCCGACTGGCCCGGCGTCACCGCCCACTGCGCCTCACCGAACGCCAGCCGCAGCGTCTCGCCGTCCACCGCGGTCACGCGGCATGGCGCATCGCTCTGGCGGTAGCGCGTCTTGGCGGCCATCTCGCTGCCGGCCGCCGGCGGCTCGCCGGCCACCCACGACAGGTCGGACGCCGCCAGTTCCGTCGTCAGCAGCCACGGATGCTCGTGCCCCTGCACCACGTATAGCGTGTTGGCGGCCATGTCCTTGCGCGCCACGTACCAGGCGTCGCCGTTGCCGTCGCGGCTGCCGCCCAGGCCGATGCCCTTGCGCTGGCCGAGCGTATAGAACGCCAGGCCGATATGCTCGCCCACGACCTTGCCCTCGGGCGTCTTCATCGGGCCCGGTTTCGTCGGCAGGTAGCGGTTCAGGAAGTCCCGGAACGGCCGCTCGCCGATAAAGCAGATCCCGGTCGAATCCTTCTTCTTCGCGTTGGGCAGGCCGATCTCGGCGGCGATCTTGCGGACCTCCGTCTTCGGAATCTCGCCCAGCGGGAACATGGTGCGCGACAGCTGCGCCTGGTTCAGCCGGTGCAGGAAATAGCTCTGGTCCTTGGTGTGGTCGAGCGCCTTGAGCAGCTCGAAGCGGCCGTTGCGCTCGCGCACACGGGCGTAGTGGCCGGTGGCGATGGTCCCGGCGCCAAGCGACATGGCGTGGTCCAGGAACGCCTTGAACTTGATCTCGGCGTTGCACAGCACGTCCGGGTTGGGCGTGCGGCCGGCCGAGTATTCGCGCAGGAAATCGGCGAACACGCGGTCCTTGTACTCGGCGGCGAAGTTCACGGCTTCCACGTCCACGCCGATCAGGTCGGCCACGGAGACCACGTCGAGCCAGTCCTGCCGGGTCGAGCAGTATTCGCTGTCGTCGTCGTCCTCCCAGTTCTTCATGAAGAGGCCAATGACTTCGTAGCCCTGCTGCTTCAGCAGCCAGGCGGTGACCGACGAATCGACCCCGCCCGACATGCCTACCACCACGCGCTTGCTCATCGCACCGCTCCCGGCGCCAGCACCGACGGATGGGTGTACAGCGCGTCGAGGGCGAAGCGCTTGCCGGCGAGGTAGTCGTTCACGCAGGCCATCAGCAGCGGTGTGCGGTGCCGCTCGGGGCACCCGCGCAGTTCCTCGGCGCTCATCCAGACCGTGCGGATGATGCCCGTGTCGAGGGTGCGGCCCTCGTCGAGCGAGCCGAGGTCGCCGGTGAAGGCAAAGCGCAGGTAGGTCACGTCCTCGCCCTTGTCGCCCTCCTCCTCGCCGCCGGGCACCACGCGGCCCATGTAGACGCCGAGCAGCGCGCGCGGCTCGAAAGTGTGCGCGGTCTCCTCCAGCGTTTCGCGGATGACGGCGCGGATCAGGCTCTCGCCCGCTTCCAGGTGGCCGGCGGGCTGGTTGAGCCGCAGGCCGTCGCGGGTCTCCTCTTCCACCAGCAGGAAGCGTCCGCCGCGCTCGATGACGGCGGCGACTGTCACACTGGCGTACCAATCTCGGGACATGATGCTGAATGTTTGGGCAATCCGCCATTTTACCGGCGGCAGCGGTATCGCGCATGACGCTCCCGCGCCAGGCTTGGCATCGGGCACTTTTGGCATGAATTTGCTGCACTGCGGAAAAAGTCGACTACCGGGTCACCAAATAGCGTCAGATTCCTGTAAGCTCTGCAACAATATTGTGCGCCGCGGCTGCTTGCGCGGCGCTATACGCAAAGCTTCGGGCATGCCGCGTTCGTGCGGTTGCCCAGTCCCAGACAAGAAAGCCAGCAATAGGAGAGATTGACGATGCACATCGGCATCCCGCAGGAAACGCGGGCCGGCGAGACTCGCGTCGCCGCCACCCCGGAGACGGTCAAGAAGTATGTCGCGCAAGGCCATCAGGTCACGGTGCAGTCCGGCGCAGGGGTACGCGCCAGCCTGCCCGACGCCGCCTACGAGGCGGTCGGCGCCCGTATCGGCACCGCCGCCGAGGCACTGGGCGCCGAACTGGTGCTGACGGTGCGCGCACCCGAAGAGGCCGAACTGGCCCAGATGAAACGGGGCGCCGCGCTGGTGGGCATGCTCAATCCCTTCGACGCCGAGAACAACGCCCGCCTGGCCGCCGCCGGCATTACCGCCTTCGCGCTGGAAGCCGCGCCGCGCACCACGCGCGCGCAGAGCATGGACGTGCTGTCGTCGCAGGCCAACATCGCCGGCTACAAGGCCGTGCTGGTGGCCGCGCACCACTACCAGCGC
>Ga0160472_100742_pt1 | contig 14933 bp, 15 predicted proteins | sample HID1973M_E11MG_FD_108267 | JGI IMG/M metagenome (GOLD analysis project Ga0160472, IMG submission 108267) | Enriched mosquito-associated microbial communities from UW Madison campus, WI, USA - HID1973M_E11 MG | ecosystem: Host-associated > Arthropoda: Insects > Digestive system > Unclassified ... | reverse complement strand
TAAAGCTTTAACGAATTTATCCGACAGCAGTTCCAGGCCTTGGGTTTTTGTTTTTTTTGGGCCAAGCCAACCTGCGAAGCAAGCTTGAATGCCTATAAAGCAACCTACATTAATGAAAAAAGAAAGAGCCCCGGCGGCGGCAAGCCGAGAAAAGCCTGTGAAGCAGTGAATGTATGTCCTTCGACTACGCTCAGGATGACAGGCTGAGCGAAAGTTTTTTTCTGAACCTCGCTACTGGCATAGCAAATGAATAAGAATTTCGTCGATATGGTTACTTTCCGATACAAAACTTCGTAAATATATTTTCCAATAAATCATCAGTAGTTACCGTGCCAGTAATCTCACCTAAATAATGTAAGGCTTGCTTAATATCCATGGCTAAAAAGTCTGAAGTCACTGGATTATCTGCATTAGCCAAAACTCGCTGCAGGGCATTTTCAGTTTGTTTCAAAGCCTCAACATGGCGAATATTAGTTACCAATGTCTCGCTGGTATTAATATGGTGTAGGTTAACCTGTTGCAACAGCGTTCCCTTCAGTTCATCAATGCCAAGCTTTTCCTTCGCAGAAATAAAAACCACATCAAGCTTAGCCAGTTCCTCACGCTTTTGTGGCGCTAAAACATCAGCCTTGTTCAGTAAAACCAGGTAAGGAATTCCCAATTGCTTCAATCCGCTAACTTGCTCTTCAATATCTGCCGGACTTTGAGCGGCATCTGCCATATAGATAATCAGCTTAGCCAGCTTCATTTTTTCCAGGGTGCGCTCAACACCCAAAGCTTCGATAATATCCGCTGTATCACGAATACCCGCAGTATCGATGAAACGAAAAACAATACCCCCGATGGTTAACTCATCTTCGATAGTATCTCGGGTAGTTCCGGCAATGTCCGAAACAATTGCACGCTCTTCATTAAGCAAGGCATTTAACAAGGTCGATTTCCCCACATTAGGTTTGCCGGCAATAACAATGGGCACACCATTTTTGATAACATTACCCATCTCAAATGAAGAAATTAAGCGGCGTAAAACGTGGTTAATTTTGTTTACCAAGTCTTTAAGCTGTTCGCGGTTGGCAAATTCAACATCCTCTTCAGCAAAATCGAGTTCGAGTTCAATCATGGATGCAAAATGAATCAACTGCGCTCGCAAAGCCATTAATTCGTTTGCAAAACCGCCCCGCATTTGTTGCATGGCCACATCATGCGATGCCTTCGAATTAGAAGCAATTAAATCTGCAACCGCTTCTGCCTGACTTAAATCAAAGGCGCCGTTTAAAAAAGCACGCAAGGTAAATTCACCCGGTTTGGCTGCCCTTGCCCCTTTACTGACCAGTAAATTTATAATCTGCTGGATGATATAGTTGGAACCATGGCAGGAAATTTCCACAACGTTTTCTTTGGTGTAAGATTTCGGTGCAACAAACAATCCGGCTACAACCTCATCTACAATTTGCTCACCATCTTTTACCAGTCCAAAATGTAGCGTATGCGAAGCCTGTTTTTCTAAATCCTTACCGGCAAAAACGGCGTTGGTTAGCGAAATAGCATCCGGACCAGAAAGGCGGATAACGCCAATGGCGCCCGAACCTGAAGGCGTAGATAAAGCAATAATGGTATCCTGATTGTTCATATTCAATTTTTGCAAAACACAAAAATATAGTTAATCAACGGGTAAATCATTAGCGGCAGGTAATTTTTTGCCCATCGGCTTAACATCAGCCATTTTCAAAAGCGCTGAAAGGAATTCTAAGCCGCTAATCAGCCATTTACCAGCATTTATCCATATCTTAAAACATTTACTTAACAAGCCTGTTTAATTTTCAAACCGAAAAACTATGATTAATAATTTACCATTAACTGTAAAACGATCCATCGAATTACTCGGCCTAATTGCCTTGGCTACCGTTGTGGTTATTGGCAGGGATATTATTATGCCCATCCTGATGGCATTTTTTATTAGCATTGTCCTACTGCCTGTTTATCGTTTTCTTAAGCGAAAGAAAGTACCTGAAAGTTTGGCCATCATTCTTCCAATTCTTTTGGTTGCCTTGTTTGTGGCGCTTATTGTGTGGTTTTTTTCCAACCAGATTGGCATATTGGCTAAAGATTTTCCACAGATAAAAAGTAATGTATCGCAACACATCAATTCGTTAAGCGATTGGGTAAGTAGAATTACACATTATGATGATAAACAGCAAAAAGCCTTTATTAAAGATAAAAGTGATGATTTGATGAACATGGGCACATCAATGGTTGGTGGTGCGGCGGTAACGCTGAGCGGAATTTTTGTTTTTATAGGTCTGCTGCCAATCTACATCTATTTAATGCTTTTTTATAAAGATATCCTGCTCCGGTTTATTTTTATGTGGTTTAAAACAGACGACCATCCTAAAGTAAAGGAAGCCATTTACGAAACCGAATCCATTATTAAAAGCTATTTAATAGGCCTGCTGATTCAAATCACATACATGACGATTTTATTGGGTGGGATTTTAATGCTCATTGGCATTAAACATGCTTTATTAATCGGGGTAATTTTCGCTATACTTAACCTTATCCCCTATGTCGGCGCTTTAATCGGTAATTTAATCGGGGTTTTATTAACGCTTACTTCCTCGCAGGAATTGTGGCCCGTACTAACGGTGTTAGGGGTAATTGCTTTCGTCCAGTTTTTAGATAATAACATACTAATGCCTAGAATTGTAGGCTCTAAAGTTAAAATTAATGCCTTATTTGCTATACTGGGGGTATTTATCGGTGGCAGTATTGCCGGAATTTCAGGCATGTTCCTCGCCTTGCCAATCGTAGCGGTATTAAAAATCATTTTCGATCGCACAGAATCATTTAAACAATGGGGCGCTTTATTGGGCGATGAACGACCAGCAAAAAGCCCGATGAGTTTCCCTACTTTTAGAAAGAAAAAACCTGTTCCTGTGAAATCAGGAATTGAGAAAGAATAACAACCATAATAAATCTATGAAAAAACTTACCACAGTGCTTGGCCTTTGCGCCGTATTATTTGCAGCATGCAGTTCATCCGATAAAAAAGAAGAAACAGCAGCAAAAAGTGATACCACCCTTCTGCCTGAAGCAAAAGCCACCAAAGAAGTAGACCCGGTTACCGGAAAAATGACCTTAGTTGGAAATGCAAAATTAGGGCAGCCGATAAACATTAAATTCTCGGTTTACAATAATGCCGATACAGTAGCAAAGTTTTGTAAATGGCACACGCCATTTGAAAGGCTGATGAGTAAATACCTTGATGTATCGCTGGAAGATTACACCCCTGTTGATTATAAAGGGCCAATGGCTAAAAGAGTTATGCCGCCGCCTGCTGATAGTTACACTTCCCTGAAACAAGGAGATAGTACAAGCGTAAATTTTAACCTGAGCGATGCTTACAACATATCAAAACCAGGCACTTATACCATTAAATATAATTCGGCTACCATTAGTGGCATCGTTGTTAAAGACAGCCTGAAAATAAATGTGGAAAATTGATTTTTTGATTAATTGTTAAAACCATTGCTATTTTTCAATGTTCTATAAATACAAAATTGATAAGACATGGGAATTTTAAAAACAGCGTTAATAGGTGCTGCGATTTACGCAGGCGTTAAATACATTACAAAGAAAGATCCGATTACTGGTAAATCAGTTGTTGATGATTTGAAAGATAAAGCACCTGAATGGATGGAGAAAGCGAAAGATTATAAAAACGAATTTGAAACCAGAGCAACTTATGCTAAAGATGATTTAGGGATCTAACGTTTAGCTTCAGTTAAACAACAAAGCATCGAAAATTATCGATGCTTTGTTGTTTAATTACAATTTACCAATAATTCTGAGCGTTTCTGTGTCCTGCGCTCCTCCGAAGTATTTATCGAGTACTTTGGAGAAGATTGGATTTGCGCCGCTCAAATTGAGAAATAATGTAAGTGATGATTTAAGCTTCATATCATCCGGGCTGCCAAAAATCAGGTTAGCATTGTTTTCCTTTAAATCCAGTAACACTTCAGCCATTTCAATTAGCCGCTTCCCTAAAACAGGGTGCGCCAGATAATCCTCAGCTTCTTTAATAGTATCAATAGCGTAGAATTTAGCCATTTCCGAAAAACCCAGTCCTTTAATTTGCGGAAAAACATACCACATCCAATGGCTGCGTTTTCTTCCCGCTTGTATTTCAGCAAGCGCATCCTGGTAATTCGCTCGCTGCGCTTCAACAAATCTATCTAAAGGTTTTTCAGTTCTGGGCATCGCTCATCTCCAATTTACATTCCAGTATACCGCTTACATCCTTTCCGGAGAAGTAATGCCTAAAATCAACATCCCCGCATAAAGGATATCTGCTGTTTTCTTGCCTAAATTTAAGCGGAATTGCTTCTCATCACCAGCGGCTGTTTTAACAATTGGTGGCACATCATGGTAAAACTTGTTAAACAGTTTAGCAAGCTCGTATAAATAGTTCGCCAAACTCGCCGGACTGTGTGCTTTTGCAGCAATTTCAATTTCCGAAGGATATTTAGCTAAAAGCATAATCATTTCTAACTCTACAGCTGAGATCCCTGAAAACTGGTTACCATTAACGCCAGATTGATAACCCGCCTTACTTAATAAAGATTTTATACGGGCGTGGGTGTATTGAATAAACGGACCGGTATTTCCCTGAAAATCAATACTTTCATTCGGGTCGAACAATAAACGTTTTTTTGGCTCTACTTTTAAAAGGAAGTATTTTAAAGCCCCCAAACCAATATTTTTGTATAATTCAGCTTTCTCCTCAGCACTAAAATCGTTTATTTTACCCAGTTCTTCTGTTTTTTCCTGGGCAGTAGCAATCATATCCGCAATTAATTCATCTGCATCTACAACAGTGCCCTCGCGGCTTTTCATTTTTCCATTAGGTAAATCTACCATCCCGTAAGATAAATGGTAAAGACCTTTCGCCCAGCTTTTACCTAGCTTCTCCAGAATTAAAAACAACACCTTGAAATGGTAATCCTGCTCGTTTCCAACAACGTAAATAGACTCGTCCATACCAAAATCGTCGAACTTCATTTTAGCAGTCCCCAAATCCTGGGTAATGTAAACCGATGTTCCATCGGCACGTAAAACCAGTTTCTGGTCTAAACCGTCAGCTGTTAAATCTATCCACACGGAACCATCATCCTTTTTAAAGAAAACACCTTTCTCCAAACCTTCATCAACAGTGTCTTTCCCTAATAAATAGGTATTGCTTTCGTAGTAAAACTTATCAAAATCTACCCCAAGGTTTTTGTATGTAACCGCAAAACCTTCGTAAACCCAGCCGTTCATGGTTTTCCAAAGTGAAACAACAGCCTCATCGCCTGCTTCCCACTGCTGAAGCATAATTTGTGCTTCTTTAATTAGCGGTGCATTCTTTTTAGCCGCTTCTTCCGTTTGTCCTTCGGCTTTTAAAACATCAATCTCTTTCTTATATTCTTTATCGAAAATAACGTAGTATTTTCCAACCAGGTGGTCGCCCTTTAAGCCCGAACTTTCAGGTGTTTCTCCGTTCCCCCACTTTTGCCAGGCCAGCATCGATTTACAAATATGAATGCCCCTATCGTTCACCAGGTTTACTTTTATTACCTCATAACCATACGCTTTAAGCAATTCTGCAACAGAATAACCCAGCAAATTATTACGAACATGCCCTAAGTGAAGCGGTTTATTGGTGTTTGGCGATGAATATTCTACCATAACCTTTTTGCCGTTCGGTTTGTAAAGCCCGAATTCAGGTGCTAAAATTTCTTCGTTAAATTGTTTAAGAAAATAGCTTTCGGCAATGCTCAGGTTTAGAAATCCTTTAACAACGTTAAAAGCGGTAACTTCAGCAACGTTTTCAACTAAATATTCGCCAATGGCTTGTGCGGTTTGTTCAGGAGATTTCCTGGAGATTTTTGTAATCGGAAAAACAACAATGGTAACCTGACCTTCAAATTCTTTACGGGTTTCTTGTATATTGATTACACTTTCAGCTATTTCTTCGTTATAAAGTTGTTTAACAGCATCAAGCGTTGCAGTAATAATAAAATTCATGGCGTAAAAATAGGGATTAAAGCGGAAAGCTGAAAGACCAAATAGAAAGGTATGTCTTGATACTTTATACTCATTACTTGCTACTCCATGAAATTCTAATAGCTTTGTATCACTAACTTATTTATGAGCGAACAAAATCAAAATTTTAAGGTCAACGTAAAAACTGAAATCGGCAGGTTGCGTAAGTTGTTAATCCACAGTCCCGATAGTGGTTTGGGCAAAGTTGTTCCATCAAAAGCACAAGATTGGCTTTTTGAAGATATTGTGCATTTAGATACCATCAGAAAAGGAGAATACGATTATTACATCAAGCTGTTAATGTATTTTCTCGACCCTCAAAAAATTAAAGGTAAGCTGGCAAAAATAGATTCTGAAGAAGAAAACCGTAATTTCTACAAACCTAATCACCCCGATTTTCACAATTCTGATTCGGTAATTGAGATCCAGAATTTGTTGAGCGAGATGCTCGAAAACGAATCCATCCGTAGGAAATTAGTTGCCGCAGTTTGTGCCATCGAAGGCTGTACCTACAAAGTACAAATGGAATTAACCAATACCGACCCCAGGCAGCTGGCAGAAATTTTTATATCAGGAACACTGGCCAATGATACCATGATTTTTGCACCGATTCCAAACTTGATTTTCACAAGGGATGTAGGTACAACCATAAATAACCACATTTTATTAAACAAACCAGCAAAAAAAGCCCGCGTTCGCGAAACCCTTTTAATGCGCTACATTTTCTTCAACCACCCGCTTTTTGAAGGTTACCGCGACAATATCCTCGAAATTCCTGATGTTACCATGCACTTCTTGCGCCCAGGCGATGAACCTGCCTTCAGCACAACTTTAGAAGGCGGCGATGTAATGATGGTTAGTCCGAACCATGTGCTTATTGGTTGTAGCGAGCGGACTTCAGAACATGGCGCAAACGAAGCGATTAAATTGTTATTTGATAATGATGTTGTCGAAAAGGTTACAGTTGTAAAAATACCCAGCAAACGCGATTACATGCACCTGGATACCGTTTTTACACAGGTAAAGCGCAACACCTGGGTTATTTTAAATTCAATTGCCCATTCGCCGAAATTCAACCCGCACGAGCCTATTAACTTTTTAAAGGAGCCTGAAAGATTAGAAGCAACAACGGCAATTCAGTTTACAAAAGCAAATCCCGGCGAACCAAAACATTTCGAGCACGTTGAAGCGTTATTAAATGATATTAGCCAGAATGATTTAAAAAGCAGCGAGCCTACTAAAATTATCTATAGCGGCAACAATACTTTCCCATACGATTCGAGGGAGCAGTGGACAGATTCCTGCAACCTTTTAGCCATTAAAGAAGGTGTGGTTTTAGGTTACGACAGAAATGATAAAACTGTTGATGCTTTTAAAGCTGCTGGTTTTAAAATTGTCGACGTAAAAGATTTAATTCAGGATTTGGAGAGCGGAAAAGCCGACGCAGAAACCATTACTGATACCTTAATTTTAATGCCGTCGGCAGAATTATCACGTGCCCGTGGTGGTTTCCACTGCATGAGTTTACCAATTTTAAGAGATGATTTATAAGGCAGAAAGTTAAAGTTGTAAGGTGAAATACCCAATCCCGCTACCTGATACTTGATACCTGATACTAAATACTTGATACTATAATGCAAACAACTAACCATATCTTAATGATTCGCCCCGTTGATTTTAAATTCAACGAGCAAACCGCAGGCAACAATAAATTTCAGGTTGCATCGACAGAAACGAATGTGCAAAGCCTGGCTTTAAAAGAGTTTGATGATTTTGTTGCGTTATTGAGAAAAAACGGTATTGATGTAACTGTTGTTGATGACACTTTACAGCCCGAAACGCCCGATTCTATTTTTCCTAATAATTGGGTTTCTTTTCATGAAGATGGTTCTGTTTTCTTGTATCCTATGTTTTCTGAAAACCGGAGAATGGAACGCAGGGGCGAAATATTAGATGGCTTGAAAAATAAATTTGAAGTAAATCATATAAGCGATATAAGCTTTTACGAACAGCAGCATGCCTTTTTAGAAGGAACCGGAAGTATGGTTCTGGATAGGGTGAATAAAATTGCATACGCCTGTTTAAGTGTTCGTACGGATGAAGAAGTATTAAATAATTTTTGCCTGCTCACCGGTTACGAGCCTGTTTCTTTTCAGGCTGTAGATGGTACCAACTTCCCTATTTACCACACGAATGTGATGATGTGCATCGGCGATAATTTTGCGGTTATTTGTATGGATTCTATTCCAAATTCTGATGAGAAGGAAACCGTTGCGCTAAGCCTGATAAATAATGGTAAGGAAATCATTGAAATTTCGCTGGAACAAATGAGCCGCTTTGCAGGCAATATGTTACAAGTATCGAATAATAATGGCGAAAAGTTACTGATAATGTCCGAACAGGCTTACCTTTCTTTAAATGCTGAACAAATTACAAAACTTGAAAAATACAGCAGAATTATTTACGCCCCAATTTATACCATAGAGAAAAATGGCGGCGGCAGTGCCAGGTGTATGCTTGCAGAAATACATTTGCCCGTTAATAATGCATAATGTTAATGCTGACTTTTAAAAACCTTCTTTTTTTTTAACCCATCAAAAAAGCAAGCCAAGCTGCTAATTCTGGGGTAATCCAGATCATATTCTATTCCGAATAGTTTTAGTACTTTCGCCGATCTAGAAAATAATTATGTCTTTAATAAAGGAATTACAAGCGAGATCGGGAAATAAATGCGAATTGTGCACAGCAGAAACGGCTTTAAGCATTTACGAAGTTCCTCCGAGCAGCAATCCAAATAGTGATAATACTGTTTTAGTTTGTAAAACTTGCTTGGGCCAAATCGAAAAAACTGAGCAATTGGATGGCAGCCATTGGAAAATCTTGACTGAAACGATGTGGTCTGAATTCCCCGCAGTGCAGGTTGTTGCGTGGAGAATGTTAAGCCGCTTAAGAAATGAAGGCTGGGCAGCCGATAGTTTAGATATTTTATATCTGGAAGATGAGACTTTGGATTGGGCTAAAAAAACCGGCGATCACGAGTTAGATGGCACAGTAGAATTTCATCAGGACAGCAACGGTACGCGATTGTACGAGGGCGATACGGTTGTATTGACTAAAACGCTTGACGTCAAAGGTTCAACATTAAGCGCTAAGTTGGGTACTGTGGTAAAAAACATCCGGTTAGTGCATGATAACACCGAACAAATTGAAGGTAAAGTAGAAGGCCAGACTATTGTGATTTTGACCAGGTATTTAAGAAAGGGATAAACTATTGCATCCAAACGGAAAGCTTAAGGGGCCATATCCTAAATAGCAGCAAGAACTTAAGTAATTTAAACCTGATGGCAGTGGGCACGAATCACCGGTTTTTTCAACCGGGATGAGTAAAACGGACAGCAGGGATTACGATGATTTTAACAATGGTTTTGCTTTTCAGGTAAATCAAAATCTCGTGGCAAAACCCTCATTATTTGTGCAATACAGCTATTAAATGAATAGCTCTGTTAAATTGCTTAAGCAATAAAAAATCTCTCGAAAGAGAGATAAGCTAAACACAATCTTGTTATACGTGTTTTAGAAATGTAATAACGAAATTTCCTGTGTAAAAACTATTGCGTTTCTATACAGTAAAAATATTTTCAATAAAGATTAATTCTCGATTTAAAATTACATTTTTGCAAAAATTATTTAAAAGTAAATGCAGAGTTACTCAGAATTTCTCGATCTAAGCGTTGGCTTTCCACAAGAAGGCTTTGATGTTATAGATGATGAATTATATTTTCAGGATTTAAACCTGATGGAAATGATTGAAACGTACGGTACTCCCCTACGTTTCACTTACTTGCCTTTGGTGAGTAAGAAAATTCAACAAGCGAAAATTCTTTTCCAAACTGCCATTTTAAAGAACAATTATCGTGGCGATTACAAGTATTGCTATTGCACAAAAAGCTCGCACTTTAAGCATATTGTAGAAGAAGCACTGAAGAATAATATTCACCTTGAAACTTCTTCGGCATTTGATATGCCAATGGTAGATGCTTTAGAGAAAAAAGGGCATTTAACTAAGGATACAACCATTATTTGTAATGGTTTTAAAACTTACCAATACAAGCAGTATATTATCGATATGCTGCACGATGGCTATAAAAACATCATCCCGGTATTGGATAACAAGGAAGAATTTAATCTTTTCGATGATGAAGTTGATATTGACACGCCTTGTAATTTAGGTATCCGTATCGCTGCTGAGGAGCAGCCTGATTCGCAGTTTTACACCTCGCGTTTAGGTGTTCGGATGGAAGATATTATTGATTTTTACAACAATAAAATCGTTCATAACCCAAATTTCAGAGTTAAATTATTACACTTCTTTATCAACTCAGGCATTACCGATTCGCCATATTACTGGAATGAGCTGGAGAAATATGTAACGCTTTATTGCAAGTTCAAAAAAATTAATCCTGATTTAGATACCCTGGATATTGGTGGAGGAATGCCATTTAAAGATTCATTGGTTTTCGATTTCGATTACGAGTACATGGTAAACGAAATTGTAAAAAGGATTAAAGAAATTTGTGCTATCCATGATGTTATGTAGCCTGATATTATTACCGAATTTGGGAAATACACCGTGGCTGAAGCATCAGGAATTTTATATAAAGTTTTAGGCAGAAAGCAACAAAACGACCGTGAGCGTTGGTTAATGCTTGATGGTTCTTTCATTACTAACTTACCTGATGTTTGGGCGCTGAACCAGAAATATATTTTATTACCAATTAATAACTGGGATGCTGAATATGAGCGTGTTAACCTCGGCGGCATAACCTGCGACGGACAGGATTATTACAACCAGGAGGCACACATGAATAGTGTGTTTATGCCGAAAACACGTAAGGTTCAATATTTAGGCTTCTTTCATACAGGGGCTTACCAAGAAGTTTTGAGTGGTTACGGCGGCATACACCATTGTTTATTGCCAAGTCCGAAACATGTTTTAATTCGCAGAAACCGCGATGAGAGTTTCAATTTTGAGGTTTTTGGCGAAGAACAAAATAGTAAACAGGTTTTGAAGATTTTGGGTTATTAAATTTAACCGCAAAGAACACAAAGTTTTACGCAAAGAGCGCTGAGTTTATACTTAGCGCTCTTTTTTATTATATTATAATTTGGTATATTTATGATATGGAACGTAAGGAAAGTAAGTTATTAGAAAGAATTACATTCATCCCCGGAATTATGGGCGGTAAGCCAACAATTAGAGGTAATCGATTTACGGTAATTGACGTTATGGAACTGCTGTCATCAGGAATGACACATGAACAAATTTTAGAGGAGCATCCCATCCTCGAAGCTGACGACATAACGGCTGCGTTAGTCTTCACCACTAAACAACTCAGGGATGAATACATTTACGAATGATTGGGAGTTTTGGTTAGACGAGAATATCTCTCCTATTATTGCCAAATGGCTAATGGACGAAATTAATATCAAATGTATTTCTTTCCATTTTCTAAATTTAAACAAGACATAGGATATTGATGTTTACAACCTTGCCCGAAGCAAAGGAAAAGTCATTATCATTTCAAAAGATTTAGACTTTCGTGAATTACTATCATGGAAAGGAACTCCTCCAAAATTAATTTTCCTAAAATTTGGCAATTCTTCAAACAAACAGATTTACCAAAAATTAAAAAGTAAAATTTATGATGCTATGGAAGAACTTATCTATAGGGATTTGGATATATTTGAAATAAATAAAGATTAAATATGCAATTCGGTAAAGTAGACGACCCGTCAATTATAGATTTCACACTTCCTGCTGATGCTCCTGAAACGGAAGCAATTCTTAAAACGAACAAGCCCCATCAAGATTTTAAAGCTTATGTTGGTTGCGCCAAATGGAATAAAGCAGATTTAAAAGGCTTTTATCCAAAGGGAACCAAAGATGAGTTAACCTACTACTCTACGCAATTTAATTCCATTGAACTGAATGCTACTTTTTACGGAATGCCATCTAAAGAGCAGGTAATAACCTGGACACAAAAAACACCTGTTGATTTTAAATTTTTCCCAAAGTTAACGAATACCGTTAGTCATTTTAAAAGGCTGATTAACGTTAAAGAACCTGTCGAAACTTTTTGCGATGCAATTAGTAATTTCGAAGATAAACTGGGAATGGCATTTCTTCAGCTACACGATAACTTTAAGCCAAAAGATTTCGACAGACTAAAAACAGTAATTCAGGAGTTTCCGAAAGTAATTCCTTTGGGTGTTGAAGTTAGAAATGGCGAATGGTTTTCAAATGCTGCCGTTGCCTCCGAATTTGAAAAGTTATTTGAGGATAATGGCATTGCAAATATTATTGTTGATACAGGCGGGCGCAGAGATATGCTTCACATGCGCTTAACGTCGCCCACTGCATTTATTCGTTTCGTGGGCGTTAATGATGATGAAATTGATAAAAAACGTTTAGATGACTGGGTTGAAAGAATTGTGGAATGGAAAAAACAAGGTCTTGAAAACCTTTACTTTTTTGTTCATCAAAATGTAGAGCTTTCATCGCCATTATTGTCTGCTCATTTTACAGAAAACTTAAATAAAGCTATTGCAACAGATTTGAAAATTCCTGTTATGGCTAATGGCAACACACCCCCAAAATTATTTTAGAAACGATGAAATTATGAGCTTTTCGACGAATTAACCAATGTTTCGAAAAGCTCAATATGATAATTCAAAATTTAAGAGATTCTTCTCAAAACCGTTTCTGTTGCTTTTACTTCTTCGCCTTGGGGAGAAATGTTATATGCCGTAAGAATGATTTCGTTACTGTTAATAATTGTTAATTCTGTTCGCCATCCCCAAAGTTGCTCGCCAAATTCAGGATTTCCGTAAGTTCCTAAAATTGAAAATCCTTTCTCTGCAGCATTGCCACTCAACAGCATTATTTGAGTTCCCATATGGAAACTATCAATCCAGCTGGATGTAAATTTCTGATAAGGGATATCGAACCCGATTGTCATTTTACCTTCAACATGTTTTTCATTTAAACTTCCCTGATAATCGTAAGAAACAAATCTGCCTCCTAAAATAGAAGTGAAAATCGCCTTAACCGGAGATTCATCAGCGAGCACATCCTCCTCAAACCAGGTTTTAGTTTTACCCTCCCAATTTCCTATCAAATCAGAGAGAATTTTGTGTGCACCTGCTTCAAGTGATAACTGAAATTTATTTTTAGCCATAAATCAAATGTAAATAATTTGCTGATTTTTTAGATTGCTCCAGGGAAAGCTAAATGGATAACTCGAAATTAATTATTATCTTGTTTTATGCTAAACACATTGGATCTCAATCAGGTAATGGTTATCGATATTGAAACTGTACCACAATATGCATCCTATGATGATGTGCCTCCACACCTGCAAGACCTTTGGGAACAGAAAACGCACTACCAGCGCAAGCCAGAACAAAGTCCTGATGATTTTTATGAAAAAGCGGGCATATTAGCCGAATTCGGAAAGGTTATTTGCATCAGTTTGGGAATATTTTACACACAAAATAAGGCGCAGCATTTACGGATAAAATCTATTTCAGGCGATGATGAGGCGCAATTGCTAAGCGCATTTGCAGAATTACTTGATAAGCAAATACCAACATTACAATTTTGTGCCCATAATGGAAAAGAATTTGATTTCCCGTATTTATGCCGGCGATTACTTGTCAATGGAATTGAAATACCAGTTCAACTCCAGATTTCGGGTAAAAAACCCTGGGAGATAAACCATTTGGACACAATGGAATTATGGAAATTTGGCGACTATAAACATTACACTTCATTAAATTTACTAGCAGCTATTCTAAATGTGCCTACGCCGAAAGATGATATTGACGGGAGCATGGTGAGGCAGGTTTATTACGAAGAGAAAAACCTGCCCCGAATTGTAACCTATTGCCAGAAAGATGTAATTACTACCGCTCAGGTTCTTTTAAAGTTTAAAGGAATGAATGTAATTCCGGCAGAAAACATTACAATTGTAACCTGATGCTAAACGTACAAAACTTAACTATCGATTTCTTTAATCAGGATGAAAAAACCTGGTTTAAAGCTGTAAAAAAAGTCAGTTTCAATGTTAAAAAAGGAACTGTTTTAGGTATCGTGGGCGAATCAGGGTCTGGTAAATCGGTTACGTCTTTTTCAATTATGCGTTTACACGATGAACGTACAGCTAAAATAAGTGGCGAAATTGATTTTGATAGTGTAAGTTTACTTAACCTGGATGCTAACGAAATCAGGCAATATCGTGGAAATCAAATCTCAATGATTTTTCAGGAACCTATGACCTCATTGAATCCTGTTTTTACTTGTGGGTTTCAGGTTGCTGAGGCAATTATGCTACATCAAAAAGTTAGCAAAGAACAAGCAAAACAGCAAACCATAGCGCTTTTTAAAGAAGTTCAGTTACCGCGACCGGAGCAAATATTTGAAAGTTATCCGCATCAAATTTCAGGCGGACAGAAACAGCGGGTGATGATTGCGATGGCATTGAGCTGTAATCCGCAACTGTTAATTGCTGATGAACCAACTACTGCATTAGATGTAACTGTTCAAAAAACCATTCTCCAGCTTCTTTTAAAGCTAAAGGATGAACGCCAGATGGCGATGATATTTATTTCTCATGATTTAGGTGTAGTACATGAAATTGCCGATGAAGTTGCAGTTATGTATAAAGGCGAAATTGTTGAACAAGGCGACGCAAAATCCATATTTAATAATCCGCAACATCCTTACACTAAAGGATTGTTGGCTTGTCGCCCCTCTCCAGCTTTACAATTAAAAAAATTACCTGTTGTAGCAG
>Ga0160472_100735_pt1 | contig 14988 bp, 15 predicted proteins | sample HID1973M_E11MG_FD_108267 | JGI IMG/M metagenome (GOLD analysis project Ga0160472, IMG submission 108267) | Enriched mosquito-associated microbial communities from UW Madison campus, WI, USA - HID1973M_E11 MG | ecosystem: Host-associated > Arthropoda: Insects > Digestive system > Unclassified ... | reverse complement strand
ATCAAGACCCGGCTGGACCGCAAGGCCACCAATATCTCGGTCCTGGCCGCGATCGGCGTTCGTCACGACGGGCAAAAGGTGCTGATCCCGATCAGGAACATGGGCGGTGAAAGCACGGCTGCCCGGAGTCAGTTTCTCACCGATCTGGATGCGCGGGGCCTGAGGCGGCCGGAGTTGGTGATCGTCGACGGCGCGCCCGGCTTGGAAGCCAAGCTGGACTTCGATCTGCAGGAGGACAAGGAGATCGCCGCGGCGGCCTCGGCCCAGCAGGTTGAAACCAACCATGATGAAGGAGCCGACAGCGACAAGCGGCGGAAACGCCAGCACAGTCGAGCACCGTTGCCCGATCACCTGGAACGACAAGCCGAGTTGCTGTCGCCAGGGGAGGCCTGCGCTCTTGGCCAGGACGTGACGCAGGAGCTTGAATACATTCCCGGGCGCTTTGTCGTCCGCGAGATCATCCGTCCGCGCACGGCCTGCTCCTGTTGTGAGCGCTTTGCGCAAAGCCCCGCTGCCAAGCCGTCCCATCAACCGGAGTCGCGCGGGTCCCGCGCCTGCTGGCGCATGTGCCGGTTGGCAAGTATTGCGACCATCTTCCGCTCTAAAGGCAGTCCGAGACCTACGCCCGCGAGAAGATCGATCTGCACCGTTCGACGCTGACCGACTGGATCGGCCGCTCGACCGCCTTGCTGGAGCCGCTGGCCGATCACATCGGCAAGCCGGTGCGCGCAGGTCCGGCGCTGTTTGCCGATGACACGCCGGTCAAGATGCAGAGGTCGGGGCAAGACCGGAAAGGCCCACACCGCGCGGCTGTGGAGCTATGTTCGCGATGAACGGCCGTGGTGCGGGCAAGCTCCGCCTTGTGCCTGGTATCAGTTCAACACGGATCGCAAGGGCACCCCGCGACCCACATCAAGGGCTACACGGGCATCGTGCATGCAGACGGGTTCACCGGCGTCAACGGACTGTTTGGCCCGGACCTGGCCAGCGAGCAGGCCTGCATGGTTCATGTCCGCCGCAAGTTCGTGGATGTCTTCGAACGCGATGGATCGGCCATCGCCAAGGAAACCATCGAGCGGATTGCCGGGCTCTATGCCGTCGAAAAGGATGCCCGATACAAGACGCCGGACGAGCGTGTCGTCGTGAGACAGGCACGGGTAAAGCCCATCTTCAACGAGCTGGAAACCTGGCTGGCGCTGCAACTGCCATAAATATCGGGCAAGACCAGGCTGGCCGAAGCCATTCGGTATGCACTCAACCGCATGCCAAAGGCCCGTGCCTGTCTCGAAAACGGCCAGCTGGAGCTGGACAACAACATTTGCGAGCGGTCGATCAGGCCCGTGACTCTCGGAAGAAAAAACTACCTCTTCATGGGTTCCGAAGGCGGAGGCAAAGCCGCGGCCATCGCCTACACGCTTATTGAAACCTGCCGGATGAACAGTGTTGATCCCGAGGCATGGCTGACCTGGCTGCTTACCCACATCACCGACCACAAGATCAACAAGGTCGACGACCTGCTGCCGTGGCGCTGGAACGGATAGCGGTCACGCCGGACGGTTACGCTATCTGAACAGCGTCGAACAGCTCAGCTTCAACTACAATACGCTTGCCGGCACCACCGGGAATGACCGGATCGATATCAGCGCCTTCTCCTCCGTTTCGGGTTACCGCCTGATCGAGCTGGGCGATGGGAATGATACCTTCATCGGCTATCGCGGCAATGACTATATCGATGCCGGGCAGGGCAATGACACGCGAATGGCGGAGCGGGCAGTGACACCGGCAATTACGCCTCGGATGCCGGCGCCCTCAAAATCGATCTGAGGGTAAGCTCTGCCCAAGCCAATGGCGGTGGACAGGGCAGCGATACCTTGATCAGCATCGAGAATCTTTCCGGCTCGCGCTTCGCGGACAGCTTGATCGGAAACGGCGCAACGAACCAACTCCTCGGGAATGCCGGCAACGACAGCTTGAACGGGCTGGCCGGAAATGACCGGCTCATCGGCGGGGATGGCAGCGATACCGCCAACTATGCGTCGACCATGGGTGCCATCAAGGTTGATCTGAGATTGGCCGGGGCAGGCTGGCCGCGATGGAACTCGCCGCGACGGCCATGCGGCAACGGGAAGGTATCGGCGTGCGCCGACGCCGGCCAGATCGGGGAATGCGACGAGCTGCACGACCTCGCCCTCGCGCTGCTTGAAGATCCTGGGTGGCGAAGTCGGGATCGTAGCCGCGACCATGCCGGAGATCGGCTTTTCGCGAAAGGTCGACGCGGGTTGATGACCGATCAGACGCCGGTTTGGCTTGCTGCCGAACGGATCGCCCGGACTTCAGCATCGCCTGCATGATGACCGCGAGTTCACCCGCCACGGCATCCGACCCGACGATCACATCGATGCCTGACGCCTGCAAAGTAAAGCCAGGCCTTGCGCCTGGCCTCTCCGTTTCTCAGGCCAGAACTCAGGCGATGCCGCGTTCCTTGAGGCCGGCAAATCCTTCCTCGACATCGGAGACATTGGCGAAGCCAAGGCCCGCCAGTGTTTCGACCACCGGACCGGAGCCCTTGATCGACCCGCAGAAGACGACGATCCGCGCATCCTTGGGAACCGAGGCGAAGGCCCCGGCAAAGACCTCGGCGACCAGCGGCTTCGGCAGGATGACCGCGCCGGCGATCTCGCCGTTTTCGGCCCGGCCCTTGGGCGCGCGCACGTCGATCAGCAGATCAATGCCGGACAGGTCGGTGGGCAGATCGGCTGCGGTGATACGGGTATTCGACATGGGTTCTCTCCTTCAGGATTTCGGGGCGGAATGGATGGGATCCACCCAATAGACGGATTCGGGCGGCTCGATCGGGTCGACATCCGAGATGTTGACCACGACGGCCTCGTTGTCGGACCGGACCAGAACGCATTCCAGCACCTGATCGGGATCGGCGTTGATCTCCTGATGCGGGACATAGGGCGGGACATAGATGAAATCGCCGGGACCCGCCTCGGCCACGAATTCCAGTCGCTCACCCCAGCGCAGGCGGGCCTTGCCCCGCACGACATAGATCACGCTTTCCAGAGGACCATGATGGTGGACGCCGGTTTTCGCGTCGGGCTGGATCGCGACGGTCCCGGCCCAGATCTTCTGTGCGCCGACACGGGCATGGTTGATCGCCGCCTGCCGGAACATGCCGGGGGTCTGGGCGGTATTCGCGTCAAGCTGGTCGCCCTTGATGACCCGGACGCCGTCATGCTTCCAGCGCGGCGCGTCGTCGTGGTCGTGATGATGGCCATCAGGGCCGTGATCGTGGGGCATATCCCTCTCCTTCCAGCGGTCCGGGGACCGCGATAGTCCGTTACCTGACACCTCCGCAGGGCGTCCCGGCCTAGATTAAGGTTGCGCGGCGCGCCTCTGGCAAGTCCGCCCTAATGCGCTGCGCCCTGCCGGACACCCAGCCAGTCCAACAGATCGCCCCGGATGCGGGCGAAGCCGGGATCCGTAACATCGCGCGGGCGCGGCAGGTCGATCGGCTGGTGATGGGCGATGACCCCGTCCTTCATCACCAATACGCGGTCGGCGAGCAGAACCGCTTCCTCGACATCATGGGTGACGAGGAGGACGGCGCAGCCGTGGCGCTGCCACAACTCGGCCACGAGCGCCTGCGCCTTCAGGCGCGTCAGGGCGTCGAGCGCGGCAAAAGGCTCGTCCAGCAGCAGAAGGTCGGGCTCCCGCACCAATGCGCGGGCCAGTGAGGCGCGCTGCGCCTCGCCCCCGGACAGGACCTTGGGCCATTGGTCAGCGCGGTGGCCGATGCCCACCTCGTCCAGCGCCGCCTGCGCGCGGGCGCGGTCGGGGCGGCCCGGCAGGCCCAAGAGGACGTTGAGCCAGACGCGTTTCCATGGCATCAGCCGTGGTGCCTGAAAGGCGATGGCCCGGAGGGCGGGCACCGTGACCTCGCCCGAGAATTCGGGATCGAGATCGCCGAGAATGCGCAGCAGCGTCGACTTGCCGCAGCCGGATGCACCCAGCAGGGCCACGAACTCGCCGGGGCGGATGGTCAGGTCAAGGTTGTCGATCACCCGCCTGTCGCCGAAACTGCGGCTGAGGCCCCGGACTGCGACGGCCGCGGGCGCGTTCAGGCGCCGGTGAAGCTGGGTCGCCATGACAGGCAAATCCTTTCGAGTGTGCGCACGACCAGATCGACCGCGAGGCCGAGGAAGGCATAGACCACAAGGCAGACGACGATCACGTCGGTCTGGAAGAACTCGCGCGCATTGGCCATCAGGTAGCCCACGCCAGCGGTCGCATTGATCTGCTCGCCAAAGACCAGCGCCAACCAGGCGATGCCCAGCGAATAGCGCAGGCCGACAAGGGCATTGGGCAGCGCGCCGGGCAGGATGACATGACGCACCAGCCCCCAGCGCCCCAGTCCCAGCGTCCGCCCCGCCTCGATCAGCGACTGATCGACGCCGCGGATGCCGGCATAGACGTTGAGATACAGCGGAAAGGCCGTGGCCAGTGCGATCAGCGCGATTTTCGGCGCTTCGCCGATTCCGAACCAGATGATCAGCAAGGGGATCAACGCGACATTGGGGACGGTGCGCAGCATCTGCATCGGCGCGTCCACCAGATCCTCGCCCAGCCGGGTCAGGCCGGAGATCACCGCCAGCAGCACGCCGATGCTGCCGCCGATGGCCAGTCCGGCCATGGCACGCTGCATCGAGACAGCGACGGCCGCCTGCAACTCGCCGCTTTCGACCAGCTTCGCCGCGCTGGAGAGGACCGTTCCCGGCCCGGCCAGAACCTCGGACGGCAGGACGCCGGTGATCGATGCGATGTGCCACAGCAGGACCAGAACCACCGGCCCCGTCGCCCGGCGCAGCCAGCGCGGCACGCGGCCCGCCTTGGCCGCAGCAGGGGTTAGGCGGACCAGATCGGCGCGGACAGGCCCCGAGGAGCCGGCGGCGTTTTCGGCCTCGCGCGGGGGCGAGTAGCCGCGGGCAATCTCGGTGAAGCTCATCGGTTCAGTGCCAGCTTCGGCAGGTCGCGATAGACATGCTCGCCAAGGTCCAGCGACCCGGTCAGCACGCCCGCCTCGACCCAGGTGTCGAAGACCTTCTGCAGCCCGGCGACGAAGGCGTCATCGATCGCGACCGGCTGATAGGCGGTCTGCTCGGCAAAGAGCGGCTCGACCGTGGCGCGGTCCTGCTTGCTGAAACTCTCGTAGAAGGTCAGATAGGCTTCCCTGTTGTCGCGCGACCATTGATAGCTCTTGTCGATCCGCGCAAGATAGTCCTGGAGCGCCTTCAGCTTGGCGGGATCGGCCAGTGTCGGCTCGGTCACGGCATAGACGGCGTTGCCGGTATTCACCCCCTGCCCGTCGAACAGCTCGCGCGCGCCGAGGACGCCGGTGCTGCGCGCCTTGTAGATGCCCCAGATCGCCCAGGCATCGATCGATTCCGACTGGAACGCGGCCGAGGCATCGGCGGGCGTCAGGAAAGCGAGCTTCACATCAGACTGCGCGATCCCCGCCTGTTTCAGCGTCCCGATGGTCAGGTAATGCGCGACGCTGCCCCGCGTGGTGGGCGAGATGGTCTTGCCCTTCAGGTCCGCCAGCGTCTTGATCGGGCTGTCCTTGGGCACGATGATCGAGGTGCCGAGCCCCCCGTTGTTGAAGGCCGCGGCGATCTTGATCTTCGAGCCGCCCGCAATCGCGCTGACCGCAGGGCTGTCGGCGGACATGCCGACGTCGATGGCACCCGCCTTCAGCGCCTCATGCAGGTTGACCGCAGCCGGGTAGACCGACCATTCGATCTTGTAGGGCAGATCGTCCAGCAGGCCCGCGGCCTCGAGCCGGGCGCGCTGCTCTCCGACCTGATCGCCGATCCGCAGGGTGACGCCCGACAGGTCCTGCGCCCATCCGGGCAGCGCGATCGAGAGGGTCGTCGCGGCGACAAGGCCGGCAAGGGCGCGGCGTGTGATCTTGCTCATCGGGTATCCTTTCGCTCACTCGGCCGCGACGCGGCGCGTGGCATGGCGATTTTCGGGCTTGGAGAGGCCAAGCGAGTCGCGGAAGGTCGTGCCTTCGTAGTCCAGCCGGAACAGGTCGCGATCCTGCAGGATCGGGATCACCGTCTCGGCAAAGACTGTAAACTCGTCGGGCAGAGAGTTGTTGTAGACGAACCCGTCGGCGGCAGGCTCAAGGAACCAGCGCTGGAAGGCATCCGCGACCTGTTCGGGCGTGCCCACGAAATCGGTCCGGGGGGTGGCGAAGCGCTGCGCGGTTTCGCGCAGGGTCAGATTCCCCTCACGCGCCAGCCGGATCACCCGCTCCGAGGTCGAGCGGTTCGAATTCTCGGCAAAGCGCCCGACATCGGGGAATGGCGCGTCGAGGTCGTATTGCGAGAAGTCGTGTTCGTTGAACGAGCGCGCCATGATCAGCAGCGCATCTTCGATCGAGGTCAGGGCGATGAATTCCTGATACTTGCGCTCGGCCTCCTCCTCGGTCGAACCGATGACCGGGCGCAGGCCCGGCAGCACGAAAAGGTCGTCCGGGTCGCGCCCGAACCCCGCCGCGCGGCGCTTGACATCGGCATAGTAAAGCTTTGCCGAGGCGAGGTCGTCGTTCTGGACGAAGATCGCGTCCGAGCGTGCGGCGGCAAAATTCCTGCCATCCTCGGAGGCGCCCGCCTGGAAGATCACCGGCTGGCCCTGGGGCGAGCGGGACAGGTTCAGCGGCCCCTCGACCTGGAAGAACTGCCCACGATGGTCCAGCCGGTGCAGCTTGGCCGGGTCGAAGAACTCTCCGCCCGCCTTGTCATGGCTGAGCGAGTCGTCCTCCCACGAATCCCAGAGCCCCTGTACGACGTCCAAATGCTCGGTGGCGAGGCGGTAGCGGGTGGCGTGGTCGAAATGCTTGTCGCGGGAATAATTGCGGGCCGACCCTTCAAGCCAGCTCGTCACCACATTCCAGCCTGCCCGCCCGCCCGAGATATGGTCGAGCGAGCCGAACTGCCGCGCGACGTTGAACGGCTCGGCATAGCTGACGGTCAGCGTGCCCACGAGGCCGATACGCTCGGTCACGGCGGCAAGGGCCGAAAGGATCGTCAGCGGCTCAAAGCGGTTCAGGTAATGCGGGCTCGATTTCGGGGTGATATGGACGCTATCCGCAACGAACAGGAAATCGAGCTTCGCCGCCTCGGCCTCGATCGCCTGCCGTTTGTAATAGGCAAAATCGGTCGAGGCGCCGGGATGGGCGCGCGGATGGCGCCAATCGCCCCAACCCGTCCCGTTGCCATGCATCATGAAGCCAAGTTTCAGCTGACGCGCGCTCATCCGGCTTTCCTTTCGCTACAAATCACGATGATTTTTGCCGTGTTTATTCGATGCCCAGATAACTCCCATCCCGCACCCGGATGAATTCCAAAGATCACCCCGGCGAGAGAAGAATGGCACCGCCGGAGGCCGCAAAGGGGAAGCAATATCCCCGCATCGTCAGCGGGCCGGAGCGATCTCGATCAGGTCGGTCAGTTCCTCGGCGCGGAAATCGCTGACAAGAACCTTCAGCCGCAGCACCCAGAACCCGTCGAGCGGCAGCAGGAAGCGCCCGGCATCGACGATGCCGTCCTTGGCCGTGGCCTGATGGCGAAATGGACCAAGGCCATACGCGGGCTTGGAAAGCTCGACCTCGACAGGACGGGCATCTACCGGCGCGCCGTCCACGCTGAGGTAGGTCAACCGCAGAGCGACCATGCCGGCGCGGGGTGGCGAGACCTCGATCCGGGCCGCAAGCGCGCCCTCGTGCACCTGCAAGACCGCCACCTGCGGGCCGGGCGGCAGGCTGCGCGGGGGCGGCGTAAACTGCCATAAGGCGACCGCCCCAAGGATTGGCAGGATCATCAGGATCTCGACCCGGACCGCCCGGCGCAGCGGACGTGCCTCGCCCCGTTCGGCGCGCGGGGTCAGCAACAGCCGGTTCACGCCGGCCAGCGCCAGCAGCAACCCGACGAACGCCAGCTTGACCATCAGGACACGCCCGTAATCGGTATTCCAAAGCGCCGCGATATCGCGGACCTGCACCAGCGCGATCGCCACGCCAGAACCCAGAAGCAATGCAAGAACCCAGGGCACCCGCCGCGAGAACCGCGAAAGCGCGCCCTGCCCGCCTCGTGCCAGATCGACCAGCAGCGGCACCAAAGCCCCTATCCACAAGGCGGCCGAAATGACATGGGCAGCGACCGCCGGCCGCATCAACCATTGCGGCGGCGCTGTAGCGGCATGACCGGAGGTCGCAGCGGCAAGCCCCGCCAATCCCAGCGATAGGATGGCTGCAAGGCGGCCCGGCCATAACGCGACCCCCAAGGCGGCGGCGGTCGCGGCGAGGGCGAGGCCCGGCACCCCGGCCACCGCCTCGCGCCATGGTGCGACAGTGAGCAGCGCACCGGGCGAAAGGGCCAGCAGGTCCAGTCCACGGAACCCGGCATATGCGGGCAGGATCAGCAATCCCGACGCCGCAGCAAGCCGGGGGAAAGGGCTTGACCCTCCGGCAAGGATACCGCCCCCGACCGCGAACAGCAGTGCCGCGAGCAGCATGGCGCGTGAGAGCCAGAGCCCGATGCGCGTGGCGGGCGGAGCGCCTGCGACCTCCGCCAACTCTCCGCTGGGCGCCCCAACCGAAAAGAGCAACGCCCCCGCGACCGGATGCCCGTCGGACGAGGTCACGCGCCACGACAGCAGATGACTGCCGCGCCGCAGTCCCGACGGAATGCCGTAGGTCACGGCGCCACCTGCGGCATCCGCTGCGGACAGCAACCGCGTCTCGCCATCGCTCGCAGTCAGCCGCGCGACAAGCGGGCGGACCGGCTCGCTGAAGCGCAGCGTTACCGAAGGCGGGGCCGCCTCCAGCACCATACCCTCGGCCGGGTCGGAGCCGGTAAGGGCGGCATGGGAAAACGCTGTCCCCGCCGAGAGGAAAAGGGCGCAAAGTGCCCCGGCGGCTCGGACCGCCCGGATCATCCCTTGGGCAGCACCTGCAGGGCCGGAGCCGGGCGGTCAGCCGCAGCATCCGGATCAATCCAGCGCAATTGCTGGTCGCCGCAAACCTGCACCACGGGCAGGAAAACGATCCGGTGCGCATCTGCGGGGAGGGTTGCGCGCAAGGCGAACCGGGCCTTTTCGTGGTCCGGCAGCGGCCCGCCCTGCCACCCGATTTCTCCCTTGCCCGAAGTCACCTGCCAGCCCGGTTGTGCCAGCGGCTCGGCCGTCAGACCCTCGGGGATCGCGACGCGCAGCGCGGTCGTCGGCGCACCGGCGCAGCCATGTCCCACCAGCAGCGCCAGATCGACGGTCTGTCCGGCGGTGGCGGTTGCGGGGTGGATGTGGATATGCGCCAGTCCCGGCAGCGGCATCAGCGCCAGCCCCAAAGCCTGCGCAATCTTCACGCGGTTCTTCATCAATTCACCAGCTTGCTTCAAGACCCAGATGGCGCAGCGCCTCGTGCCGCAATTCGGCCAGCCGCGGATCGCCGCGATGGCGCGGATAGGGCAGATCGACCGTCAGGTCGGCCACGATGCGCGCCGGGCGCGGGCCAAGCACGATCACCCGCTGGGCGAGGAAAAGCGCCTCCTCGACATCATGGGTGACCAGAACGGCGGTCAGCCCGCTTTGCTGCCAAAGCCGGACTAGCTCGGTCTGCATCGCAAGCCGCGTCAGGCTGTCGAGCTTCCCCAGCGGCTCATCCAGCAGCAGCACGTCGGGACGATTGACCAGCGCGCGCGCAAGCGCCACGCGCTGCGCCATGCCGCCCGAAAGCTGGTGCGGATAGGCCCGGTCGAACCCATCGAGTCCGACCAGCCGGATCGCGTCATCGACGCGGCCACCCTCGCTTTTCATGACGCCCTGCGCCTCAAGTCCCAGCGCGACATTGGCGCGGACATTGCGCCAGGGAAACAGCGTGGGATCCTGAAACACTAGGATGCGTGAGGGGTCCGGGTCGGCGACCGGATCGCCGTCCACCGTGATCTCGCCCGTCCTGGGATGATCCAGCCCGGCAACCAGCCGCAGCAGCGTGGACTTGCCGCAGCCCGAGGGCCCGAGCAGGGCGACGAACGAGCCGGGCGCGATCTGCAGCGAGACATCGTCCAGCACCGGCAGCGGCGCGCCCTCAAGATCGAAGCGATGCGAGACCGCGCGGATGCTGATGTCGCTGCCCGCGGGCGCGATCTTCGGGGATGCGGCTACCACCGGACGACTCCTTTCTGCCAGACCAGCACCCGGTCGCGGATGCGGAAGAGAAGCGTGATCAGGCCCGAGCACATCGCCGCCATGACGAAAAGCGCGGCATACATGTTGGCATAGGCGGCCCAGCCCTGCGCCCATTGCAGATACCAGCCAAGGCCGGCCTCGACGCCCAGCATCTCGGCGACAACCAGCACCGCGAAGGATGTGGACAGGCCCATGAACAGGCCGACGAAGACATGCGGCAGCGCGGCCGGGATCGCGACGCGGGTGATCAGGAACAGGGGCGAGGCGCCCAGCGTCCGCGCGATCTCGTAATAGTCGCGATTGACCGAGGCGATGCCCGACCAGGTCAGCACCGCGACCGGGAAGGCCGTCGAGAAAGCGATCAGGAAGACGCTGGCCGAACCCGAGGTCGGGAAGATGAAGAAGGCAAGTGGCAGCCACGCGGTCGCGGGCAATGGCCCGACATAGCGCAGCAGCGGCGTCGCCCAATAGCTGACGGCCCGCGACCAGCCCATGCCTATACCGATCAGGAAGCCGGCGACCGCCCCGAAGAAGAAGCCGCGCGCCAGCAGCCAGACCGAGAACGAGGCGCTGTGAAGGATTTTCGGCCAATCATAGAGGAACACTTCCAGCATCGCCTGTGGAGTCGGAAAGAAGGGCTGCGGCAGGATCCCCGTCTTGGCGGTCAGCACCGTCCAGAGCGCCGCGCCCAGCCCGATCGCCAGCAGCCACGGCCCGCGCGAGGCGCTCCAGCGGCCGAGGCGGCCCAGCCGGTTGCCGCCGAGGCCGAGGAGGACCAGTGCGGCGGCGACCGCGCTCCAGAACAGCGCGAGTTCGCGGACCAGCGGCTGGAATGTCAGGTCGGGCCAGAGGAGCAGGACCGCAACCGCCGCGATCCAGCCCAGCGAGGCCAGCAGGGTGACACGCTGGACCACACCCTGCGACGGCTCGGCGCGGATCTCGGCCTCGATGTCGATGGTCGTCATCATGGCCTCCTAGGCGCTCAGTACGTCGGCATAGACGCGTTCGGCGAATTGCTGCGGATCGGTCGAGCGGCGGAAAATGTTGATCTCGCGCAGTTCGGTTGCATATTGCGCGATCTCGGTCTTGAGGTCCGCGCCGGTCGGCGTGTGATTGTGGGTCTGGTCGTTCAGGACCGCGATCAGATCCTCGACCGTGCGGTTCTTGGGCGCCTGCGGCAGGAAGGCCTTGGCCGCATCCTCGGGACGGGCGACGGTCCAGTCCTGCGCCTCGAGCAGCGCACGCGTTACCGCTGTGGCCGTCGCCGGATCGTCGCGGACCAGACTACCGCTGAGCCCGGCGATGCAGCAGACCCGGTTCTCGAACCCGTGATCGAGGTTCGAGGCCACCTGCACATATTTCTCCGGCGTATCCTTGAGCCAGAAGAAGGCGCGCGGATCACCGTCGGCGATCGCGTCAATCTCGCCGCGCTCGGCGGCGATCTCGAGCACGTCGGTCGAGAAGGCGCGCCATTTCACATCGGTTTCCGGGTTGATCCCCGCCTGATGCAGCAGGATCGAGAAGAAGTTCTTGCCCGGCGCGGCAAGATCGGTCACGCCGATCGTCTTGCCCTTCAACTGCGAAAGCTCGGTGATGCCGGTGGATTTCAGCGCCACCAGACGCGAGCAGCCGCCATGGGTGCCCGCCGTGATCTTGACGTCGAAGCCCTGCTCCAGCGCCTTCAGCCAGCGCAGCGCCATGCCGATCCCGCCATCGGCCTTGCCGGTGGCGATGGCCTCCAGCAGCGCCTCGGTCGATGCGCCGAAGTTGACGATCTCGACATCCAGCCCATGCTTTTCGAAGATGCCGTGATCCTTGGCGACAAAGACCGGAGCAAGGCAGATCGCCGAGGCGTTCGAGGCGAATTTCAGCGGTGTCAGCCCCCCTGCCCCCTGTGCGCGGGCAAGCGAGCCGAGCCCGAGGCCCAGGAAGGGCGCGGCCAGCGCGACACCAAGCCCGGATTGCAGCAGGCCGCGGCGGTTCGTCGTGATCTTGGTCATGGTCATCCCCTTCGGATCGCGCCTATTCGGCGGCATGGCTGCGGACGGCTTCGTCCGCGACGAGGGCGCGCACACGCGGGATCAGATCCCGGCCATAGCGCAGGGCGTCATTGAGTGGGTCGAAGCCGCGGATCAGGAAGGTCGAGATCCCCAGCCGGTAGTAGTCCAGCATCGCCTCGGCCACCTGATCGGGGGTGCCGACCAGAGAAGTCGAGTTGCCGTTCGCGCCGGTCAGCGCGGCGATTTCGGTCCAGAGCCGCTTGTCGAGGCGCGATCCCTTGGCGGCGGCGGCCAGCAGGCGGCGCGAACCCTCGTTCTGGGGCGCGGCTGGGTTGAGTGTATTGACCAGCCGCTGGCCGCCGCCAGCCGCACGCAAGGCCCGCGCGCGCTCCAGGATGCGGGCAGCCTTGTCCCATGCGGCATCCTCGGTTTCAGCAAGGATCGGGCGCAACGACAGCGAGAAACGCGGGTTGCGCCCATGTTTGGCCGCCTCCGCCCGGACAGTTGAAACGGTCTCGGCCACCTGCTCATAGGTCTCGCCCCAAAGTGCGTAGACATCGGCATGTTGCCCCGCAACCTCGATCGCGGCAGGCGAGGAGCCGCCGAAATAGACCGGCACCCCTTCCGGCCCTTCGGGCTTCACGTCCGAGAACCCACCCTTCACGCGGTAATAGGTTCCGGCGTAGTCGAACGGCATCTCGCTGGTCCATTCGCGGCGCACGATGTCGAGATATTCGCGGGTGCGGGCATAACGCTCATCCTTGGTCAGCCAATCGCCATCCTGCTCAAGCTCGCGGTCATTGCCGCCGGTGATGACATGGACGGCCACCCGTCCATCGGTCAGGTGATCGAGCGTCGCAAGCTGGCGCGCCGCCAGCGTCGGCGCGGTGAAGCCCGGACGATGGGCCAGCATCAGCTTGAGCCGCCGCGTGACGCTTGCGACATACTGCCCGACGAAAAGGCTGTCGGGTGTCGCCGAGTGAAAGGCCAGCAGGACGCGGTCGAAGCCACCCTGTTCGTGGATCGCGGCCGAAGCCCGGATGAACTCCCGGTCAATCACCGGACCTTGCCGGGCGATGGTTTCCGAGGCGTTGTGATTGCCGATGAAGCCGATGAATTCGACGGTCATGTCCTTCTCCTCTCTCAGGTTCCCAGCGCGGTGCGACCTGCTGCCAGCAGGACGCTGTCCTCCTGCGGGCTGTGGATGCGGCCGCAGAGAACGTCGCGATAATGGCGTTCCAGCGGGTTTCGCCGGCTGATGCCGTGATTTCCGGCAAGCTTGAGCGCGCCCTCGACGGCCGCGATCGCGTTTTCGGTGGCGATATGCTTGATGATCCCAACCTCGCGCGCGGCAGGCACCTGCCCGGCATCCGTCTCGGCGGCGGCGGAGGCGATCAGGCGCCGGTTCACGGCGATGCGCTCCTCGATCCCGCCGACGGCCTCCTGCATACGGGGCAATTCGGCCAAGGGCTTGCCGAGGTTGGCGGGCACGCGGGATTTCAGGAATGCGACGATCCAGTCGCGGCCAGCCTCGGCCACGCCGGTGTAAAGGGCTGCGATCAGCAGACTCGACCACGCGATGACCTCGTCGCCGCGGATCGCCCATTCGGCGGGGCGCCGGATATCCGCCGCGTGATCGGCAGGCAGGTAGACGTCGCGGAACTCGATGTCATGGCTCGAGGAGGCGCGCAGTCCCAGCGTGTCCCAGCCGGGGATGATGCGAACGCCCTCGGCATCCATCGGCACGAGGAACTGCCCGACCCGCGGCTCCTCCTCGTCCGTGCGCGCCCAGACGACGCCCCAGCGCAACCCCTCGCTGCCGGTCGAATAGATCTTGCGCCCGGTGAGCAGCCAGCCATCACCTGCCTGACGCGCCACGGTCTCGGGCAGGCCGCCGCGCATTGGCGTGCCAAGCGCCGGTTCGACCCGCAGGGCGTTGATGAGTGCCCCCTCGGTCGCGGCGGCACGCACGACGCGTTTCACCAGCGCCTCCGGCCAGCGACCGCGATGCAGGGTCGCCAGATGGGCGTATTGCATCACCAGGATCAGCGCCACCGCCGGATCGCCCCGGCCGATCTCTCGGATGACGGATGCGGCAAGCCCAAGCCCCGCCCCCTGCCCGCCAAATTGCTCGGGCGCAGTCAGGGCGAGCAAGCCAGCGTCGCGCAGGGAGGCGACATGTCGGGTCGGGAAGCGTCCCGCCAGATCGTCCTCTGCCGCGCCCGAGGCGAAGGCGTCCCCCAGGCTGCGGGCGATCCCGATTTCGGCTGGCTCCGCAGTGACGGTCGAGATGAGCATCAGGATTTGCTCCCGGCTGGTTAAAACTCGATAAATGTAGTCGTATTAACTCCACGCCTCCATTCCAAAGCAGACAGCGTCCAGGGAAGAAATTGCTATTCCGGGGCGGCCGGGCATATGTCGCGTGCTTCTGACGTCCACTGCGCTCCTCACGCGGCGGCTTCTATAACTCGCTCTCGGGGCCTGCCGCCGGCGCACGCCCGTTTCGCTTGCGGATTCTGCCGAGGCCGGTGCTGCGGCCAATGTCATCCAGGCCGCCGCCGATCACATGAGAGATATAGCGCCTCGCCCCTTTGATAGGCGGTGATGAAATCGGGAATCATGCCCTCGATCATCGCGGCGTTATGGCCGGGCTGGGTCGGTAAAGAGTAAGCGCTGTCCCAGCCCCACCTTCCAGCGCGCTTTCTGATGGGATCGCTGGCATCCATTGTTGTTT
>Ga0160472_100734_pt1 | contig 14990 bp, 9 predicted proteins | sample HID1973M_E11MG_FD_108267 | JGI IMG/M metagenome (GOLD analysis project Ga0160472, IMG submission 108267) | Enriched mosquito-associated microbial communities from UW Madison campus, WI, USA - HID1973M_E11 MG | ecosystem: Host-associated > Arthropoda: Insects > Digestive system > Unclassified ... | reverse complement strand
GGCATCCCGGCATGGATGCCGGGATAGCCGCGTCAGGCCATGGATGGCCGGTCGCGGCGGGCCCACGGAGCAATGCCGGAGTGAGGGCACCCCGAGCCTTAGCGAGGGGCCGAATGGAGGGGCCAAGACCTTGACACGTACCGCGTTTGCCAAAAGTGACTCGCTGTAAGAGCGAAACCGTCAGCGGCCGTTACCGCAGCAACGGATATGCACTCAGCTCAGCCAGCCAAAGATCAGTCGCCTATCAGGGCGCTATCGCCAGCAGGGCTAGCTCCTACAGAAGATAGAGCAACCCCGAAGTACCGAATCAACCCGGGATCGAACTCAAACCTCGCGGTTCAAGCAGAAACCTTCCCCTGTCGATGATCAGCAAAAAACACCTTCCCCTTGCCAATCCGGTCAGAAGCCTTTGGCAAATTCGCCACCTGGCCATCCTGCCCATCCACATACCAGTAGCAATGGCTCACAGCCCGAGTAATCCCCACATACGCCAGACGCAGAATTTCGTCCTTCTGCGCATTATCATAAGCCTCGATGTCACCAGCCTTCCCCAGCCCCACCATGCGATACACCTGATTCTTGTACGGCGAACTGGTCAAATGCTGGCAATCACCAAGCAAAAACACCGCATCAGCCTGCAACCCCTTGGCACTGTGGTAAGTCAGCTGCTTCAACCGCCGAGCCTCCTGCGGCAAGCTAGAATCAACATTAACTACCGACTGAATATGATTTGAAATCAACAACTTATCGCTACTTTTTCGATAAAGCATCAAGATCGAATCGCCCCGCCGGTAATGCTCGATCAATCGCTGGGCCATACCCTGGTCATCACGATCAAGCACATTCACCGGCAACAACTCCCGCGGCTCGCCACTGGCCCTGGCCTTTTTCCCGGCAATGGCCGGCGCCGCCCGCACAATGTGCTCGGCGGCATCGATGATGTACTGGTGGCTGCGGTAGTTATCACTGAGCATGACCCGGGTGGTGCCCGGTGACGGGAATTCCTTGTTGAACTCCATGAAATAACTCGGCGAACTGCCCCGCCAGCCGTAGATCGACTGCCAGTCATCACCGACACACAGCAATGAAGAACGCTGGGCGCCGCGTCCGACGTGCATGGCCGGCCCGCGGCTGCGGATTTCTGCCAGACTCGCCCGTATCCAGGAGACGATTTGCGGGGAAACGTCCTGAAATTCGTCGATCATCAGGTGCGACATTGGACGCAATAAATCATCGCCAATCAGCTTCAGGTTTTCCGGCGAGTGCTCACTGAATAGCGCGAACATCCGGTTATAGGTCATCACTGGCGGCTTCTGATCGAGCAAATGATCTTCCAGCGCCCGCCAGTAAAGACTCAAGGCCTCGAAGAAGTAGCGGTCCGGATCATCCTTGGCGAACGTCATCTGCCCGACAGCACCGGGCACGTCCAGGCCAAGATTCTCGATGAAGCCGGCGGCGGCCACAAAACAGTCCAGCAATGGCGCACTCGCCAGCTCACCCTTGACCTTGTAGTCGAAGCCAGGACCCGCACTGGCATCGCCGGCCAGGGATGCGAGGACGCGTTTTGACGCATCGTAACTATCCAACCAAATCAAAGGCTTACGGCAGAAAGCTTGAAACAGGGTGCGTTTCACCGCCCATTCGGCGCGCACACTGAGTTTGGCATTGGGACGGCTGACCTGAGGATTTTCCCGAGGATCGAACCCCAACACCACCCAGGCATCCAGGGACGGGATGTAACCGTGGCAATGAAAGGTCGAGCCGTTGATGTCGAAGGTCTGGCGTTTGGGTTCGATGCCCTTGATCGGCCAGGCGCCCGCGCGAAACCACAGGTCTTCGATGACGTCGCAAAGCTCCTCATCACGTTTGGCCGCCAGTTCGGTGACCGCCACGCGCTTCTGCACATCCGAGTGATCCCGTTCCAGCTCCTTGAGCTGCAAGGCATGGCGCGACAGTGGCTTGATCAGTTCGCGAAAGCGCTCATCACGGGTATGCAGCGCGTGATAGCAGGCGTTGAGTTGCTGGCGCTGGGCATCGTTGATGCGCAGGTCGAACGGGTTGCTGTCGACCTCCTCGGCACCGCCCGGCGCCCGCAGGCTCAGGTTTTCAAAGGCCTGCAGGCGCTCGAAACCCGGCAGGCTGCGCACCATCGGCAAAATCCGTGAGTGGAAGGTCCGCACCAGTTCCCGCGCCTCGGGCAGGCTGATGGTGCGTCCCCAGAGCGCAAACAGTTCGATCAGCTTGTAGATGAAGTCCTTGCGCGACTCCCGGGTAAAGGTCACCACCGTCATGGAGCCGAGCTCAAAGCCCAGGTAATGGTTGAGCAACAACAGGCGCAGCACCAGGGTGGTCGATTTCCCGGCACCGGCGCCAGCGATGACCGATGTGGTCGGCGTATCGCTGAAGATCATCTTCCACTGCGCGCTGCTGGGCTGGGCGTGGGGCGGCAAAAACCGGGCAACGTCGGCCTTCATGCGTTTTTTCAATTCTGCCGTCAGCGGCAGGCGCCAGTCGTCGAACAGCAGTTCGTCGACATGGGGTGGTCGGTGTTCGCTGCAGCGCGTGTCGCGAATCAGCAGCACTTGCCGGCCTTCTTCCAGCCCTTCCGCCTTGCCCTCTTTAAAGCCGTAATCCACCCCGGCGCTATGCCCGCTGCGAAAGCCGTCGGCCTGGCCGTGCAACCACGACGCCCGGTGTTGTGCCCGCAGGCGGGTCAGGCTGTGACCGAAGAAACGTGCCAGCAGGCGCTTGATCAGCGGCATCTCGGCCAGGGGACGAAGTTCAGGAGGAAGATCGGGGGTGTGTTGCGGCACGCGGACTGACTCCAGGGTGTGAGGCTGTTGAGGGCTATGTTGTCTGCATTTGTCTTCGAGTTCTAGTGAAATGCTTATGACTCATTGGCTTATGCCATGAACTGAAGGTGGGGTGAGAACGTTTCGAGCCTCCTTAACATCAAATAAACTGATTGGAATGCCGCAATTTTTACGCTTTTTATCGATGTTTAGGTGATGGATTATGGTCGCCATCAACCACCGGTGTCGCTTCGTGGTCCAAGCCCTGCGCCCCATGACGAACCTTTCTGGAGACGATCATGCTTGAACTCAGACCTTTCAACTCCCTCGGCGGCGCCAACCACGGCTGGTTGGATGCCCATCACCACTTTTCGTTCGCTGAGTACCACGATTCCATGCGTATGAACTGGGGCAATCTGCGCGTCTGGAACGATGACGTGATTGCTCCGGGCACCGGTTTCCCCCAGCACCCCCACCGCGACATGGAAATCATTACCTATGTCCGTGAAGGGGCCATCACGCACCAGGACAACCTTGGCAACAAGGGACGTACCGAAGCGGGTGACGTTCAGGTCATGAGCGCCGGCACCGGTATTGCCCACAGCGAGTACAACCTGGAGTCGACCGAGACGCGGATTTTCCAGATCTGGATCATTCCCAACGAATCAGGCCTGGCTCCGTCCTGGGGCGCCAAGCCGTTTCCGAAAGGCGAGCGTGAGGGTTTTGTGACCCTGGCCAGCGGCAAGGACGGTGACGATCAGAGCCTGCGGATTCGTGCCGATGCACGACTGGTGGCGGCCAACCTCAAGGCTGGCGAGTCGGCGGAGTATCGACTGGACAATGGACGACGTGCCTACCTGGTGCCCGCAACGGGGGTCATAGAAGTCAATGGCTTGCGTGCACAAGCTCGAGACGGAGTTGCGGTGGTCGATGAGCAGGTGCTGCGGGTGACGGCGGTCGACGACAGTGAAATTGTGTTGGTTGATCTGGCTTGATACCGCACAACTGTGGGAGCCAGCCTGCTGGCGATAGCGGTGGGTCAGTTGCAGCCAACGCTGCCTGTACCGCCGCCATCGCGAGCGGGCTCGCTCCCACATTGATTGGCGCTTACTTAGCGCTAATCGCCCCATCCACCAACGTCTGCGCCTCGGCCACCAACTGCTTGAGGTGGTCATCGCTGACAAAGCTTTCGGCGTAGATCTTGTAGATGTCTTCAGTACCCGACGGACGCGCCGCAAACCAGCCGTTTTCGGTCATGACCTTGAGGCCGCCGATGGCCTGGTCGTTGCCCGGTGCATGGCTGAGGATGCTCTGGATCGGCTCGCCGGCCAGTTGGATCGAGGTGACCTGTTGCGGCGACAGCTTGCTCAGCAAGGCCTTCTGCTCAGGGTTGGCCTTGGCGTCCACGCGCACCGAGAAGGGTTCGCCCAGTTCATCGGTCAGGGCACGGTAGGCCTGGCTCGGATCGCGACCGGTGCGGGCGGTCATTTCCGCGGCCAGCAAGGCCGGAATCAACCCGTCCTTGTCGGTGCACCAGACGCTGCCATCTTTGCGCAGGAACGACGCCCCGGCACTTTCTTCACCGCCGAAACCCAGCGATCCGTCGAACAGGCCATCGGCAAACCACTTGAAGCCGACCGGCACTTCGTACAGGCGACGACCCAGGCGTTTGGCCACGCGGTCGATCAGGCCGCTGCTGACCACGGTTTTACCCACGGCGGCATCGGCGCGCCATTGCGGACGGTTCTGGAACAGGTAGTCGATCGACACCGCCAGGTAGTTGTTCGGCGCCAGCAGGCCGCCCGATGGCGTGACGATGCCATGGCGATCGTGGTCCGGGTCGCAGGCGAACGCCACGTCGAAACGCGACTTGAGGCCGATCAGGCCCTGCATGGCGTGACTGGAAGAAGGGTCCATGCGGATCTGCCCGTCCCAGTCGACGGTCATGAAACGGAACGTCGAATCGACCTCTTTGTTCACGACATCCAGGTCCAGACGGTAATGCTCGGCAATCGCCGACCAATAGCGCACCCCTGCTCCACCCAGCGGATCGACACCCAGGCGCAGCTTGGCGTCGCGGATGGCGTCGAAGTCGATCACGTTGATCAGGTCGGCGACGTAGGTGTTGAGGTAATCATGGCGATGGGTAGTGCTGGCCTTGAGCGCCTGCTCGTAGCTGATGCGTTTGACCCCGGCGAGCTTGTTGGCCAGCAGTTCGTTGGCCTTGGCTTCGATCCACTTGGTGATGTGGGTGTCGGCCGGGCCGCCGTTGGTCGGGTTGTATTTGTAGCCACCGCTTTGCGGCGGGTTGTGGGACGGTGTGATGACAATGCCGTCGGCCAGGCCCGAGGTGCGTCCGCGGTTGTAGCAGAGGATCGCATGGGAAACCGCGGGCGTCGGGGTGTACTCGTCGCCCTCGGCGATCATCACGGTGACGCCGTTGGCCGCCAGTACTTCCAGCGCGCTGGCGCCGGCCGGGGTGGACAGCGCATGGGTATCGATGCCGACAAACAACGGACCATCGATGCCTTGAGCCTCGCGATACAGGCAGATCGCCTGACTGATCGCCAGGACGTGCCATTCGTTGAAACTCAAGTCGAAGGAGCTGCCTCGATGCCCCGAGGTGCCGAATGCCACGCGCTGGGTGGAGATGGACGCGTCAGGCTGGCCGGTGTAATAGGCCGTAACCAGTCGCGGGATGTCGACCAACAAAGCTGCCGGTGCCGGTTTGCCCGCAAAAGGACTGAGTGTCATGCAAAACCTCTGGAATAGAGTGGCTCGATAATGGATCGCAGTTTACTGGCACTTTGACCGCAATGCGACGGGATCGATCCAGCCTCCAGAAAGAGTTTTATCGTCCTGCTCAGTCATCAGCCTCCAGGCGCAACGCATCCCCCAATAACACCAGTGCAGCAGCCAGATCATGATCACCTCCGAAGGAGTGGCTCAAGCGCATATGCTGCAGATACAAACCCTGCTGACTGAACAACTCGCCCGGCGCAATCACCACTTGATGCACCAGCAGGCGCTGGAATACCCGGCGCACATTGACCTTGCGCAGGGAACGCACCCAGAGGGTCGCGCCGCCCTGGGGCTCGACAAATTCCAAGGCGTCGCCCAGGCGTTCCTGCAACAGCTGGGTCATTTGCCCTTTGCGCTCCTTGAGCAGGCGCCTCAACACCTGCAGGTGCTGATCGATGCGTCCATTGCTGTAAAGCCGGGCAATGGCTTTCTGGCGAATCGGTGAAAGGCGGAATGAGCGCAACAGAAAATGCCGTTGCAGTTCGCTACTCAGGTGCCGCGAAAGCAAATAACCATAGGGGGCTTCCGGGCCGATGAATTTCTCGAAGGTGGAAAACACCATCAGCCGCTCGGGAGCCAGCAGGTCACGGAAACGCAGGGTATCGGCTTCGAAACCGAGCTCGCCGTGGCAGTCGTTTTCCAGCACCCAGCTGTCATATTGCTCCAGCACGTCGGCGATGGCCTGACGGTTGGACGCCGCAGACAAGCTGCCGCGGGGCATGTTCAAGCCCGATGACACCATCATCAGACGGACCGGCTCGGTGTCCAATAGCAGCTTGAGCCGCTCAGGGTCGAGGCTGCCGTCCGCCTGCAAGGGCAGCTCGATAACCCGTACGCTGGATGCCTGCAACAAACGCAGGATGGCCCAATCGCAGGGTGACTCGACGACCACTGTGGCGTCCTTCAGACCCAGCACAGTAATGAGGATCTCCAAAACACCGCGCAAATCTGCACCGATGTAGACGTCATCGGCATGCCAGCAGCGCACGGGTGACGTGGTGTAGCGCGCCGCCAGGGCCGTGCGCAGTTCCAGTTCGCCACAAGGTTGCGCGGATGGCTGGGGATCACGCGGGTACTGACGCAGCAGCTCTCGTTCCATCAGCAGCAACGGACTGTCGAGGGGCTGCAATAAACTCGGTTCGTCGGCGCTCAGCACCAGCATCCCGGGGCGCCTGGTGTTGACATAGACGGTTTCCAGCAGGTCCTTGCCACTGCGCAACAGGTTGATCGACGACACCGGCAAGGCGTAATAACCGGACTTGGCAACCGAATAGACGCGTCCTTCCTTTTCCAGCAACGAATAGGCGTACTGAATGGTCGAAATCGACACGTTCAGGCGCTCCGCCAGATTGCGCAGGGATGGCAGGCGGGTGCGCGTATCGCCCGCGGATTCGTTGATCAGGCAGGTCAGGTAGCGGTATACCGCCTGGTAGGCAAAGGCAGTTTCTCGTGGACCTTTCATGGGCGCAGGCCGAACGCACGATTGATCAGTCGACACCGGATCAACGACCCACCGACCATTCGTCCGCCAGTTCGGCGTCCGGAGCGTCATCGCCCTGATCTGGCGGCGCGTTGCTGTCCGTTGCAATCGCTGCCTGCGCGGCAATATCAGGCACGGGCCCCATGCGATACAACTTGCCCAGCAGGGCGACAGGCAATCCGCTGACATCCACCATCCATTGCATGATCTGCTCGGCGACCGCTTCCCCCTGCATCGCCCGGTGTATCTCCGGCAGGGCCACCAGCATGCCGGGGTGGCATTGCCGCAGAAAGCGCTCAAGCCCAGCCGCGTTGTCGCCGAAAGGCGCAAACAGCATGCACACCAGCTGCGCCTCGGTCAGGCCCAGGCTCAGTTGCGCCTCAGCCGTATTGCGCCCGCGTTGTTCGGCCAGCAACGCCGGGTTGGCGAATGCCGCCAGGGCCTGTTCGTACAATCGCTCGGGAAGCCGTTTGCGGCGCATTTTCACCAGGGCACGTTGCAGGTATTCGGCGATGCCTGCGGCATAACTGCGCCTTTCGACGTAGTTCGCCTGCAAACCACGAAGATGCGCGCAGATCGTCAGGCTGACGTACGGGCTATCTCGCAGTTGCGCGTCCAGTTCATCGGCGTGGCAGCCGAGAAAATCGGTCAACAATGGCCAACGCTCTTCCAGGTTGCTGACCAGAATGTCGCTGATATCGATACAAGAGGTGCGACGACACACTTCAAACTCATCGGTCTGACGCCAGAGGGCTTGGCCATACTCGTCGTAGAACCACCGATAACAATCGCTGCCCAATTCATCGAGCAAAGTGAACAGGCCTGTGTAATCCGTTATGCCAAGATTCGACAGAGCGATTCCGGCCTTGGCGGCCCCACGCTTGAGACCTTCGATAAAGTGCTTCTGCTGGGCGCAGGGTTCGCCAATGATCAAGGCATCGACACCCCCCCGCCACCGCGCAACCTGCCCATAAAACTCGCCCGTGGTGAGGTGGCCGAAGTCCCAGAGATCCAGCGGACCATCCCACTGCCGGCGATGCCCAATCATCAGAAGATTCAGACGGTTCGACTCACGACCAGCGTCCGATACCGGCGTCAGATGGCAAAAGGGCAGGATTTGTCGATCATCCACCATTAACACTTCCACGCGCGGGTCGTCGTAGGCAAACAGTGCGCTGTGGGTGCGATGCATATTTTCCAGCACGGCGGGGCTGACCCCATTCAAATGCAACGCGGCGACGCGGAGCTTGAACGTCACTGGCGACCTGGAGGCGATCGTCAATTGCGCGGCACGCAGCAACGCCAACGTGTAACAACTGTCACGGGAGCCGGTCTGGATGGCCAATACCTTGAACTCGCCGATGCGCTGCATCCCCCCCGCCGCTACCGTCAGGCGCTGGATCAATAACTGCAACGCCGTGCGTTCGGCTCGCGAGAAGAAACCCAGCAAACGTTGCAATACTTGTTGATAGACGTAGGTCATCGCTTGATCATGAATGCTGGTCATCTTTATTTACCTGGTACTCGTTAATTCGATATCGCGCAAACAGGACAGACGACGGGATGTCTGCACGGTCTGAGTCATGGGCATTATTACTAAATGCTAACACCGGAATTTTCTGGACATTATTTTGCAAGTTCAGCACTGAACCGCGCGCGGATCGCGCGCGCGGGCCCTGGACGGCCGAATGACAAGGGATAGAGGGGTGTTGCTGAAAGTCTTAGGAAATGTCTTACATTGTCCCACAGACAATTAACACGAGAAATAAAGAAACTTCTTTCCGTTATCTCAGGTGAAACTACACAAAAACGTACAGTTTCTGAAATATGCAGAAATATTGAGAATTGAACAGTATCAGCCTGACACACAGCCATGACTCGTTCCTTGAGATGAAAGTAATCATTCAATTATCAGGGCTTAGTGGCTGATTAGAAGCTACAGATTGAGAGCAAAAACCAGTTCAGTTGCTGAAAGGGTTGATCAAGTGGCTGAAACGATTAATGTTTGTCGTAGGAGGTGCCGAAGGCTGCGATCTTTTGAACCTGCTTTCTGATTGCCGGCATTAACAGATGGCAGCCTTGCGCAACCCCATTGGGGGTCAGAGGAAGGGATTGCGTGCAGGCACACAATCCCTCTGGATTACACCGGTTCGACCTGCAGGGCGACCCGTTCGCGGCACGGGCATTCATCCATGTAGCGGTGGGCTTCGACGAACTCGGCAAACGGGAACACCCGGGTCTTGAGCGGCAGCAGAACGCGGTCGGCGGTCAACTGATTGATGTCGCGCAAGGCACGTTGCAGTGCGGCCTGGTCCTGAGAAATGCCCAGTTCCGGCTTGCCGGTGAAGTTGCCGATGCAGTGCACGAAGAACTGGATGTTCTTCTGGAACGCGGCGCAGGCCGGGAACGGCGTCTGGTTGCCGCCTTGCAGGCCGTACAGCACCAGGCTGCCCCTTGGCGCCAGGACGTCGCCGAGCAACGACATCTGCGGGCCGCCCAGGCCATCGAAAACCACATCCACACCACGGTTGTCGGTGATCTTGTTGACCCGCATGAGCAGATCTTCGTCCTCGGTGACGATGACTTTCTCGGCACCCAGGGACAACAGGTATTCGCGCTCGTCCTCGGTCTTGGTCGCGGCAATCACCCGCACGCCCAGGGCCTTGCCCAACTGGACGAAGGAAGGACCGGCGCAGTGACTGGCGTCCGTGACCAGGGCGAATTGCCCGGGTTTGACCCGCGCCAGGTCGGCGTAGGCGAAGTAGGCAATCAACAGTGGCGTGTAGTGCACGGCCGCTTGAATCGGGCTGAGCACGTCCGGGTAGCGGGTGACCGACGAGCGCGGCAGTACGATCAGTTCGCCGTAGACCGGATAGTCGTTCGGGCTCTGGGCCGGGAAGCTGGCAACCTTGTCGCCGACCGCCAGGTCATCGACGCCCTCGCCGACGGCGGTCACGACACCGGCCATTTCCTGGCCAATACCGGCCGGCAGGCGAGCCTGGGACGGGGCAAGGTTCTGGCGCCACAGCGTGTCGTACCAGCTGATGCCGATCGCTTCGACGCGCACCTGCACTTCGCCCGGTGCAGGCAAAGCCGCCGCATGCTCTTCGCATTTGAGCACCTCGGCAGGACCAAACTTGTGAAAACGGATCGTGCGGGACATCACAAACCTCGCCAATTGAACCTCTAATGCCATGAACTCTAGCCGGGCTTTTAACCCAAGACTATCTGTGGCTATTAATAGTCGACATGCCTGTCATCGATTTCGCTGCCACCCTCGCCAGATTCCGCAGAACCTGCGCGCGTGAACGGGAAATCGGAATTACCCGTGCAGAGTACCAGCCTTTGCCCGTAATATTCCTGCTGGCCATTGTTCTCATATGGCCGCTCACGTCAAGTTGCTGACTCTGCCAGGATCCCAGATGAATCGTAATGACCTGCGTCGTGTCGACCTGAACCTGTTGATCGTATTCGAAACATTGATGCACGAACGCAGCGTGACCCGCGCTGCGGAGAAGCTGTTCCTCGGCCAGCCCGCCATCAGCGCCGCGCTCTCGCGCCTGCGCGGGCTGTTCGACGACCCGCTGTTCGTGCGCACCGGCCGCAGCATGGAGCCGTCCGCCCGGGCGATCGAAATCTTCGCCCTGCTCTCCCCGGCGCTGGATTCGATTTCCACGGCCGTCAGCCGCGCCGCCGAATTCGATCCTGCCACAAGTACCGCGGTGTTCCGCATCGGCCTATCGGACGACGTCGAGTTCGCCCTGCTGCCAATGCTGCTCAAGCGCCTGCGCGCCGAATCCCCGGGGATCGTCCTGGTGGTGCGGCGGGTTAATTACATCCTGATGCCAGGCTTGCTCGCCTCAGGGGAAATTTCCATCGGCGTCAGCTACACCGCCGACCTGCCGGCAAACGCCAAGCGCAAAGTGCTGCGGCGCAGCCAGCCCAAGCTGTTGCGCGCCGACACCGTGCCCGGCCCCTTGAGCCTCGACGACTACTGCGCGCGCCCCCATGCGCTGGTGTCGTTCGCCGGCGACCTCAGTGGCTTTGTCGATGAAGAGCTGGAAAAACTCGGGCGCAAACGTCATGTGGTACTTGCGGTACCACAGTTCAATGGCCTGGGCACCCTGCTCGCCGGCACCGACATCGTCGCCACGGTACCGGACTACACCGCCGAAGCCCTGACCGCCGCCGGCGGCTTGCGCGCGGAGGATCCGCCCTTGCCGGTGCGCACCTTTGAATTGCACATGGCCTGGCGCGGGTCGCAGGACAATGACCCGGGTGAACGTTGGTTGAGATCGCGGATTCAGATGTTCTTTGGCGACCCTGAGAGTCTTTAGGCGTCGCCGGATTGGCTGTTTATCTGATCATTTATGCCTTTCCACAAACCATGGAGCTCCATTCACTTCCAGTGGATTGCTACATTGGGGGCATATCTGAGGGCATGCTTTGGATGGTTTGAAAAGGATGCCCCCAGTCTAACGCCACAACAAGACCTAACCCTCGACGTAGTTAAGCGCCACCAGAATCGCACCCCAGCGCACCCGGAAAGCAGTCAACGCTCTGGTCGCTTTGGCGCAGCAACACCAAATCGCGCGAAGGTATTCTGGGGCAGCTAACCGGTAATTGCCTGTCTACCTCAAGCCCCTTAGAAAGCAGCATGTCTGAACTCCAAAAGGAATAAGGATGCAGTTCGTCTGGTACCGAAAAGAAGCGTCAGTCGACGTGGTTAAGCCCCCAACTCCTCGTGTCTCTCCATGGGGTCAACCGCACCCTGCCCTTCAATTTCCCTTGCCAAAAACGGCGCGCGCCGCCGCAAATAGTCCAATTTGATGTCGCCATCGAAAAATGCTGTTGCGTACTCTTCACGGACCTTCAGGCAATCGTGGTCGTTCAGTTTCAGGCGTGTGATGGTAGCGAGCACCCGCGCCTCAATCGCGGGATCAAGACCCTCGCCGGGAATAACCTGGTAGCTGACCAGTTCAAGACGAAACCACCCATCCTCGACCTCGAAAGGGTCTAGGACATCCTGGTAGTTGTTCTTGCGGGCATTCATTAGCGTGCAGGCCAAGCGATAGTTCTGCCATTCGTATACGTCCTGCCACGCATGAGACTTAGCTAGCATATGGTCCACTGAACCACCGCCCGTGACTCGCTCGATATAGATACAGATATAGGCGCAGAGACGGCCGTACGCCTCCATCAAGTCCGGTAGAGCATGGGTCCACACAGGTGGAAACTTGTCAGCCGGAATATCTTCGCGTGTTTGCGCCACTACCTTCCTGGGCCGCCCTCTACGCGCGGGCAAGCCCTCCTCACCTACCAGTTCGGCAATGGCTCGATGACCAGGCTTTCTGACTATTTCATCAAAGCTCTCAGGCTCATTCGCCGGCTCGACTCGAATCATGCGTTGCCCAACCTCTGCTCGCGGAAGTTGCTCCAGCGAACCCAGAAAGAATCGACATCACTCAAGCTACCCCCGAAGTGCCGAGTCAATATCGCTAAGTGTGCTCTGCTGCTCAGCTGTCAAAGGCGCCTTCTGCAGGCTGACTTGCCGCAAGAATGCTCGGGCACGGCCCAGCGCTTCTTCGGCAACCACGGAGCTGGGCTCCTTCAGATTGAAAACCTCAGAAGAGAGCCAAGCGTTCACATCCCCTTTACGCGAATAGGGATAGAGCGATGCTTGTACTTCGGCCCCGACCAAGTCGAAATCCCAGATGCAATCACGCGCACTATCAAAATCAGGCTCGACCGAAGCCAGCACCAACTGTGAATGAGTCGCTGCCAATAGCTGCACAGGTACCTCACGACTACCAGTGAGTGCATTCATGACGTTGAGCAACGCTGGGACGATACGGCGCTGCCATTGCGGATGCAGGTGGCACTCGATTTCATCAATTAGAAAGATGATCTCTCTTGCCGGTTGGACCCGGTAACGCTCATAAGCTAACTGATGCTCTCGCCAAGTCCATACCAGCAGATAGGCCAATGCTGCAATACGACGCATCCCTGCCGAAGCCTGGGTCAACGGCACATCCTGTCCGTAAGGCATGCGTAGCGAGGGAATGTATCGGACACTATCGCCCACTCGCATCGGCTCCCCTGGCTTCATTTTTTCTACACCAGAAGGTGACAGAGCATCCAGCACTTTGACCAGATCATCGAAAGCGGGCTTGCTACCTTCTTGCCACAGAACCCAATCACTGATCAGCCCGTTGCACAGTTGGGTTTTGCCGTCGCTGGAAAGCAAACCATTCCAGACCGCATCAGGTGAAAAGTCAAAGCTACGTGGACGGTTCGGTGCGGCGGCCTCTCCCCTGTCCCCCTTCCAGTAGTTACGGGCCGGGTCCCAGACAGAAAAGCTGCCGTCGACTCCTGCATAGATCACTACTCCTGGAATTGCCGGACGGCTCTGCTTAACCGACCATTGCTGAGACTCATGGTCGAAATTACTTTTGTAGACAAATTCGCCGGTGCTACCTTCGTAGCAGTAAGCAATACTCGACTGGCTGGCGTCCTTACGCGGAGTGGCTATGCCGTCTCTGGGCCAAGTGCGCGTTAGTGACCACCAGGCGATGTCTAAAACAAAGCTCTTACCCAAACCATTGTCGCCGGTCAGGAAATTCAGACGCGATTTGAAGTCGATGGCGAGCGTCTCTGCAGGACCAACACCTTCAAATGTCAGGTTTTTAAGCATGGGCGGTGTCTCCAATCATTCAGGGGCTGACCCATAGGCGCAATCGGATGCTCCCAAAACCGTTGGGGGCTGTACGGCAACAAGGCACTTGTACCTATCATCAAACAATAATTTTGAGGAAAAGTAGTCGAGTCTCCAATGCGTTGACCGCCCAAGCTGGGCAGGTCCTTGCGCTGGATCTATCTGGGGCCGCCAGCCAAGCTCGTACACTACGCACGCTGCACGGACGCTTAGTTTCTTGGGCAATGAGCTCAGCCGCTTGGGCTTGGGTAACGCCTGATTGCTCAATAAGCCACAGAAGCTTGTCTTTAGGGTACATGGAAAGCCTCGTAGGCACATGTGCCTATTGTAATGCAACGAGGCGAACTCGTCGAAAGCCGTCAGACTCCCCCCCGGAAGGCTATGCAATCACTTGTGAGCTGCCTATACGAAAGTGAACGGAGGAAAGCCTGCCCAATCACCACGGCTGTATGCGTACGCCCAACTCACCTTGCGTGAGTCAAGCTGGCGTCCACTGATGCGGTAGCAGTCGTTGCTCGCTCCAAGACGGTGGATTTTCTTGCCCATGGCATCGACCTGGGACGGCAACTGCATGGCTTGTTCGGCCAAGGCGCGAAGCTGTTCCGGGGTCATCTGATCGAGGTTGGGCGAAGAAGTCATGCCGCAAATTCTGCCAGAGCAGACGGTCAGCGGCGACCAACAGATTGGCCAAATAGCAGGGGCTTAAAGCACTGGACTTGCCCCTTCAAAACAGGACACCAACTCCCCGTTAAATTGATGCAGCTGCCAAGCGCCTGAACTCCCTCGGTGAGCGATAGTTCAAAGCGCTGTGCGGATGCTGCTCGTTGTAATGCTCAAAGGCAATTGCCAGGTTACGTAGCGCCGTTTCTCGATCCGGCTTGGGCATGTGCGCCACATAATCCCGCTTGATCGTCTTCACGAAGCTCTCGGCCATGCCGTTGCTCTGCGGGCTGCGCACCGGTGTGGTCACTGGCTGCAAGCCGATCTGTCGAGCAAACAGGCGTGTCTGTTCAGCGGTGTACGCCGAGCCGTTGTCGCTTAGCCATTGAACTGGCGTGGCGGGCAGTTGATCACCAAAACGCTTCTCCACGCTTTCTAAGATCAAGTCGCGGATATCATCGCCGCTGTACCCGGTCGGGCTCGCGACCCAGCCGATGGCTTCGCGATCACAGCAATCGAGGGCGAAGGTCACGCTCAGTTT
>Ga0160472_100733_pt1 | contig 15010 bp, 8 predicted proteins | sample HID1973M_E11MG_FD_108267 | JGI IMG/M metagenome (GOLD analysis project Ga0160472, IMG submission 108267) | Enriched mosquito-associated microbial communities from UW Madison campus, WI, USA - HID1973M_E11 MG | ecosystem: Host-associated > Arthropoda: Insects > Digestive system > Unclassified ... | reverse complement strand
GCCGCGGCAGTGCGGGGGTATGGCGCATCGGCTGGCTCCGGCGTCCTGCCTCCGACAGCCGAGCGCAGCACATCCGTGTGCTGCTTGCGCCATACCCCCGCACTGCCGCGTCTTTCGGCGCGTCGGGAGCGTGGCTTCGTTCAACCCGCTCAACCGTCTTTTCACGCGGATGGGACCCGGAGATCGGGAACCGGATCGAGGGCCTGTAGCCCTCGTCCCCGCGCAGGCGGCTGTAGGAGCCCGTCTTGCGGGCGACGCGACGCCGTCGACACAGGCGATGCCTTCATGATTCCGACGGGTGCCGTCGGCACAGGCGACGCCCCCGTGATTCCGAGGCTCTTGTCGCCCGCAAGACGGGCTCCTACAGCCGCCTGCGCGGGGACGAGGGGATTGGTTGTTCCGGCGATGCGGTGCGTTGCTGCGTCCTGCCTTGGCCTGTCCACTGGTTTTTCACCGAACGAAGCTACTACCCCAACCCTCGCGAAGGACGTCGTGCCCTGGGGGTCTGGCGCATCGCTCGGCTCCGCCATCCATGGCTCCGACGAGCGACCGCAGGCCATCCCTGGCCTGCTTGCGCCAGACCCCCAGGGCATGGCGGCCCCCGCCGAAGCCGACGCTCTTGATGCTTCAAACCCGACAGGCACGGCGGCCCCCGCCGAAGCCGACGCTCCTGCTTCAAGCCCGACAGGCACGGAGGGCGACTTCCCGCGTGTGCTTCCGCAATCGGGAGAAGAACCAGAAAAAAGCCCGGCTTGCGCCGGGCTTTCCTGGTCCATCAGCCGGTGGAGGCCGGGATCAGAGCGGCTGGACCTCGTCGGCCTGCATGCCCTTCTGGCCCTGCACGGCGACGAACTGCACGCGCTGGCCTTCCTGCAGGCTGCGGAAGCCCGTGGACTTGATGGAATTGTGGTGGACGAACAGGTCCGGGCCGCTTTCCGGGGTGATGAAGCCGAAGCCCTTGGCGTCGTTGAACCACTTCACGGTGCCGGTCTGGGTCTGGGACATGGTGTATCTCCTTGGAGCAAGGTAAGGGGAGCCGCGGTCGCGGCAGAAGCTGGCTGCAAGGAGGGAAGCGGGTGCAACGGCGTAGTGGAACTTGATCTACAGCATCGGGCCACGATTCGGGTGACCCTTGTAACTCAGCCCCGCCACGGTAGGCGCTGGAGGCGCGAATAGCAAACCGGCCACGCTGCGCCGTTCACCTTGCAGGTCGAAAACGATGGCCTGCAGGGCGACGAAGAGCGGCCCCCGCCCGCCGTATTCACACCGCGTCCCGCCGCGGATGCAAGGATGAGGCCCGAGGCAGCTGCCTGGCCCCCCACCGGACACCTCATGCCCCAGGCTCGACGGATCTTCGGTCGCTGGCTGCGCCTGCGCCGGCGGCTGTGGCGCGTATGGCGCGCACGACGCGCGGCGGCCCGCAGGGGGTTGCCGCCGGAGGCGCTGCTGCGCGCGCAGCTGTTCAACGTCGAGCAGATGGAACTGCACGGGCGGGCGCTGGCGCGCGCGCACCACGTGCAGGAACGGCCGGTGCCCGAGCGGCTGCTGGAGCGGCTGCAGGAGAACGAACGCCTGCTCGACGACGCCTGCACCCTGCTCACGCGGATGGTGCAGGACGAAATGCGCATCGCGCCGGCCGGCGAGTGGCTGCTGGACAACTTCTACCTGGTCGAGGAACAGATCCACACCGCGCGCCGGCACCTGCCGCGCGGCTACAGCCGGCAGCTGCCGTCGCTGGCCCAGGGCCCGTCGGCCGGGCTGCCGCGGGTCTACGACCTGTCGCTGCAGGCCATCGCCCACGGCGACGGCCGGATCGACGCGGAGACCCTGCGCCGCTTCGTCGCCGCCTACCAGGAGGTCGCGCCGCTCAGGCTGGGCGAACTGTGGGCGGTGCCGATCATGTTGCGGCTGGCGCTGATCGACAACCTGCGGCGCATGGCGGTGCGGGTGATGCGCGACGGCGCCGACCGGCGCCTGGCCAGCGTCTGGGCCGAAGCGCTCAACCGCACCGCCAGCGACAGTCCCAAGGACGTGGTCCTGGTGGTGGCCGACATGGCGCGCTCGGAGCCGCCGCTCAGCGGCGCGTTCGTGGCCGAACTGACCCGCGCGCTGCAGGGGCAGGGCGGGGCGCTGGCGATGCCGCTGACGTGGCTGGACCAGTGGGCCGCCGACGGCGGCCACCGCATCGAGGAACTGGTCCACCACGAGAGCCAGCAGCAGGCGGCCGACCAGGTCTCGATCAGCAACAGCATCGGCAGCCTGCGCTTCCTGGCCAACGTGGACTGGCGCGAGTTCGTCGAGGACATGAGCGTGGTCGAGCACCGGCTGCGCGAGGATCCGGCCGGCACCTACGCGCGGATGGACTTCAGCACCCGCGACGGCTACCGGCACGTGGTCGAGAAGATCGCCAGGCGCAGCGGCGCGCGCGAGGAGGAAGTGGCCGAAGTCGCGCTGGGCCTGGCGCAGGCGGCGGCCGAGGGCGATCCGCGCGCACGCGAGGCGCACGTGGGCTATTACCTGTTCGATGCGGGCGTGGCGCGCACCGAGGCCGGCGTGGCCGCACTGGCGCCGGGCTACCGCGCCGCGCGCCTGCCGCCGCGGCAGGTGCCGCTGGCCGCCTACCTGCTGCCGATCGCGGTGATCATCGCGCTGTGCAGCTGGGGCCTGCTGGCGGCGGGGCCGGGCGCGTTGCCGCCGTGGCTGCCGCTGGCGCTGGCGGTGCTGGTGTTCAGCGAACTGGGCATCGCCCTGGTCAACTGGACGGCGACGCTGCGGGTGCCGCCGCGGCCGCTGCCGCGGATGGATTTCTCGCACGGCATTCCCGAGGGTTGCCGCACCCTGGTGGTGGTGCCGAGCATGCTGTCGGGTATCGACGCGATCGATGCGCTGGTGGAGGGGCTGGAGGTGCGCTTCCTGGCCAACCGCGACCGCCAGCTGCATTTCGCCCTGCTCACCGATTTCCTCGATGCCGACGCGGAAACGCTGCCCGGCGACGCGGCGCTGCTGGCGCATGCGGCGGCGCACATCGAACGGCTCAACGGCCGCTATGCGCCGGAAAGCGGCGACCGCTTCTTCCTGTTCCACCGCGCCCGCGAGTGGAATCCGCGCGAGCGCGCCTGGATGGGCCACGAGCGCAAGCGCGGCAAGCTGGCCGCGCTGAACCGGCTGCTGCGCGGCGGCGAGGCGGGGGAATTCCTGCGCGTGGTCGGCCAGGCCGGGGTGCTGGCGCGGGTGCGCTACGTGATCACCCTGGACACCGACACGCGCCTGCCGCGCGACGCGGCGCGCGAGTTCGTCGCCACCCTGGCCCATCCGCTCAACCGGCCGCGCTTCGACGTGGCCCGGCGCACGGTGGTGGAGGGCTACGGCATCCTCCAGCCCAGCGTCGGCACCAGCCTGGGCGGGCGCCGCAGCTCGCGCTACGCGCGCCTGTTCGGCGGCGAGCCGGGCATCGATCCGTACACGCGCACCGTGTCGGACGTGTACCAGGACCTGTTCGGCGAAGGCTCCTTCGTCGGCAAGGGCATCTACGACGTGGACGCGTTCGAGTACGCGCTGGCCGAGCGCTTCCCGGACAACCGCATCCTCAGCCACGACCTGCTGGAAGGCTGCTACGCGCGCGCCGGGCTGGTCAGCGACGTGCGCCTGTTCGAGGACTATCCGGAGCGCTACGCCGCCGACGTCAAGCGCCGCCACCGCTGGATCCGCGGCGACTGGCAGCTGCTGCCGTGGCTGCTGCCGTGGGTGCCGCGGCGCGGCGGCGGGTTCGAGCGCAACCCGCTGAACTGGCTCTCGCGCGGCAAGCTGCTCGACAACCTGCGCCGCAGCCTGGTGCCGCCGGCGGCCACCGCGCTGCTGCTGCTGGGCTGGGTGTATTCGCCGCGGCCGCTGGCATGGACGGCGTGGGTGCTGGGGCTGTGGTTCCTGCCGGTGCTGCTGAAGGCGCTGCGCGACGCGTTCGCGGTGCCGGTGGACATGCCGCTGGAGGCGCACCTGGCGCAGGTGGCCAAGGCCGGCGTGCGCCAGCTCGAACGCGCGGTGGTCGGCCTGGCCTGCCTGCCGTACGAGGCTTCGCTGAGCCTGGGCGCGATCGCGCGCACGCTGTGGCGGCTGCTGTTCAGTCGCCGCCACCTGCTGCAGTGGAACCCGTCCAGCGAGGTCGAACGCAGCCTGGGTAGCGACCGCGGCGCCGAATGGCGCGGGATGGCCCTGGCGCCGCTGTTCGCCATCGCCGTGGCGGTGCTGCTGGCGGCGGTGCGCCCGGCGTCGCTGGCGGTGGCCGCGCCGCTGTTGCTGTGGTGGGCGCTGTCGCCGGGGCTGATGGCCTGGCTGGGCCGGCCGCCGGACACCCAGGGCGCGGACCTGTCGCCGGCGCAGCGCGCGTTCCTCGGCCGGCTGGCGCGGCGCACCTGGGCGTTCTTCGAGACCTGGGTGCGCGCGGAGGACCACTGGCTGCCGCCGGACAACATCCAGGAACATCCGGCGCTGGTGGTGGCGCGGCGCACCTCGCCGACCAACATCGGCCTGTCGCTGCTGGCCAACCTGTCGGCGTGGGACCTGGGCTACCTGCAGGCGGGCGGGGTGATGGAACGCATCCGGCAGGTGTTCGTGACGCTGGAGGAATTGCCGCGGCACCGCGGCCACTTCTACAACTGGTACGACACCGCGACCCTGCAGCCGCTGCCGCCGCACTACATCTCCACGGTCGACAGCGGCAACCTGGCCGGCCACCTGCTGACCCTGCGCCAGGGCCTGCTGGCGCTGGCCGATGCGCCGGTGCTGGGGCCGCACACCTTCGACGGCCTGGCCGACACGCTGGGCGTGCTGGAGGAAACGCTGGAGAAAGCGGGCGCCGCGCCGCCGCAAGGCGACGCGAAGGCCGTGGCGCTGGCGGCGTTCCGCGGACTGCTGGCGCCGGCCCTGGCGCAGCCGCCGACCACCCCGGGCGAGGCCGAGCGCGTGCTGGCGGCGCTGCTGGCGCAGGCCGAGGCGCTGCTCGCCGCCTGGCCCGATCCGGAAACCGAAGGCCAACCGCACTGGCCGACCGCGCTGCGCGACGCCTGCCGCTCGGCGCATGCCGAACTGCTGTTCTTCGTGCCCGGCCTGGTGGCGGGCGAGGACGCGGACGCAGTGGACGGTCCCATCCCGACCCTGCGCGCGCTGGGCGCGCGCGACCCGCAGTCGCCGGCCGCCACGCGGGCGCGCGAGCGCATCCACCAGCTGGAGCGGCTGGCGCACGTGGCCGGCCAGTTCTCGCTGATGGAGTACGACTTCCTCTACGACCGCGCACGCCACCTGCTGGCGATCGGCTACAACCTGGAAGAGCACCGCCTGGACAGCGGCTTCTACGACCTGCTGGCTTCCGAGGCGCGGCTGGGCAACTTCGTCGCCATCGCCCAGGGCCAGCTGCCGCAGGAAAGCTGGTTCGCGCTCGGCCGCCTGCTGACCGAGGTCAACGGCTACGCCACGCTGCTGTCGTGGAGCGGCTCGATGTTCGAGTACCTGATGCCGCAGCTGGTGATGCCCAGCTACCCGGACACGCTGCTGGACCAGACCGCGCGCCACGCGGTGGAGGCGCAGGTCCTGCACGGACGCAGCCTGGCCGTGCCGTGGGGCATTTCCGAGTCCGGCTACAACGCGGTCGATGCGCGCATGAACTACCAATACCGCGCGTTCGGCGTGCCCGGGCTGGGCCTCAAGCGCGGCCTCGGCCAGGACCTGGTGATCGCGCCCTACGCCAGCATGATGGCGCTGATGGTCGCGCCGGAAGCGGCCTGCCAGAACCTGCAGCGGCTCACTGCGCTGGGCTTCGGCGGCGAGTTCGGCATGTACGAGGCGATCGACTACACGCCGGTGCGGGTGCCGCCGGGCCAGGACTACGTGCTGATCCGCTCGTTCATGGCCCACCACCAGGGCATGGGCTTCCTCTCGCTGGATTACCTGCTGCGCCAGCAGCCGATGCAGAAGCGCTTCGTCGCCGACGCCGAGTTCCAGGCCACGGTGCTGCTGCTGCAGGAGCGCATCCCGCAGACCGGCGTGTTCCACCCGCACGAGGCCGAGACCCAGGGCGATCGCGCCGCCTCGGGCGAGGCCGAGACCCAGCTGCGGATCCTGCGCAATCCGTCCAGCGCGCGGCCGGAAGTGCAACTGCTGTCCAACGGCCGCTACCACGGCCTGCTCACCCATGCCGGCGGCGGCTACAGCCGGCACCGCGAGATGGCCACCACGCGCTGGCGCGAGGACGGCACCCGCGACCACTGGGGCACGTTCTGCTACCTGCGCGACGTGGAGAGCGGCGAGTTCTGGTCCACCGCGCTGCAGCCCACCGGCGTGCAGGTGGACCAGTACGAGGCGATCTTCTCCGACGCCAAGGCCGAGTTCCGTGGGACCCGGCGCGGCTACGACAGCCACCTGGAGATCGCAATCTCGGCCGAGGACGACATCGAGCTGCGGCGCCTGCGCCTGTCCAACCGCAGCCGGCGCACGCGCACCGTCGAGATCACCACCTACGCCGAGGTGGTGCTGGCGCCGGCGGTTTCAGACGAGGCGCACCCGGCCTTCAGCAACCTGTTCGTGCAGACCGAAATCGTGCGCGCCAAGCAGGCGCTGCTGTGCACGCGCCGGGCGCGCGCGCACGACGAGGTGCCGCCGTGGATGTTCCACCTGGTCGCGGTGCACGACGCCGACATCGGCCAGATCTCCTACGAGACCGACCGCGCGCGCTTCGTCGGCCGCGGCCGCACCCCGCGCGCGCCGCAGGCGATGGTGGACGAGGCGGCACTGTCGGATTCGGACGGCTCGGTGCTCGATCCGGTGGTGGCGATCCGCTTCCGGATCGAGCTGGCGCCGGAGCAGGTCGCGATGGTCGACATGGTCTACGGCGTGGGCGGCGACCGCGAAGCCTGCGCCGACCTGATCGACAAGTACCGCGACCGGCGCCTGGCCGACCGCGTGTTCGACCTGGCCTGGACCCACAGCCAGGTGGTGCGCCGGCAGATCAACGCCAGCCAGGCCGAGGCCCAGCTGTACGAGCGCCTGGCCGGGCTGATGGTCTACGCGCACCCGCTGCTGCGCGCCGACACCGAGGTACTGCTGCAGAACCAGCGCGGACAGTCGGGCCTGTGGGGCCATGCGATCTCCGGCGACCTGCCGATCGTGCTGCTGAAGATCACCGATGCCGACAACATCGAGCTGGTCCGGCAGATGGTGCAGGCGCATGCGTACTGGCGGCTCAAGGGCCTGCGTGCCGACCTGGTGATCTGGAACGAGAGCATGAGCGGCTACCGGCAGCAGCTGCAGGAGCAGATCCTGGGCATGGTCTCGGCCGACCCGGAATCCAACATCCTCGACCGGCCCGGCGGCATCTTCGTGCGCCCGGCGCAGCTGATGTCGCAGGAGGACCGGATCCTGCTGCAGTCGGTGGCGCGGGTGATCATCAGCGACGAGAACGGCACGCTGGCCGCGCAGGTCGGCCGCCATGTCGCCGCCGAACGCGCCATTCCGCTGCTGCTGCCCGGGGACGCGCCCGCCGTGCCGGTCGAAGCGCGCACGCCAGCGGTACCCGACGGATTGCCGCCGCCGGTGGCGCACGAGCGGGACGGCGCGGGCGGTGCGGACGATGCGGATGATCCGTGGCCGTTCCTGCCGCTGGCCGAGGGCACGCTGTTCGACAACGGCATCGGCGCGTTCACCGCCGACGGCCGCGAGTACGTGGTGGTGTCGCGCGAGGGCGCGACGACCCCGGCGCCGTGGTCCAACGTGATCGCCAACGCACGCCTTGGCACGGTGGTGAGCGAGAGTTCGCCCGGCTACACCTGGTTCGAGAACGCGCACGAGTTCCGGCTCACGCCCTGGCACAACGATCCGGTGTCGGATACCGGCGGCGAGGCGTTCTACCTGCGCGACGAGGAGACCGGCCGGATCTGGTCGCCGATGCCGCTGCCGCGACGCGGCCACGGCGACTACCGCACCCGCCACGGCTTCGGCTACACGGTCTACGAGCACGTCGAGGACGGCATCGCCAGCGAGCTGTGGGTGTACGTGGCGGTGGAGGACCCGGTGAAGTTCTCGGTGCTGCGCCTGCGCAACCTGTCCGGCCGCCCGCGGCGGCTGTCGGCCACCGGCTACGTCGAATGGGTGCTGGGCGACCTGCGCGCGAAATCGCAGATGCACGTGGTCAGCGAGCTGGACACCGGCACCGGCGCGCTGCTCGCGCGCAATCCGTACAACACCGAGTTCGGCGGGCGCGCGGCGTTCTTCGATACCGACGCCGGCGGCTGCAGCCACACCGCCGACCGCACCGAGTTCCTCGGCCGCAACGGCGGCCTGGACGACCCGGCGGCGCTGCGCCGCGAACGGCTGTCGGGCCGCACCGGCGTCGGACTGGATCCGTGCGCGGCGATCCAGGTACCCCTGGACCTGGCCGACGGACAGGCGCAGGAAGTCGTGTTCCGCCTGGGCGCGGGCCGCGACCACGGCGAGGCGCTGCAGCTGGCGCAGCGGCTGTGCGGCGCGCAGTGCGCGTACGACGCGCTGGACGGCGTGCGCCTGCACTGGCGCACGCTGCTGTCGACGGTGCAGGTCAGCACGCCCGATCCGGCGGTGGACGCGCTGGCCAACGGCTGGCTGGTCTACCAGACCCTGGCCTGCCGCTACCTCGCGCGCAGCGGCTACTACCAGTCCGGCGGCGCGTTCGGTTTCCGCGACCAGCTGCAGGACACCATGGCCCTGGTGCACGCGCAGCCGGGGTTGATGCGCGAGCACCTGCTGCTGTGCGCGGCGCACCAGTTCCCGCAGGGCGACGTCATGCACTGGTGGCATCCGCCGCAGGGCCGCGGCGTGCGCACGCGCTGTTCGGACGACTACCTGTGGCTGCCGCTGGCGGCCTGCCGCTACCTGGAAGTCACCGCCGACGCCGGCGTGCTGGACGAGGTGGTGGGCTTCGTCGACGGGCGCCCGGTCAACCCGGACGAGGAGGGCTACTACGACATGCCGGTGCCCTCGTACCTGCGCCAGTCGCTGTACCGGCACTGCGTGCTGGCGCTGCAGCGCGGCTGCGGCCTGCTGGGCGAACGCGGCCTGCCGCTGATCGCCACCGGCGACTGGAACGACGGCATGAACCGGGTCGGCGAGGCCGGCCGCGGCGAGAGCGTGTGGCTGGGCTTCTTCCTGTACGACGCCCTGCAACGCTTTTCCGGGGTGGCGCGTGGCCGCGGCGACGCGGTCTTCGCCGACTGGTGCGGCGGGCAGGCGCAGCAACTGCGCGGCAACCTGGAGGCCCATGCCTGGGACGGGCAGTGGTACCGGCGCGCGTGGTTCGACGACGGCACGCCGCTGGGCTCCATGCAGAGCGACGAGTGCCGGATCGATTCGATCTCGCAGAGCTGGTCGGTGCTGTCGGGCGCGGCGGATCCGGAACGGGCGCGGCAGGCGCTGGATTCGCTGTACGCGCACCTGGTGCGGCGCGAGGCGGGCCTGATCCAGCTGCTCGACCCGCCGTTCGACAAGACCCCGAAGGATCCCGGCTACATCCGCGGCTACGTGCCGGGCGTGCGCGAGAACGGCGGCCAGTACACGCATGCGGCGGTGTGGGCGGCGATGGCCTTCGCCCATCGCGGCGATGCGGCGCGGGCGTGGGAACTGGCGCGGATGATCAACCCGGTCAACCACGCGCTGGATGCCGAAGCGACCGCGGTCTACAAGGTCGAGCCCTACGTGCTGGCCGCCGACGTGTACGCGGTGCCGCCGCACGTGGGCCGCGGCGGCTGGACCTGGTACACCGGATCGGCCGGCTGGATGTACCGGCTGCTGGTCGAATCGCTGCTCGGCCTGCGCCGCAGCGGCGAGCGCCTGGCACTGGCGCCGTGCCTGCCCGCGGACTGGGACCGCTACGAACTGCAGTACCGGCATGGCGCCAGCGTCTACCTGGTCGAAGTGGTGCAGGACGATGCCGGCCCGGCGCGCCTGCAGCTCGATGGCCAGGAACAGGCGGGCCTGGATTTCCCGCTGCTCGACGACGGTGCCGTCCATCGCGTCCGGCTCCTGTGGCCGCGGGCGTCGACATGAGCGGGCGCGCGCAGCTGGACAGCGAGATCGACCGGCTGGCGCGGATGCTCCCGCCGTGGCTGGCGCGTCTGCGCCATCCGGCGCAGTTCTGGCCGCAGTTCGACGCGCTGGCCGGGGAAATCCTGGCACGGGCGGACGAGCAGGAGCGGGCCTACGTGCTGCGGCGTCTGCAGGCGCTGCTGGAGGAGAACGGCAGGGCGCTGCCGCGCGCCGGGCATCCGCTGTCCTAGGTGCGCCGGCGTGGGCGACCGGCACGCGTCGATGCCCGTGCCTGCGCCGCGCACGCGATTCCAGGCCCGCGATGCGGTGGCCACGCGCCATTCCCGGTGCCGCGCGGCCCATGGAGTAGCATGGCCGCGCAGGCCTCCGTCCTGCTTCGCGCGTTCCGCACGGTCCCTGGCGCTTCGGCGCGGGCCTTCCGCTTCGCTCCCTCCATGCGTGACCTGTCCCGCCCGCGGGATGGCGCCAGACGGGAGCCTCCATGCCCGGTTATTCCACCCGCAACGAGAGCGTGGCCATCGGCGGCCACGTGTGGCGCCTGCGCGTGCTCAGCGACAAGCAGCAGTTCTCCGATCCGGACGGGCATGCCGACCGGCTCGGCATCTCATCGGCGCAGTGGAGCCTGTTCGGCCAGCTGTGGCCGGCCGGGCGGCTGCTGGCGCAGGCGATGCAGCGCTTCGACATCGCCGGCAAGCGGGTGCTGGAACTGGGCTGCGGCATCGGCCTGGCCAGCCTGGTGCTGCAGCACCGCGGCGCGGAGGTGGTGGCCTCGGACATGCATCCGCTGGCCGAGCCGTTCCTGGCCTACAACGCCGCGCTCAACGCGCTGCCGGCGCTGCACTACCGCCAGCTGCGCTGGGACGCGCCGTTGCCGGCCCTGGGCCACTTCGACCTGATCATCGCCAGCGACGTGCTGTACGAGATCGACCATGCGTCGCTGCTGGCCGGGGTGGTCGACCGGCATGCGTATCCGGCGGCCGAAGTGCTGGTGACCGATCCGGGCCGCGGCAACAGCGCCCGCTTCAGCCGGCTGCTGGGCGAGCGCGGATTCGTCCTGGCCGAGGAGCGCTGCCCGATGGACGACCGCGACGCGCCGCCGTACCGCGGACGGTTGCTGCACTACACGCGTGCCGGGCAGGCCATGCCCGCTTAGGCGCCGGGCTTGCCGGCGACCCGACGCCACCGGCGCGCGCCGCCCCCATGGTCCGTGTCGCCCGCAGGACGGGCTCCTGCGGAAAAGCGCCGGAGTAGTGCCGGTGAACGACGGCGGTCGGGCGGCAGACAGGAAAAAGCCAGGCTCGCGCCGGGCCTTTCCACCAGCCGCCGGGGCCGGCGTCAGGGTAACTGGACCGGGTCGGCCTGCGTGTCCTTCCTGCCCTGCGCGGGCACGTCGAATCCCATGAGGCTGCCTCCGATGTCCGCCGCCACCAGCGTGGCGCCGCTGCGTACCACGTTTCCGGCGATGCCCCACTGGTAGCCGTCGCCTTCGGGCAGGGACAGGCGCGCGAGCAGGCGGCCGCTGCCGCGGTCGAGCACCGCCAGGCCGGCCTCGTGGTGGAGGAAATACGGCGCGGCGGCGGCGCTGCCGACCACCAGGCGGTCATCCAGTATCAACGGCGTGCCCCAGGTCTGGCCGAACACGTCGGTGCGCCACAGCACGCGGCCGTCGGCCGGGTCGATGGCGCTGATCCGGCGCATGTCCGATGAGCCGATGTAGAGGGTGCCGTCGACGATCACCGGTACCGAGTCGATCCATGAACTCCAGAAGTCCAGCCGCCATGCGCGCGTTCCGCTGGCCGCGTCGATGGCGTGCAGCTGCGCGTTGCGCGCGCTGGCGTAGATGCGGCCGTCGTGCAGCAGCAGGCCGGCGCCGGCCTGGCCACCGAGGGCGTAGCGCCAGAGTTCGCGCCCGTCGCGGCGGTCCAGGGCGTACACGATGCCCTTCTCGCTGGCCACGTACACGCGTCCGGCATCCACCGCCGCGCCGTGGCGGATGCGGCCGTCGCCGGCGAACGTCCAGCGCGCCTGGCCGCTGCCGGCCTCCACCGCGTGCAGCACGCCGTCGGCGCCGCCGGCATAGACCACGTCCCCGGCCAGCGCCGGTTGCGGCGCCTGCCAGTCCCAGTCGAACACCGTCGGATGCGGTTGCACCCGCGGGCGGCGGCCGTCGTCGAGCGCATGGCGCCAGACTTCGTGGCCGTCGCGGCGGTCGAGGCGGTGCAGGTAGCCGCCGTCGCTGACCACGTAGAGGGCGTCGCCGTCGATGCGTGCGGTGCCGTACACCGGGTAGCCCAGGCCGATGGCCCAGAGCAGGCGGCCGTCGCGGGTGTCGACCGCGTTGAAGGTGCCGCCGGTGCTGCCGATGTAGGCGATGCCGTCGGCGATTTCCGGCGAGGCGTACAGCTGGCCGTTCAGGCGCGTGGTCCAGCGCGGCCCGGGCAGGGTCGGTTCCGGCGCGGCGGGCGCGGGCGTTGCGGACAGGGCGTCGTCGCTGCGCTCGAGGCGGGCGGTCTCGTCTTCGCCCAGCAGCGGGCCGACCAGGCGGCCGTCCTGCAGCCGCAGCGCCATCTGCAGCTGCGGATGGGCCAGTACGCCGTTCCCGAGGCGGGCGCCGCCGTCGATGCGCAGTCCGCGGAAGTGGACCACCGGCAGGTCCAGCCGCACTTCCAGCCCGCCTTTACCGTCCGGTTGCAGGTCCAGGCCCACGGGGACGCGTTCGCGCTCGCTGCCGACCTCGCCGCGCCAGTAGCCTGTCAGGGCCTGCAGGTCCTGCGCCCACAGCGGGGTGGCCATGGCCAGGCCGGCGAGCAGGGACAGTGCGCATGACAGCGGGCGTCGCGGCGGGGATGGCGTGGACTTCCGTGTCACGGGCGTGTTCCTTCGCGTTTGGAGATGCAGGCGGACGACCGGGTCGGGACCGCGGCGGGGAAGCCTAAGGTATTCCCGGCATCACGGGCAGGTAGCGGCAGCCCGACGGTGCCGTGTCGTGCGGACGCCCTGGACCCTGGCCTGTCCGGCGGCCCCGCGTCCTGTGCCGGGACCGCATGCTGCTCCGCAAAACCGGCCCGGTAGCGCTTGCGTTACCCTAGATGCGCTTACACGATCGAGGAGGGGAGAGGTGAAGTCGATTCTGATGACAGCGCTGGTCATGCTGGCGATGCCGGCCCAGGCGGCCCGGCCAGGCGATGGCCGGGCCGTGGGAGGTGACATGGTCACGGTCTACACCACCGCGCAGGGCGCGAAGCAGCAGATGGTGCGCAGCCAGGCCGCGCCGCTGGTCGAGGGCCATCCGCTGACCGAGGCGGAGAACTCGATCTTCGTCGAGCCGCAGCGGCGCTTCCAGGATTTCCTCGGCATCGGCGGCGCGATCACCGACGCCACCGCCGAGACCTTCGCCAGGCTCGACGCGGCCCGCCAGGCCGAATTCCTGCGCGCCTACTACGACACCGAGCAGGGCATCGGCTACACCTTGGCCCGCACCACCATCCACAGTTCGGACTTCGCCAGCGGCAGCTACACCTACATCGAAGACGGCGACCGCGACCTGGAGACCTTCTCGGTCGAGCACGACCGCCAGTACCGCATCCCGCTGATCAAGCGCGCCATCGCCGCGGCCGGCGGCAAGCTGCCGATGCTGGCCAGCCCGTGGAGCGCGCCGGCCTTCATGAAGGACAGCGGCAACATGCTCCAGGGCGGCAAGCTCAAGCCCGAATACGCCGACGCCTGGGCGCGCTACTACGTCAAGTTCCTCGACGCCTACCAGGCCGAGGGCATCCCGGTGTGGGCGATCAGCGTGCAGAACGAGCCGATGGCCAGGCAGACCTGGGAGTCGATGCTGTTCACCGCCGAGGAGGAGCGCGATTTCCTCAAGGACCACCTCGGCCCGACGATCAAGGCCAGTCCGCACGCCGATACGAAGATCGTGGTGTGGGACCACAACCGCGACATGATGGTCCATCGCGCCAACGTGATCTTCGGCGACCCGGAAGCGTCGAAGTACGCCTGGGGCATGGGCTTCCACTGGTACGAGACCTGGGCCGGCTTCGAGCCGATGTTCGAGAACGTGCGCCGCGTGCACGAGGCGTGGCCGGACAAGGTGCTGCTGCTGACCGAGGCGACGGTGGAGAAGTTCGACTGGGCGCAGCTGCAGCGCTGGTCCAACGGCGAGCGTTACGGCACCTCGATCATCAACGACCTCAACAACGGCGCCTCCGGCTGGATCGACTGGAACATGCTGCTGGACGAGCACGGTGGCCCGAACCACGTGGGCAACTACTGCTTCTCGCCGATCCACGCCGACACCCGCACCGGCGAGCTGATCTATACGCCCAGCTACTGGTACATCGGCCACTTCTCCAGGTTCCTGCGCCCGGGCGCGCAGCGGGTCAGCGCGGCCAGCAGCCGCAGCAACCTGCTGGCGACCGCGTTCGTCAACGGCGACGGCCGGCTGGCGACGGTGGTGATGAATCCCGGCGACAAGGAAATCGCCTACAACTTCTACGTCGGCACCGCCTCCACCCGGATCACCATCCCGGCGCACGCGATCCAGACCCTGGTGCATTGACGTCCCGTGGAGCGGGGCTCGCGTGGCTGCGGGCCGACGGGCCCCGCCGCGACCTGCGGGCCTTCGGGGGATTTCCCCCGGGTCGGTGCCTCCTCCTTGATCTGGTTCTTCTCCGGACCGGGGGAGAGGCGCGCGCAAAAGCAGGAGCAAGGCGTCGGGTTGCGTTGCGTCGGCTTCGGAAGGAGCCGCGGCAGTGCGGGGGTATGGCGCATCGGCTGGCTCCGGCGTCCTGCCTCCGACAGCCGAGCACAGCACATGCGTGTGCTGCTTGCGCCATACCCCCGCACTACCGCGTCTTTCGGTGCGTTGAGGGTGTGGCTTCGTTCCTGGCTCGGCTCCCTTGCGTGCCTGCCATCGTTTCGACTTGGCCTGCCCTCGTAG
>Ga0160472_100731_pt1 | contig 15026 bp, 13 predicted proteins | sample HID1973M_E11MG_FD_108267 | JGI IMG/M metagenome (GOLD analysis project Ga0160472, IMG submission 108267) | Enriched mosquito-associated microbial communities from UW Madison campus, WI, USA - HID1973M_E11 MG | ecosystem: Host-associated > Arthropoda: Insects > Digestive system > Unclassified ... | reverse complement strand
GGATCGTCGATGACGACCGTTCTATCCGTTGGGTCCTTGAAAAAGCCTTGCAGCAGGAAGGCATGACCACGCAAAGCTTCGACAGCGCCGACGGCGTGATGAGCCGCCTGGTGCGTCAGCAGCCGGACGTGATCATCTCCGACATCCGTATGCCCGGCGCCAGTGGCCTGGACTTGCTGGCGCGGATTCGCGAACAACACCCACGGCTGCCGGTCATCATCATGACCGCTCACTCCGATCTGGACAGCGCTGTCGCCTCCTATCAGGGCGGTGCCTTCGAATACCTGCCCAAGCCATTCGATGTCGATGAGGCGGTTTCCCTGGTCAAGCGCGCCAACCAGCACGCCCAGGAACAACAAGGCCTGGAAGTCGCTCCGACCCTGACCCGCACCCCGGAAATCATCGGTGAAGCACCGGCGATGCAGGAGGTGTTTCGCGCCATCGGTCGCCTGAGCCACTCCAACATCACTGTATTGATCAACGGCGAATCGGGCACCGGTAAAGAATTGGTGGCCCACGCCTTGCACCGCCACAGCCCACGGGCGGCGTCGCCGTTCATTGCGCTGAACATGGCGGCGATCCCCAAGGACCTGATGGAGTCAGAGCTGTTCGGCCACGAGAAAGGCGCTTTCACTGGCGCGGCCAACCTGCGACGCGGACGCTTCGAACAGGCGGACGGCGGCACCCTGTTCCTCGACGAAATCGGCGACATGCCGGCCGACACCCAGACCCGTTTGCTGCGGGTACTGGCGGACGGCGAGTTCTACCGCGTCGGCGGTCACGTGCCGGTGAAGGTCGATGTGCGCATCATCGCCGCCACGCACCAGAACCTGGAAACCCTGGTACACGCCGGGAAATTCCGTGAGGACTTGTTCCATCGCCTGAACGTGATCCGCATCCACATTCCTCGCCTGTCGGATCGTCGCGAAGATATCCCGACCCTGGCCAAGCACTTCCTCAGCCGCGCCGCCCAGGAACTGGCCGTCGAGCCGAAGCTGCTCAAGAGTGAAACCGAGGAATACCTGAAAAACCTGCCATGGCCGGGCAACGTTCGCCAACTGGAGAACACCTGCCGCTGGATCACGGTGATGGCTTCGGGCCGCGAAGTGCACATTGGCGACCTGCCGCCAGAGCTGTTGAGCCTGCCGCAGGACTCGGCGCCGGTGACCAACTGGGAACAGGCCCTGCGCCAGTGGGCCGACCAGGCGCTCTCACGCGGTCAATCGAGCCTGCTCGACAGCGCTGTGCCGGCCTTTGAGCGGATCATGATCGAAACCGCCCTCAAGCATACGGCCGGGCGCCGTCGCGATGCGGCTGTGTTGCTGGGCTGGGGGCGTAATACCCTGACTCGCAAGATCAAGGAGCTGGGGATGAAGGTCGATGGTGGCGATGATGATGAGGGGGATGAGGGCTAAGTTCGACTTACGAAATTAGCCGTTAGTGAAAAGATCGCAGCCTTCGGCAGCTCCTACAGGCGTACACAAGACCTTGTAGGAGCTGCCGAAGGCTGCGATCTTTTTTTTGTGCACCGTGCACCGACTGAATGCACCGTGAACCGCAATCGCGCACAAACGCACCTTCAAAACCCACCCTGCGTTCACTATCGAACCCCTACCGAAAAAACACGAAAGCCCCGAATTACGGGGCTTTCAGCGCTTCCAATCATATTTCTGTTTCAACCTGTTAAAAACTGGCACGCGCCCTGCAATAACCCTTTCAAGTGAATCAGTTCACCTACCCAGTTTCGGGGACCTTGGTACAGGCAGGCCGGGGATTCCCCTCTTTACATCGGGCTCACACCGCACTCGCGACGAGCCCAGACAGTTTTGGGGCCCTTGATACAGGCAGGTCAGGGGTTCCTTCTTTACACCGGGTTCACGCGCTGCGCGAACCCTGCCGTTTTGGGGACCTTGGTACAGGCAGGCCGGGGATTCCCTCTTTTATTGCTCCCGGAGATGGATCTCCAGACGCCAGCGGTCATCGACCTCTCTACCGGTCCACTCCCCCTGCAGGGGCCGGGCCGCCACCAGTGTCAGCAACAACCCGCCATCACTCAATCGCACCCGCCAATTCACGTCCTTGTCGCCCAGCCTGAGCTGGCCGTTCTGCGCCTTGCCATGGGCACTGAACAGCAATGCAACGCTGCCGTCGACTATTTCGCCATGGGTCTTGGGCTCATTGTTGAACCACACCACCAGCCCGTCGTTCGTCGCCTCGACCTGCTGCAATTCGCTGGGATCGGGAGTGGTCAGGCGACCGATCATCATCCCTGCCATCACCCCGACAATGGCCAACGAGCCCATCACCCGCAGGAATAGTTTCGAACGCACGCCTGCTTGCGGCGTAGAATGCGCGTCATCTTTACCTTCGGAGCCGTGCATGTTTCACGTCATCCTTTTTCAACCAGAAATTCCACCGAATACCGGCAACGTTATCAGGCTGTGCGCCAACAGTGGCTGCCACCTGCATCTGATCGAGCCGCTAGGCTTCGAGATGGATGACAAGCGCCTTCGCCGGGCCGGCCTCGACTATCACGAGTATGCCACCTTGCAGCGCCATGCCGACCTCGCCAGTTGCCTGGAAAGCCTGGGCAATCCGCGCCTGTTCGCCTTCACCACCAAGGGTTCGCGACCGTTTCACGATGCCAGCTTCGTCCCGGGCGACGCCTTCCTGTTCGGCCCTGAAAGCCGCGGCCTGCCACCTGAAGTGCTCGATGCCCTGACTGCCGAGCAACGCCTGCGTCTACCGATGCGAGAAGGATGCCGCAGCCTGAACCTGTCCAATACCGTGGCCGTGGCCGTTTACGAGGCCTGGCGGCAGAACGACTTCAAGTAACACCACCGTCCTTGTAGGAGCTGCCGAAGGCTGCGATCTTTTGATTTTATTTTGAAGATCAAAAGATCGCAGCCTTCGGCAGCTCCTACACGAAGGGTTCGTTCGCTCCATGAAAAAAGCGCCTATCAGAGGCGCTTTTTCATGGAGCGAACGACGCTTTTATTGCACAGTCGGCGTCTCGCCAGCAGCCTGCATACGCTGCAGCTCTTGTGCGTACAGGGCGTCGAAGTTCACCGGAGCCAGCATCAGCGCCGGGAACGAACCGCGGGTCACCAGGCTGTCCAGCGTTTCGCGCGCGTACGGGAACAGGATGTTCGGGCAGAAGGCACCCAGGGTGTGGCTCATCGAAGCCGCGTCCAGGTTCTTGATCAGGAAGATCCCGGCCTGTTGCACTTCAGCGATGAACGCCACTTCGTCACCGTTCTTCACGGTCACGGACAGGGTCAGCACGACTTCGTGGAAATCGGACTCCAGTGCCTTTTGACGGGTGTTCAGGTCCAGACCGACACTCGGCTCCCACTGCTGACGGAAGATCGCCGGGCTTTTTGGAGCTTCGAAGGACAGGTCACGCACATAAATGCGCTGCAAGGAGAATTGCGGTGCAGTTTCTTCTTCGTTCGCAGCAGTGTTCTGTTGGTCAGTCATCGCAGATCCTTCTTGATCCAGGGTTCTTTTAGGTTTGCTGGTTTTGGGTAGTGCAGTCAGGCCTTGAGCAGTGCGTCGAGCTTGCCCGAGCGCTCAAGGGCGAACAAATCATCACAGCCGCCGACGTGTGTGCTGCCGATCCAGATCTGCGGCACGGACGTACGCCCGGCCTTCTGGGCCATTGCAGCACGCAACTGCGGCTTGCCATCGACCTTGATCTCTTCGAAGTCCACGCCTTTGCTCGCGAGCAGGTGCTTGGCCCGGGAACAATAACCGCAGTAATCGCTGGAATAGACGACGACGTTACTCATATCACTTCACCAGCGGCAGATTGTCGGCTTTCCAGCTGGAAATACCGCCGGACAACTTGGCGGCGGTGAAGCCGGACTTCATCAACTCACGGGCGTGGGTACCCGCGGTCTGGCCCATGGCGTCGACCAGGATGATGGTCTTGGCCTTGTGCTTTTCCAGCTCGCCCACGCGAGTGGCCAGTTTGTCCTGAGGAATGTTCAGCGCGCCGACGATGTGACCGGCGGCGAAGTCCTTGGTCGGACGAATGTCGATTACGACACCGGCGTCCTTGTTGACCAGTCCGGTCAGTTCGCCGGTGCTCAGGCTGCGGCCGCCGCCCTGCATTTGATAGGCAATCAGCAACGCCAGCAGTACCACGAAGATACCGACGAGGATGTAGTGGTTAGTGGCAAATTCAATCAGGTGAGCAACCATCGAAGGAGGTTCCAGGGCGTTAAAATGTCGGCCAGTATACACAGCCCCCAGGGTGGGCCAAACCCCGTCCGGCGGTGACGTGGCCGGAACTTCGCATTAAACTGCCACTCCCTTTTCCATCGCCCCTTTTTTATCTCAGCCACGAGTCGAATCCATGACTACCACGCCTAAACCTTTGGTCCTGATCATTCTCGACGGCTTCGGTCACAGTGAGAACCCGGAATCCAACGCCATCTTCGCCGCGAAGAAGCCCGTACTGGACCGCCTGTGGGCCACCGTGCCGAACGGACTGATTTCGGGCAGCGGCATGGACGTCGGCCTGCCGGATGGCCAGATGGGCAACTCCGAAGTCGGCCATATGAACCTCGGCGCCGGGCGCGTGGTGTATCAAGACTTCACCCGGGTGACCAAATCGATCCGCGACGGCGAGTTCTTCGAGAACCCGACGATCTGCGCTGCGGTCGACAAAGCCGTCGCTGCCGGCAAGGCCGTGCATTTCATGGGCCTGTTGTCCGATGGCGGCGTGCACAGCCACCAGGATCACCTGGTCGCCATGGCCGAGCTGGCGTTCAAGCGCGGCGCGGAAAAGATTTACCTTCACGCCTTCCTCGACGGCCGTGACACCCCGCCAAAAAGCGCGCAATCGTCGATCGAGCTGCTCGACGCTACTTTCCAGGCGCTGGGCAAAGGCCGGATCGCCAGCATCATCGGTCGCTACTTCGCCATGGACCGCGACAACCGCTGGGACCGCGTCTCCCAGGCCTACAACCTGATTGTCGATGGCCAGGGCGAATTCAACGCCACCACTGCCCAGGAAGGCCTGCAGGCGGCTTACGCCCGCGGCGAGAGCGACGAGTTCGTCAAAGCCACGTCCATCGGTGAGCCGGTGAAGGTCGAAGACGGTGACGCCGTGGTGTTCATGAACTTCCGCGCCGACCGCGCCCGGGAGCTGACCCGCGTGTTCGTCGAGGACGATTTCAATGACTTCGAACGTGCCCGCCAGCCGAAACTGGCCGGCTACGTCATGCTGACCCAATACGCCGCCAGCATCCCTGCGCCATCGGCCTTTGCCGCCGGCAGCCTGGAAAACGTGCTGGGCGACTACCTGGCGAAAAACGGCAAGACCCAGCTGCGCATTGCCGAAACCGAAAAATACGCCCATGTGACCTTCTTCTTCTCCGGTGGTCGCGAAGAGCCCTTCCCGGGCGAAGAGCGCATCCTGATCCCTTCGCCGAAAGTCGCCACCTATGACTTGCAGCCGGAAATGAGCGCACCTGAAGTCACCGACCGCATCGTCGACGCCATCGAAAACCAGCGTTACGACGTGATCGTGGTCAACTACGCCAACGGCGACATGGTCGGCCACAGCGGCGTGTTCGAAGCGGCCGTCAAGGCCGTCGAGTGCCTGGACCAGTGTGTCGGCCGCATCGTCGAGGCCCTGGACAAGGTTGGTGGTGAAGCCCTGATCACGGCTGACCATGGCAACGTCGAGCAGATGTCCGACGAATCCACCGGCCAGGCCCACACCGCCCACACCACCGAGCCGGTGCCGTTCATTTATGTCGGCAAGCGTGACCTGAAGGTTCGCGAAGGCGGCGTGCTGGCCGACGTGGCGCCGACCATGCTGAAACTGCTGGGTCTGGAACAGCCGGCGGAAATGACCGGGACTTCGATTCTGGTGTAAGCCGCTCTCACAAACACCGAAATACCCTTGTAGGAGCTGGCTTGTCGGGTCGCCGCATCGCAGCGATAGCAATCTGACAGCCAACTCTTATGTTGAATGCCAGGCCGTCATCGCTGGCAAGCCAGCTCCTACAATGTTTTGCGGTGTTTTTAGATATAACTCCGGGCCAGTTATCACACAGCCCCAATTGGGCATTTTTTTTGCTGCCCATGGCGGGCATACTAGGCCGTCCCTTTCCCTGGTGCCGCCTGCCTCTATGCTCCGCGTCCTGATAGCCCTTGCTCTGACATGCCTGCTCCAACCGGCCTTTGCTGACGAGCGCGCGCAAACCCAACAACAGTTGGACGCTACGCGTCAGGATATTGCCGAGCTGAAAAAACTGCTGGGCAAGCTCCAGGAAGAAAAATCCGGGGTGCAAAAAGAGCTCAAGGGCACCGAGACCGAGATGGGCAAGCTCGAGAAGCAGGTCGATGCCCTGCAAAAAGAGCTGAAGAAAAGCGAAGACGAGCTGCATCGGCTCGATGCGGAGAAAAAAAAACTCCAGAGCGCGCGCACTGAACAACAACGACTGATCGCCATCCAGGCCCGCGCTGCTTACCAGAACGGCCGCCAGGAATACCTCAAGTTGCTGCTCAACCAGCAGAACCCGGAAAAATTCGCCCGCACCCTCACCTATTACGACTACCTGAGCCAGGCCCGCCTGGAGCAGTTGAAGAATTTCAACGAAACCCTGCGCCAGCTGAGTAATGTCGAAAAAGACATCTCCATGCAGCAGGCGCAACTCCTGGTCCAGCAAAGCAGCCTCGACACCCAGCGTGGCGAGCTGGAAAAAGTCCGCCAGGAACGTCAGCAAGTCCTGGCCAAGCTCAATGACGACGTCAAGGCTCGCGACCAGAAACTGGCGGCGCGCGAGCAGGATCAGGCAGACCTGTCTAAAGTCCTTAAAACCATTGAAGAAACCCTGGCACGCCAGGCCCGAGAGGCGGAAGAAGCGCGGCAAAAAGCGCTGATCGCCCAGCAGGAAGCCGAAAAAAAGCGTTTACGTGAGGCCCAGGCGCAGGCAGACGCCAGCGATGACGCCCCGCGCAAACCGGTCAGATCGACACCTGGCGCACTGGTATCCAGCTCGGGCGAAACCTTCGGTGGCGCTTTTGCTTCAACTCGCGGAAAACTTCCATGGCCAGTCGATGGTCGATTGCTTGCACGTTTTGGTGAAAGCCGGGGTGACGATGCCAGGACCAAATGGGACGGCGTGATGATTGGCGCCTCCGCTGGCAGTGCCGTGCATGCGGTGCACGGGGGACGCGTGGTGTTTGCCGATTGGCTGCGAGGTGCCGGGTTGCTGGTGATTCTCGACCACGGCAATGGCTTTCTGAGCCTGTACGGACATAACCAGACACTGCTCAAGTCTGCGGGTGACGTGGTAAAAGCCGGTGAATCCATCTCCACCGTCGGCAACAGTGGCGGGCAGGACACACCAGCGCTGTATTTTGCAATTCGTCAGCAGGGTCACCCGAGTGATCCTGCGCAATGGTGTCGTGCGCAAGGATAAGCACGCCATCCAATTCAGGAGTTCGTTCGACATGCTGCATCTGTCCCGCCTTACCTCGCTGGCCCTGACGATCGCTCTGGTGATCGGCGCGCCTCTGGCGTTTGCCGCTCAACCAGCCGTGGCGCCAGCAGGCACTGCCGCGACCACCAAGGCGCCATTGCCGCTGGATGAGTTGCGCACCTTTGCCGAGGTAATGGACCGGATCAAGGCCGCCTATGTCGAACCGGTAGACGACAAGACCCTGCTGGAAAACGCCATCAAGGGCATGCTCAGCAATCTCGACCCACACTCGGCCTACCTCGGACCGGAAGATTTCGCCGAGCTGCAGGAAAGTACCAGCGGCGAGTTCGGTGGGCTGGGTATCGAAGTCGGCGCCGAAGACGGCTTCATCAAGGTGGTGTCGCCCATCGACGACACCCCGGCCTCGAAGGCCGGCATTCAGGCCGGCGACTTCATCGTCAAGATCAACGGCCAGCCGACCCGCGGCCAGAGCATGACCGAAGCCGTGGACAAGATGCGCGGCAAGATCGGCGAAAAAATCACCCTGACCCTGGTGCGCGACGGCGGTACGCCGTTCGACGTGACCCTGGCCCGCGCCGTCATTCAAGTGAAGAGCGTGAAGAGCCAGTTGCTGGAATCCGGCTACGGCTACATTCGCATCACCCAGTTTCAGGTGAAGACCGGCGAAGAGGTCTCCAAGGCCCTGGCCAAGCTGCGCAAAGAAAACGGCAAGAAGCTCAAGGGCATCGTCCTCGACCTGCGTAACAACCCAGGTGGCGTGCTGCAGGCAGCTGTCGAGGTGGTCGACCACTTCATCACCAAAGGCCTGATCGTTTACACCAAGGGCCGCATTGCCAACTCCGAACTGCGCTTCAACGCTACCGGCAAGGATGAAAGCGAAGCTGTGCCCCTGGTCGTGCTGATCAACGGTGGCAGCGCCTCGGCGTCGGAAATCGTCGCCGGCGCCTTGCAGGACCAGAAGCGCGCCGTTGTCATGGGTACCACCAGTTTCGGCAAGGGCTCGGTGCAAACCGTGTTGCCACTGAACAACGACCGCGCCCTGAAGATCACCACCGCCCTGTACTTCACGCCGAACGGCCGCTCGATCCAGGCCCAGGGCATCGTCCCGGACATCGAAGTGCGTAAGGCCAAGATCACCAGCGAGCAGGATAACGACTACTTCAAGGAAGCCGACCTGCAGGGTCACCTGGGTAATGGCAACGGCGGCGCCGACAAACCGACCGGTTCCGGCGGCAAGGCCAAGCCGATGCCGCAGGATGATGACTACCAACTGGCCCAAGCCCTGAGCCTGCTCAAGGGCCTGAGTATCACGTCCGGCCGCTGAGATGCGCCTGCGGTTAGTACTCGGCCTGCTGTGTTGCCTGGCGGGTGTTGCTCACGCAACCTCCGCCACCCCCTCTGCGCCAAAAGCCTATCTCAGCCTGATCATCGATGACCTGGGGCAAAACCTGCCCCGGGATCGCCGCGTGCTGGCCCTGCCCGGCCCGGTCACCGCGGCGATCATGCCCGACACCGCCCACGCCACCGAATTCGCCCGCGAAGCCCACCGCGCCGGCAAGATCGTCCTCCTGCACATGCCCATGGACCCGGCCACCGGGCCGTTTGCCTGGCACCCCGAGATGCCCATCGATGAACTTGAGAAGCGCCTGAACGCGGCGTTCAAAGCAGTGCCCTATACCGCTGGCATCAACAATCACATGGGCAGCCGCATGACCTCGCAACCTGCCGCCATGGCCTGGTTGATGGCGGACCTGCAGCGTCGACACAAGGTGTTTGTCGACAGCCGCACCAGCGCACAAACCGTAGCGGCAGCCCAAGCGCAGAAAATCGGCCTGGCGAGTGTTTCACGGGATGTATTTCTTGATGACGAGCGAACTGAAGCCGCGATTTTTACGCAACTTCAGACAGCAATCAGCCTGGCGAGAAAGCAGGGTTCGGCCGTGATGATCGGCCATCCGTATCCAGAGACGCTGGCCGTGCTTGAGCGGGAACTGCCCAGGCTCAAGGCTCAGGGAATCGACTGGATTGACATCAAAATGATGATCAGCGTGCGCGGCAATCGCGCAACAGCCGCCCATGGCAAGAACGGCAACTATCGTACGCCCTGATTTATTTGCTTTGTAGTAATTAAATATACATTCCGGCGATTCGAATAATGCCAGGATAACACTCGCCCTTAACTTGATAACCAAGGATTGATTATCTACTCACTTGTTTTACTCACAACCAAGGATCGGTTATGAACCCTAAAATCTGCCTACTAAAAGGCTTGCTCCTGATTTCATTGGCCGCAGCCAAACTTTCTTATGCCGAGGATGCCCCCACACCCTCGACCAGCGTTATATTAAAAAACGCGAACAACCAATATTCTCACTGGAATGGAATTGGAAAGTTACACTTCAACGACATACCCCATTGCACGGCCAGCCTGCTCGATACCCGCACCGAGAACAACCATGCCATGGGCCCCGCTTATTTATTGACAGCTGATCATTGCGTGAACTTCTGGGTAGAAGAATTAAATGATGCTTCCAATATCAGCGTGAAATTCAACTACTTCAACGACACTCACACCCAACAGAAAAGTTACAAGGTGGACAAAGTCAGCTGGGCCAGACGCCCTGCTATGGATCTTGCCGTCCTGGAACTCAGCGTGCCACTTGATACCTTGTTGAAGGATGGAATAACGCCACTGAAAATTTCCGCCGATGCCGGGTCCTTGACAGGCGATATCCTCATCGTTGGTGCACCTCAGGCTGACTTTACCGAACCCGGCCTCAGGCTCGCCACCTGTAGCCAACAGAAGACAAACGCCGCCCTGGTGGAAGGTCATAATGTTTTTCCCCAGACTCTGAAAAACAACTGCATTGACCAACGGGGCGGAGCTTCCGGCAGTCCTATACTTGATCCTGCAACAGGAAAAATAGACAGCGTACTGTTTACTTCAACACTCGGCGCGACACTGACCAATATCTGTTCAGTGAACAACCCGTGCGAAGTTCAGGGTACACACGCGTTCCTGGCCGCTGAAACGCACTACAGCAGTCCCGTCGATGCTCTACCCGCCTGCTTCGTCGATGGGCGCTTCGACTTGAAGTCAGAGCGCTGCACCCTCGCTCCAAAGACAGGTTTGGTGGTGAAAAACGACTATCTGCCGGAGAAGTTCAGAACCCCTGCCACCCCGGGTGAAAAGGCACCGAGCTGGGGAATCCGGTTCTCGATGGACGCACCTTTTTACCGCTTCAAAACGGTTAGAAATGTAGAGTCCTGCTACGTACCGAATCATTACAGCGACATCAGAAGCACCACCAACGCACTGATTGATGAGCCGATCGGACGCGAGGAAGGGATGTACTTCCTGTGCTTGCTCGGTGTTCAATCCGCTGATCACCGACCCGATGCCCGATTGTTCAATAGCCTGAAAATATTCCCTGCCGGACTAATAAATAAACCATTTAAACGGTTACCGCAGCCAGCGTTGACCTTTACCCCCACTCCTGACAACCAATACCTTTCCATCGAATGGCACGTAGCATCATCTCTTCCATTCTGGATCCGCGTCTTTGAAGGGGACTTGGCCGGACGAACCTGTACAGACGTGGATCCCAAGGAATTTTTTAGAGAAGAAAAAAGCATTCGAATGCCAGTGGACGTACTTCCTTATACACTTTGCAGCTTTATTGAAGATGAGGATTTAAACACCTCTGAAGTACGCACAGATGTGGTCAAGCTTCCCCCGACTCGAAGTCCATTGCCATGACGAGAGCACAATTTTCACTACACACAGCCGCCCTTAGACGGCCTGGATCTCGCAACCTATAAATAATTACCACCACAAGCCCTACCCCATTCCTGATAGTTGGACCTGCAACAGGGAGCGACTCCCCTGAGTCGCCTTTCAACTATCAGGAATGACTATGAACACCGAAAACAATGCCACCTCTGCCACCAGACAGATGGAACCCATCAAATACAAGAACCTGCTGATCAATTTCACGACCGAGTTCAGCCGTAGTTCGTCCGCCGCCAACGGAGCGACAAAACCACGCGCTTTTTGGCGGCCCACCCCCCCTGCGGATTCACTGCCGGGCTATTTTCCGCTGGGCGATCTTGTCGCCGCCGGAGACGAAAATATCAATGGCAAACGCGTAACTGCGGTCGTTTGCGAAGGCATTGCACAAAACGCCGAGACAAAAGCACTCGCCCGCCCAGACGACTATGAGCAGGTCTGGCGGGATTCTGGTTCGCAATCGATTGGTACGCTTTGGCGGCCCGTCCCGCCTGAAGGATACGTAGCACTGGGCCTGGTTTGCAGCAACGACAACGAAAAACCGTCGCTTCAAGCGGTGCGCTGCGTACGGGCAGATCTGGTCATCGCATCAAACGTCGGCGAAACGCTCTGGAACAATTGGGACAGTGGCGAACAACCACCCTTCGTGGCCTGGAATGTCACGCCTCCGATCGCCCCCCCTGGAGAGATTTATTTCGCAGCAGGCACTTTCATCGGGTACAACAACAATGCCCAAAATTCGACGGGGATTTCCGCCTACTCATTGCGAATGCAGATCCCCCTGAAAATCAATCCTTCACCCGCAGTGCCGGTGCTTTCAGGTTTCGTGGCGTCCGAGCCCGAAGAAGCAAGCCAACCGACGCAAATTGCCACGCTGCCCTGGTTTGCAGTCGAAGACAACGCCCTCGGACCGCTTGAAAGATTCCGCAAATCGCCGTATTACCATTTCGAAAGAACCGACCTTTTCGCACTCATCGGCTACGGCCACAACACTGCTAACAAGAGCAAACTGTTCCGCTGGACAGCGTCTCGGGTTCTGATCGACAACATACTGAGGATATTTACTCGGCTCACCTCAATCGAGATCAAGACCGCATGGCCCACTGCAGGCTTGAAAACAAACAGCCCCATAGGATTCTCGGCACAGTTAAACGAGCTTTTCACGCGGACGGAAACGTCGAATAGCGAATGGACCACCTCCCGAGGTATGGAAGTCGCCGCTCTGGTGACGAAAAACAAGGCGGTGGCGGCGTATCAAATGCAGAGCCACTACAACCTGCGGCGCCTGGATGGTACCGAGGTGGCGGTCAACTTCGCTTATGCCGATAGCAACAGCCTGCACTTTTCCGTTTATCCGGAGGAAGACGCCGAGTCCAGCGTCCCGCCTGAACCGGTGAACCCTGCGCAGCCCGCTACAGATACCTTGCCATGATCTCCTCCACACGGCCTTCCTTGCGCAGTTGATCCAGCGCCGCCTGGAGCTTGACCACCATCTCGTCAGGCACGTCTTTGTTCAGCGCCAGGTACAATTCGGCACTGTTGAAGCGCAGCACCGTCTTGAGTCCGGTAACCCCCGCCTGGCGCGCCAGATAGCGCCCGGCGGGGTCACCGGTTGCCCACAGATCGATCTGGCCGCTGACGAGTTTCTTCGCGTTGTCCTGGTCGCGCAAAACAACGATCGGCTTCAGGCCCTGCTTGGCCAATGTCTCGGCTATTGCGTCGCCCTTATAGGCGCCGATCTTGTACTTGCGCGCGTCATCAAGGGTTTCGAGGGTGATCTTGCTGTCGGCCTTGGCCAGCATGATCCAGTCATCCGGACCGATCGGCCCGACCCACTTGAACAGTCGCTCACGGTCCGGCAGGCGCGCCATCACAAAGGCGCCATAACCGGGGTTTTCCAGGGCGAGCTTGTAGACCCGCTCCCAAGGGAAACGCAGGGTCAGGCTGTAGGTGATGTCCGCACGCTTGAATATTTCGCGGACGATGTCAGTGGCGATGCCATTGATATTCTCGTCCTGCGCGAAGTTCTTGCCGTTCTTCGCCATGTTGTACGGCGGGAAGTTTTCCGTGAGCAATACCAGGTCGGTATCCGGACTGTCTTTGGCGTATGCCCCGTTGATCATCAACAGGTAAGCGCTGGCTAGGACGAGAAGAAGGCGTTTAAGCATGTCTGGCTACCGAAATCCATGGCGTACCCAAAGAGTGCCCTGAGCCCGCCATGATGTCCACTGGCTAGCATCGGTTTTGTTCAGGCACTATACGAAAATTCACCAGGCGACGATCATTGAACCCGTTTCCACAAACATGATCGTCGCGCCGGCAGCCTTTCTAGCGCATCACGATTCCACGATGAGCCATGTAGGCCTTGGCTTCCTGCACCGTGTATTCGCCGAAGTGGAAAATACTGGCCGCCAGTACGGCGCTGGCGTGACCTTCGAGAATGCCGTCAGCCAGATGCTGCAAGTTACCGACACCGCCCGAAGCAATCACCGGGATGCCCAGCGCATCGCTGATGGCACGGGTGACGCCCAGGTCGAAACCGTTTTTCATGCCGTCCTGGTCCATGCTGGTCAGGAGGATTTCACCGGCACCCAGGCCTTCCATCTTCTTCGCCCACTCGACCGCGTCGAGGCCGGTCGGCTTGCGCCCACCGTGAGTGAAGATTTCCCAGCGCGGGGTTTCGCCAGGTCCGGAAACCTTCTTCGCATCGATGGCAACCACGATGCACTGCGAACCGAAATGCTGCGCCGCTTCACCAACGAACTCAGGGTTGAATACCGCGGCAGTATTGATCGAGACCTTGTCCGCACCGGCATTGAGCAGGTTGCGGATGTCTTGCACGGTGCGCACGCCACCGCCTACGGTCAGCGGGATGAACACCTGGCTGGCCATGCGCTCGACGGTATGCAGCGTGGTATCACGGCCGTCGACGCTGGCGGTGATGTCGAGAAAGGTAATCTCGTCGGCGCCCTGCTCGTCGTAGCGACGGGCAATTTCCACCGGGTCACCGGCGTCGCGGATGTTTTCGAATTTCACACCCTTGACCACTCGGCCGTTATCCACGTCCAGGCAAGGGATGATGCGTTTGGCCAGCGCCATGGTCAGTCCTCAGCCTTTGTACGAATCGCAGAAAGCTTGCGCTTCGGCGACGTCGAGGGTGCCTTCGTAGATTGCCCGGCCGGTGATCGCGCCGATGATGCCTGGCGCCTTGGCGTCGAGCAGCGACTTGATGTCACCCAGGTTGTGGATGCCGCCCGAAGCGATGACCGGGATCTTGGTGGCAGCAGCCAGCGCAGCGGTGAAGGGTACGTTGCAGCCCTGCATCATGCCGTCTTTGGCGATGTCGGTATAAACGATCGACGACACACCGTCGGCTTCGAATTGCCTGGCCAGGTCGATCACCTGCACGGTGCTGATTTCGGCCCAGCCGTCAGTGGCGACGAAACCGTCTTTGGCATCCAGGCCGACGATGATTTTGCCCGGGAACGCGCGGCAGGCTTCAGCGACGAAAGCCGGATCTTTTACGGCCTTGGTGCCAATGATCACGTAGCTCACGCCCGCCTTGACGTAATGCTCGATGGTTTCCAGCGAGCGGATGCCGCCGCCGATCTGGATCGGCAGGTTCGGATAGCGCTTGGCAATGGCAGTCACCACTTCGCCATTGACCGGCTGGCCTTCGAAGGCGCCGTTCAGGTCGACCAGATGCAGACGACGGCAACCGCCCTCCACCCACTTGGCAGCCATGCTCACCGGGTCATCGGAGAACACTGTGG
>Ga0160472_100730_pt1 | contig 15065 bp, 18 predicted proteins | sample HID1973M_E11MG_FD_108267 | JGI IMG/M metagenome (GOLD analysis project Ga0160472, IMG submission 108267) | Enriched mosquito-associated microbial communities from UW Madison campus, WI, USA - HID1973M_E11 MG | ecosystem: Host-associated > Arthropoda: Insects > Digestive system > Unclassified ... | reverse complement strand
TTGGCAATGTGACGACATTGTTCCAAACTCAAATGCGGATAGTGGCGTGACATTCATCATCCCAGCGTAAGTGGCTGTATTTATACAGAATTTGCACTTCGTTTGTGAATCCACCACTCTACATCTTGTTTGGAGATAATGTAAATTATGTAAATTTATTTGAGCGAATCTCCGAGGATCAAGCGATGCAGACATTGCGGTCATTGGGTTCACGGACTGTCTGTCATGAAGTTGGCACGCTGCTCGATTCCCCCCAGCGAGAGCTTGCGCAGCGGATGCCGCGCCGGGATGCGCTCCTCGAGATCGACGTAGCCGAACAGCGATCCCGTCGCATTGTCCGATCCACGCATCGCCACCCCCCACAATGACCATCGTGAATCATGTTCCGCGAGGGGCATCGTGGCCGGAGTTTTTCAGCAGCCTGTTAGGCAGAAATTTGGGCTTCCAATATCACCACAGCCGCTTTCTGATCGTATTGAAGAACGAGAAAAAGCGCACCAAGCCAATCATGGAACAGATCGTCCAGGCGCTCTCACCCCTCCCCCAATCTCAACCGCGTAGCGCCGCGACTCCTCCTCAAACACGTCAATGCGTGCCGCTGCCCAGATAATGCGCAATCACGCGACCGTCCTGCGCCAGATTGGCGCTGCTGTCGGTGGCAACGAAGTGGCCCTGTTCGATGACATAGGCCCGATCCGACACCTGCAGGGCCTTGCGCGCATTCTGCTCGACCAGAAGGATGGTCATTCCCTCGCGTTTCAGTTGCACCAAGGCGTCAAAGACCTGCTGCACGATCACCGGCGCCAGCCCGAGGCTCGGCTCATCCAGCAGCAGCAGGCGCGGAGCGCCCATCAACGCGCGGCCTATGGCCAGCATCTGCTGCTGGCCCCCCGACAGTGAGCCGGCCAATTGGTCGCGGCGTTCGTCGAGCACGGGGAATAGGCGGAAGACGTCGCTTTCGGTATGGGTGGGTTTGCGCTTCTGAAGGGCATTCGCGCCCACCAGCAGGTTCTCCATCACGGACATGTCGGGCAGAACCTGCCGGCCTTCGGGCGATTGCAGGATACCCATGCGGGAAATCGCCCATGCAGGCTTGTGCACCAGTTCGACCCCGTCGATCTGGATCGATCCGGCGGTGGGGGTCACGATCCCGCTGATGCAGTTGAGCAAGGTCGATTTCCCGGCCCCGTTCGGACCGATCAGCGCAACCATTTCGCCCTGTGCGACCGTCATGGACACCCCGGCCAGGGCGCGGATGCCGCTATACGAGGCATGCAGCTTTTGCAGCGTAAGAACCATCATTCCACTCCCAGATAGGCGGTGATCACGACGGGGTCTGCGACGACGTCGCGGGGCAGCCCCTCGGCGATCAGCCGGCCGCCGTCCAGCACATAGACATAGTCGCAAAGCTCCTGGACGAAGCGCATGTTGTGTTCGATCAGCATGATCGCCTTGCCCTGATCGGCCAGCCGGCGGAAGATCTCGGCAAGATGGCGCGCCTCGACATCGTTCATGCCGGCGACGGGCTCGTCGAGCAGGATCAGGTCGGGGTCGGTGGCCAGCGCCCGCATCATCTCGACCTTGCGCTGGTGGCCATAGGCAAGGCTGCCGGCGGGGCTGTCGGCGTGATCGGTCATGTCGAACTGCTCCAGCAGCGCCATGGCCCGCTGACGCAGCATCGCATCCTCGCGCCGCGAGGATGGCAGCCCCAGGATTGCCGAGACGAGCGAGGATTTCTCATGCCGGTGAAAGCCGACCATGACATTGGCCAGAACGCTGGCCTCTTTCTGCAAGCGGATGTTCTGGAAGGTGCGGCCCATGCCGGAGCGGGCGACGCGGTCGGCCGGCTCGGTCGAGATGTCCTGCCCCCCGAACAGGATATGACCCGAGGTCAGCGGCAGCATCCCGGTGATCAGGTTGATGAGCGAAGTCTTTCCCGCTCCGTTCGGCCCGATCAGCCCGGTGATCCGTCCGGCGGGCACGGTCATGTTCACGTCATTCGACGCGGTGACGCCGCCGAACTTCTTGTGGACGTGTTCAAGCACAAGGTCCTTCATCACTGCACCTCTGGCTTGAGCGTTGCGGGCGCGAGCTTGCGCGCCTTGCGCCGGGCCCGCCGCGCGATCAGCGTGTCCACGATTCCGCGCGGCATGAAATTCATCACCGCCATCAGGATCAGGCCATAGATCATGATCCGTGCATCGGCCAAGGGACGAGAGATTTCCGGCAGCGCAATCAGCAGCGCGACACCGACCAGCGGACCCCACACGCTGCGGCGTCCGCCAAGGACCACATAGGACATGATCACGATGATCAGGTGGAACCCGAACTGGTTGGGTTCGACCGCATAGGAATGCAGCGCCTCGAGTCCGCCGAAAAGCCCGGCGATCACGCCCGACATGGCATAGGCGATGGTCTGGGTGCGAGGCACGTTGATGCCCAGCGACACGGCCATGCCTTCATCTTCCCGCACGGCATCGAAGGCGCGCCCGATCCGCGACCGCGATACGGCCCAGATCACATAGATTGTGGCGACCACGAAGCAGAGCAGCGTTCCCGTCCCCGCCAGTTTCGGAATGCCGGAATAGCCCATGGCGCCGCCGGTGATGTTTTCCGCGTAAAGATTGGTCGAGAGCACGATCTGGACGAAAGCCAGCGAGGCAATGGCTTGATAGACTCCGCGGAGCCGGGCCAGCGGCAGCGCCAGCAGGACCCCGAACAGCAATCCGATCAAGGCGCCGGCCAGAAGCGTGACCGGCATCGGCAGGCCGAATTGTACGGTGAGGATGGCGGTCGTATACGCACCGATGGCGGACAGGCCGACATTTCCGATGGAGAACGCCCCTGCCCTCAGGACGATATATTGCGAATAGGCGAAACCCAGATGCAGCAGAAACAGGTCGAACAGCGGGCGATATCCAAGGATCTGGTCCATTACCGACGCCCCCGCAGAACCCCGGCCTCATCCCGGCCGAAGAGGCCGTTGGGCCGGATCAGCAGGACGGCGAACAATAGTCCGAAGATGATGATGTCGGACAGGCGCGACGACAGATAGGCCACGCTGAGCGTCTGCAGCACCCCGAATCCCAGCGAAGCGACCAGCGCCCCGGCGACCGAACCCAGCCCGCCAAGGATCACCACGACGAACCCGCGCAACAGGAAGGGGTCGCCCATCATGAAGTGGATCGAGTTGAAGGCAAGGCCGACCAGCACGCCCGCCGCCCCCGCCAGCATTCCCGACAGCATGAAGGTCTGGAAATAGATCATCCCCGGACGGATGCCGGCCAGCAACGCGGCGCGTTCGTTCTGTGCGACCGCCCGGACCTGTCGGCCAAAGCTGGTTTTGTAAAGATACCAACTCATTGCGATGACCAGAACGACCGCCAGCAGCGCAATGGCCAGTTGCAGCGCCGAGACGCGCAGCCCCCAAAATTTGAACATCACCACCGGGAAGGTGTCGAACGGGAATCGCAGCACCTGCGTCTTGGAGAGGATCTGCGCGATGGAGACCAGCACCAAATTCGCCCCGATCGAGGAGATCAGCGCACCGAATTCGACCTCTCCGCTTGCCCGCAGGCGGCGGAAGGCCGTGACCTCGATGATGACGGACACAAGGCCCGAGCCGATCATCGCGAGGATGAACGCAACCCACAGCGGCAATCCCGCCTGAACCGAGTAGAGGCCGATGAAGGCCCCGGTCATGAAGATCCCCCCATGTGCGAGGTTCATGATCTTGTGGATCCCGAAGATCAGGGTGAAGCCAAGCGCGAACAGCGCATAGACCCCCCCGATGATCAGGCCGTTGACGACTTGCTGCGCGAACATGTTCCTCCCCTCCCCCTTGGCGGTGAATCATGGTTTGATGATCACATTAAAATTCATAGGCTGATATTTTTGTATACACAAAGATATTTTTTGTGTTCATTACGACTCGGGAGAAGGATGGTCGCGTCGCAGGTCTCTACCCTGTGGAGAAGCGAAACGCAGGCGGATCATCACAACGCGAACAGGCTGCGGTTTACGCAATCACAAGGGTTTATCCTGATCGGGAGGAGACGGATGTTTCTTAGAACGGTTCTCGCGGCTTCGGCCGCGTTCTGCACGCTGGCCGCGCCCATGGCTTCGGCCGCGGAGATCAAGCTGGCAATCATCGAGTCGCTGACCGGCAGCCCCGCCTTCATCGGCAAGAGCCTGGCGGACGGCGCGGTTCTGGCCGTCGAGGAGATCAACGCCAAGGGGCTGGCGGGCGACGGCGTGACCATCAAGTATACCCTTGATGACGACGCCGGCGACCGTGGGCAGGCGCTTGGGCTGATCGGAAAATACGCCGCCGACCCGTCTGTCTTGATGATCGTCGGCCCGACCACCGGAGCGATCGCCCCCTCCGCTGCCGCAGCCGCAAATGACCTGAAGACCCCGATCCTGATTCAGGCCAACAATCTCGCGGTGCCGCAGGCAGGCCCGTGGTCCAACTCGTTCTCGCAGCCGGCGCAGATCGCCACGCCGCCGATCGCCATCTATGCCGCCGAAAAACGCGGCGTGAAGAACTGCACCATCGTCACGGTCATCGACAACGAAGCCTATGTCGCGATGTCAAAGGTCTTCGCCTCGACCGTCGAGGAGCGCGGCGTCAAGGCGGCGCTGGAAGGCGTCAAGATCGGCGACATCGACTTTTCCGCGCTGGCGGTCAAGATCGCGCAGGGTGAGCAGGACTGCCTGTTCGTCGCGGCACCCGCCGCCGTGGCGGCTAACATGATCATGCAGTTCAAGCAGGCCGGGCTTGATCCGAGCGTCCAGATCTTCGGCCTCAACTCGCTGGCTTCGCCGGAATTCCTGTCGACCGGCGGCGGTGCGGTCGAGGGTGTCACCGTGATCGGCGAGTGGACGCCGGGCGGCTTCGACGAAGCCTCGCGCGCTTTTGCCGAGGCCTACAAGGCGAAATATGGCGTCGATGCCGACAATTGGGCGCCGCAAGGCTATTCCACCATGATGCTGGTGGCCGATGCCCTGAAGCGGGCCGGGCCAAATGCCACGCGCGAGGAGATGCGCGACGCGATCAGCAGCGTCAAGGACCTGCCCGTCGTCGTCGGCAAGGGCGTCTTCAACTATACGCCCGAGCGTTTTGCCAGTTTCGGCATGGGTATCCTGACGGTCGAGGACGGCAAGTTCGTCCAACCCGGCGATCTTTGATCAGGGACAGGGCGCGGCATGCCGCGCCCTGACAGCTTTGGGAATGGGCCATGGAATTTGACAGCGAGTTTGACTTTATCGTCTCGGGCGCGGGATCGGCGGGTTGCGCCGTCGCGGGGCGGCTGGCCGAATCCGGTCGCTTTCGGGTGCTGCTGCTTGAGGCGGGGCCAAGTGACAGCGCTTTCTGGATCAAGGTTCCGATGGGCTATCCCATGCTGTTCACCAATCCGAAGGTGAACTGGATGTTTGAATCCGAGCCCGAGCCCGAGTTGAACGGCCGCCCGATGTATAATCCGCGCGGCAAGGTTCTGGGTGGGACCAGCTCGATCAACGGCATGCTTTATGTGCGCGGCCATCCGAACGACTACGACACCTGGGCACAGATGGGGAATACCGGCTGGGGCTGGGACGACGTGCTACCGTTTTTCCGCAAGGCCGAGGATCAGACCCGCGGCGCGGACGCCTATCACGGCACCGGCGGCCCGCTGACGGTTTCCGACCAGCCGAACCCCTCGCCCGTGGCACTGGCGATCATCGAGGCCGCCGTGCAGGCGGGAATTCCCCGCAACGCCGACTTCAACGGCGCCCGACAGGAGGGGACCGGGCTGTTTCAGACCACGACGCGCAAGCGCCGCCGCTGGAACAGCGCCCGGGCCTATCTTTCGAAGTCTCGCGCGAATCTGCGTGTCGACACCAATGCCCATGCGACGCGCCTGCTTCTGGACGGCAAGCGCGTCATCGGCATCGAATACCGTCAGCAGGGCCGCCTCCTGCGCGCCCGCGCGCGCCACGGGGTAGTGGTCAGCGGCGGCTCGTTCGGGTCGCCGCAACTGCTGCAATTGTCGGGGATCGGCCCGGCCGAGCATCTGCGCGACATGGGCCTGCCGGTTCTGCACGACCTGCCGGGCGTGGGTGCGAACCTGCGCGACCATTTCTATGCCTCGATGATCTTTCGCTGCCATGAGCCGGTGACGATCAACGAACTGGCGCGCAGCCCTCTGCGCCAGTTCATCGCCGGGGCGCAATATGTGCTGGCAAAGCGCGGGCCGCTGGCCGCGAACGGCATCTTTGCCGGGGTCTTTACCCGCACCAACGAAACGAAAAGCCGCCCGAACCTGCAGATCAATACCAATATCTGGTCGGTGGCCTCGCGCGACAAGAAGGGGATGAAGATTCACGACTTCCCCGGCTTTACCATGAGCCCGGTGCATCTGGACCCGGTCTCGACCGGCGAGGTGCGGTTGCGTTCCGCCGATCCCTATGCCGACCCGGTCATCCGCCACAATTTCTTTCGCGACGAGGTGGACCGCCAGGCCATGGTCGATGCGGTGCGCATCGTGCGCCGCATCGCCAATCAGCCCGCGCTGGGGCGCTACATGGCGGAAGAAATCCGCCCCGGCGGCGAGGTGAATACCGATGCCGAAATCGTGGACTGGGTCCGCGCGAACGGCATCGCGAACCTGCATCCGGTCGGTTCCTGTGCCATGCTGCCGGGGGTGATGGGCGTGGTCGACCACCGCCTGCGCGTCCACGGGATCGAGGGGCTGCGCGTGGCCGACGCCTCGATCATGCCGGGTCTGCCCGCAGGCAATACCAATGCTCCGTCCATCATGATCGGTGAGAAATGCGCCGCCATGATCCTTGAGGATATGGCCACCGCGAGCACAGCAATGTCAGCCAACAAGGACAGGGGAACGGAATGGTCCGGGACAACGATTACGACGTGATCGTCATCGGTGCGGGGGGCGCCGGACTGGCGGCGGCCCACATGGCCAGTGTCGAAGGCGCGCGCGTGCTGCTGGTCGAGGCGGGCGACAAGGCGGGCGGCTCGACCGCGCTCTCTGGCGGCGTCTTCTATGCCGCCGGAACCTCGCTGCAGCGCAAGGCCGGGATCGTGGACGACCCGGAATCGATGTATCGCTATTACCTGCATGTAAACCAATACAAACTGAACCCGGCGCTGGTCCGGCGCCTGTGCCACGATGCGACGCCGACCTTTGAATGGCTGGTCGGCCTTGGCGTCGATTTCCCCGAGGAGAACCTCTACTGCTCGGGGGTCGACAAGATCCGGCGCGGCCATCGCGCGCGCGGCCACGGCGCCGAGATTGCCGAGGTTCTCGAGGGCTCGCTGACCGGCAAGACCGTGGATGTCGCGCTGCGCACCCGCGTCGAGGATCTGCTGGTCGAGGAAGGGCGCGTCTGCGGCATCCGCATCGACGGTGACGACGTGACCGCGGGCGCGGTCATTCTGGCCACCGGCGGTTTCGGCGCGAACCGGCAGCTTCTTGCGGAACTGTTCCCGACGGCGGCCTCGCAGGGCGATCTCTCGTGGTATATCGGCTCGACCCATTCGCAGGGCGACGGGATCCGGATCGGCCGCCGACTGGGCGCAGGGGTCACCCAGCCGGACCGGGGCTTGCTGCTGATGACACCCGGCTGGGCCAAGGAACTGGAAACCTATCTGCCGCCATGGCTGACCCATGTCACGCATGAGGGGCGGCGGTTTGTCGACGAATCCTGCGAATATTCGATCCTGTCGGAACTGCTGAACGAGCAGACCGCCCGCGAATGCTTCTCGATCTTTGACGAGGCGGCACGTGCGACGGCGAAGTCGCTGACCGCGCCGAACTGGTCGGCCGACCGGCTGGCGCATTTCATCGCGGGCGGCCAGATCGCCCAGGGCGCGACGCTCGGCGAACTGGCGGGCAAGCTGGGGATCGACGCGGATACGCTGGCCACCACCGTCGCCACGACGAACCGCGCGGTCGAAGCTGGCGAGGATGCGCAGTTCTTCAAGGACGCCGCGCATCTGAAGCCCATCGCCACCCCGCCCTTCTACGGCGCACGCATCCGCCCCGCCATTGTCTGCTGGACCGGCACCGGATTGCGCATCGATACCGAGGCGCGGGTGCTGGATCAGGCCGACCGCCCGATCCCCGGACTTTACGCGGCGGGCGAGACCACGGGCGGCATGTTCGGTCCCTGCTATGCCGGGGGCGGTGCGTCGATCGGCAATGCGATCGTCTTCGGCCGGGTGGCAGGAACCAACGCGGCAAGAGAGGTGGCAGCATGATCCTCGGCATTCATCACGCGGCGATTTCCACACCCGACCTCGACCGGGCGCTGGATTTCTATTGCGGCATCCTCGGGTTTCAGGTGGCCTCGCGCATGGATTGGGAAAAGGGCACCGCCCTGCCCGACACCATTCTGGGCGTCAAGGACACCGCCGCCCGACAAGCGAAGCTGCGGGCCGGGAACTGCTTTCTGGAGTTGTTCGAGTTTTCCAGCCCTCCGCCCCGCAGCCTCCGGCGCGAGGTGCAGGACCACGGCATCGCACATCTGTGCCTGCATGTCCGCGATCTGGAGGCCGAGGTCGCGCGCCTCGAAGCGGCGGGGATCACCTTCCGCTCCGATCCGCAGCGCCGGCCGAGCCATGCCTCGGTCTATGGCCACGATCCCGACGGCAATATCCTCGAACTTCTGGAGGTGACGGACCATAGCCACCCGTTTTCCTTCGCCAATCTGGAGCGGGAGGATGGCTGAAAAGTTCATCATCGCGGTCCTTACCAACCCGCGCGAGGGACAGGATGCCGCCTTCACCGAATGGTATGACGACCGCCACATCCCCGATGTCCTGAAAATTCCGGGGGTGATCTCGGCCCAAAGATATGGGCTGGCCCCCGTGCAGCGGATGGACCCGCCCCATCCTTTCTCGTGGTTCGCCTTTTACGAGGTCGAAACCGACGACCTCTCGGCCCTGATCGACGACATGCGCGAACGGGGCGGGACCGAGCGGATGCCGATCTCGGACGCGCTGGACCCCAATCGGATCACGCTGGTCTTCTCGCCCCACGGACCGCGCCGGACGCCGGGCGATGCATGACCGGCTCAGCCTTGATTTCCTGACCGCGCTGGATCTGCCCGCGGCGGGTCTGGTGCATCTGGCAAACGATCTGGGCGTGACGCGGGTCTCGCTGCTGGTCGCGCCGCTGGACGGTCTGCCGGATTTCGGGCTGAACCGGCCGGGTCCGGCCCGGCGTGCGGTTCTGGACGCGCTGCGCGACACCGGCGTCAAGGTCGACATGGCCGAGCCGTTCTACCTGCATGCCGATACCGTCACGGATGACCTGCTGCCGGGTTTCGACACCGCCGCCGAACTGGGGGCAAGGACGGTCAACCTGCTGGCCCGGACGGCTGACCACGGCCGACTTGCCGCGCAGATGGCCGCTGCCTGCAACGCGGCCCATGCGCGCGGGATGGAGGTCGTGACCGAGATTTCCAAGCGCGGCAGCCTTGTCACCCTGTCCCAGACGGCCGCCTTTATCGAGACCAATGCCCTGCCGCTCGGCATCGAACTCGACAGCCTGCATTTCTTTCGCGCGGGCGGGAAGGTGGCGGACATCGCGCCCCATGCCCATCATGTCGGCCGTATCCAGCTTTGCGACCTGCGCGCCGGGATCACGCCCGATCAGGAATGGGACGAGGCGATCCGCAACCGCGCGCTGCCCGGCCACGGCATTGCCGATCTGGCCGATTTTCTGGACGCATTGCCCCTTGATGCGGTCATCGGGTTGGAAATCCCGCAGCCGGGCATTCCGGGCCCCGAGGCCGCAAGGCGGGCCCGCGATGCCACATTGAAACTTTTCAAATCAGAGGGCTATTGATGAGCCGTTTCTACGGAACCCTGTTCCAGCATGGATATGTCGTCGCCGATGTCGAGGCGAGCGTGAAGCAATGGGCCGAGGCAATGGGGATCGGGCCGTTCTTCGTCTATCCGACCCCGATCCCGTTTCAGGTGCTGAAGGTCTGGGGCAAGGAAGTCTCGCACCAGATCCACAAGCGGGTGGTCATGGGCTATTCCGGCCCGGTGCAGATCGAGTTGATCGAACCGACCTCCGAACCCTCGCCCTATCTCGACTTCCTGAACAGCCGTGGCGAGGGTCTGCAGCATTTCGGCTTCCTTTGCGATGATTTCGACGCCCAGATCGCCGCGGCCGAGGCGCGCGGCATGGTCCGCGCCATGGAAGGGTATCAGGCGGCTTCGCGCATGTGCTATCTCTGCGACCCCGCCAAACCCGATGCGCCGATGATGGAGCTGGTCGACCTGAAGCCCGAACGCCGCCACATGTTCGACCGGATGCGCGAGCCGTCCGTGGGCTGGGATGGCAGCGATCCGCTGCGCAATCTGTAAGGGGATTCTCGGATGGAATACCGCAAGCTGGGCCGTTCCGGCCTTTCCGTGTCCGTCGTCGGGCTGGGATGCAACAATTTCAACTGGACGATCGACGAAGAGCAGTCCCGCCGCGTGGTCGATGCCGCGCTGGACGCGGGCGTCACCTTCTTTGACACCGCGAACATCTATGGCCGGTCGGGAGGTTCCGAGGAGTTTCTCGGTCGCGCGCTTGGACCCCGCCGCGCGGATGCGATCGTTTCGACCAAGTTCGGCATGCCGATGGCCGACGGCTCGCACGGGGCTGACCGCAACTATATCATCCGCTGCGCCGAGGACAGCCTGCGACGCCTGGGCACCGACTGGATCGACCTCTATCAGCTGCATGAATCCGACCCGACCACCCCCATTGACGAGACGCTGCACGCCCTCGACCTGCTGATCTCGCAGGGCAAGGTGCGCTATATCGGCACCTCGAACATGGCTGATTGGGAGGTCGCGCAGGCCCATTATCTGGCGCGGGAACTGGGGCTGCAAAGGTTCGTGTCGCTGCAGGCGGAATATTCGCTGATCCGGCGCGGGGCCGAGGCCGCGACCATTCCCTGCCTGCAGGCGCTTGGCATGGGGTTCCTGCCTTACTTCCCGCTCGCCTCGGGTCTGCTGACCGGCAAATATCGGGGTGGCGGCACGGGCGACGGCCGCTTCGCCAAGATCGACCGGCTGGCCAACCGTTACCTGACGCCCGAAAACCTCGCCCGCGTCGAACGCCTCGCGCAATGGTGCGAGGCGCGAGGCTTGGCCATGACCGACGTGGCCTTTGCCTGGCTCTTGTCGAAACCGCCCGTCGCATCGGTCATGGCGGGGGCGACCAAGCCCGAACAGGTCACCGCGAATGCCCGCGCCGCTGATCTGCGGCTGGACGCCGGACAGATCGCGGAACTTGAAACTTTGCTGAGCGAGGAAGAAGCATGAAGGTTGCAGTCATCACGGGCGCAGGCTCGGGCCTTGGCGCCGCTACGGCGCGGCGGTTTCACCGCGACGGCTGGACGCTGGTGCTGGGCGACCTGCGCCCCGAAGGGCTGGCAGAAATCGCCGGGGAGTTGCAGGCCACGGCCGTCGCCTGCGATGTCTCGGACGAGGCGCAGGTTCAGGCGCTGGTCCAGACCGCCATCGACCGGCACGGCCGGCTGGATTGCATGATCAACAACGCCGGCATTCTGGGCGCGCTTGGCCCCATCGGCCAGACCGAGGCGCAGGATTTCAACCGCGTGCTGGACATCATGGTCAGCGGCGTCTTTTACGGCACCAAGCATGCCGCGAATGCCATGGGAACGGATGGCGGCTCGATCCTGAATACCGCAAGCATTGCCGGGATCGGCGCCTGGGCCAACCATTCCTATACCACGGCGAAACATGCGGTGGTCGGGCTGACCCGCTCCAGCGCGGTCGAGCTGGCGCCGCGGCGCATTACCGTGAATGCACTGGCGCCGGGGAATGTCATCACCACCATGACCAGCAACCTCAGCGGCGGCGCTGACGTGGCTTATGAGCGCGCTTTGGGGCGCAATCCCATCCCCTATGTCTGCACGCCCGAGGATATTGCCGACGCCTTTGCCTATCTGGCCGGTCCCTCGGCGCGCGGCATTACCGGGCAGGTGCTGACCATCGACAGCGGCCTCAGCGTGGCGGTCGTCCCGCCCGCCTATCACCTCTCGCCAAGCAAGTTCGTCGATTGAGGAAGCCCTTAGCCGTGGCCTGCCCTCAGGCCACGGTCAACACCAGTTTTTCAATGTCTTCGCGGATGATCTTGCCGCTGGTGCTGCGCGGGAAATCGTCGACGGGAATAAAAACCACGCCCTTCGGCCGCTTGTAGCCTGCAAGGTTTTCGCGGCAAAGCGCGATCACCGCGTCCTCGTCCAGCGTGTCGTCGATGCGGGCGATCACGGCCACCGGCACCTCGCCCCAGCGTTCGTCGGGCCGGCGCACGACGATGGCGTCGGCGACACGCGGGTCGGACAGGATCACACGCTCGATTTCGGCGGGATAGATGTTCTCGCCCCCCGACTTGATCAGGTATTTCGAGCGTCCGGCGAATTCATAGCCCTGCCCGGTCCGGCGGAACAGATCGCCCATATGGAACCAGCCGCCGCTGAAACAGTCGCGATTGACCGCATCGGCATTCCAATAGCCGCTGAAGAGGGTCGGTCCCTTCACCCAAGCCTCGCCGGTCTCGCCATCGGCCACGTCCCGCCCGTCCGCGCCGACCAGCCGCAGTTCGGTCAGGACGCTCAGCCGCTTGGCCAGGTTGCGCGGCATGGTGCCGGGATGGATCAGGTCGGCGGAGAGCGGCGGCATCCCGGTTTCGGTCGCCCCGAATGAATTGAGGTAGGGCGCATCCAGAAGCCGCGTCACCTCGTCGATGACGGCGGCGGGCACCATGTCGGCCATGGCGCCCACGACGCGAACGCCCTTGATGGCAGGCTGCCGCGCGCGCAGGCCCGCGACCAGCAATTCGGTCGTGGCGGGCACAGTCATCAGCCAGCCGATGGGAAATTCCTCGAGCGCATCGATGATGCGGTCGGTATCGAACCCGTCCATGATGACGGTGGTGCCGCCGATCAGCAGCGTCGAGAACAGATGCTCGGACCCGCCCATGTGGAACATCGGCGCCCATGAGATATAGCCATCCCCCAGCGCCAGCCCCAGATCCAGCCGGAACGCGCACATCCGCGCAATCTGCGCCCGCTGGCTGATGACCGCCGCCTTGGGACGACCGGTGGTGCCCGAGGTATAGATGATGTTAAACCCGTCCTCGGGTTCGGCGGCATCGGCAGTCGCGCCGTCACGGCCCAGGGTTTCGATGGCAACCGGCGGGCGCGCGGGACTGGCGGCCAGCGCCAGATCCCGATGCCGGGCGGAGGCGATCACCACGCGCGGATCGACCAGATCCACGCACCATTCCAGCTCGGCCGCGACCAGCCGCCAGTTCAGGCAGGCGACCATCGCGCCCAGCTTGGCAGCGGCAAGCTGGATCAGGGAATATTCGATGCGGTTTTCCGACAGAACCGCCACGCGGTCGCCGCGCCTCACGCCCCTTGCCGCCAGATCGGCGGCCACCCGGTCGCCCAGCCGGATCAGGGTCGCATAGTCGATGCGCCTCTCCCCCTCTACCAGCGCCAGAGCGGCGGGACGCTCGGCGGCGCGCGCCGCGATCAGGCGCCAGACGGTGCTGGACCCGGCGGAAAGAATATCGGACATCACGGTTTCTCCAGCAAGGTGGCAGTCAGGACCGGGGAGTCGCGGTCCTGCGCGGACAGCGTGGCGCGGCTGACGCCATCGGTCAGCGTCACGGTCAGATGGTCGTCCTCGAACACGTTGCCGGCAAAAAAGGCGGTGATCTCGGCGAAATCGACCTCTGGCCGCAGGGTCATGGCGGCGCTGATGACATAGGCCAAGTTGGCCGGGCCGGGGTTCACGCGTCGCGGACCAAAGCCCGCCGCCTCGGCCGCCTCGCGCTGCAGGTGGATGGCGTTGTCGTCGTGCAGCATGGCGCACCATTCGGCCATGTCGGGACCGCTGACCGGGCCAGAGCGAAAGCTCGCGTCACTCATCTCCGGTCACCGGGGTAATCATGGCGAATTCCAGGATGCTGGCCGGACCCGCCGCGTCGGCAAGCGTGATCGACAGCGCCAGATGATCGGCGCGACCAAAGCGGCGGCTTGGCTTGCGGGTCAGCGACAGCACGCGGGTTTTCACGCGATATCCCCGCCCTACCCGCAGCGTGCCCGGATAGCTCAGCGTGCAACTGCCCAGAACCGGGCCTGCGTCAAAGGCCAGCCCCATTCCCCGGCTGAAATCCCCGATCGGCACCGGCATTCCGGCCAGCGCGCCCAGATAGGCATGGATCGGATGCGCCCGGTCATCGGTCCGGGTCGGCGCGCCGCTCATCTCACGAACGCGATCGTCGTCGGAGGCCGTCAGCTCGAACCAGCCATCGGGCATATGGCGGGGATCCCCTGTCATCTGCCGATCGCCTGAAAGCGCCGCTCGATTTCCGGGCCGACCGCGTCGAAATAGCTTCTGTCCTTCAACTCGGACATCGGCATCACCTTGAACAGGGCGCGGGCGTTCATCACCGGGCGTTCATCCACCATGCAGCGCATCAGTGCAAAGACCAGATTCCGCGTCCGGCGCGTCACCTCGAGATCGCCGCAGACCCAGTCGCCGGGATAGACCATCGACAGGAAGTCGATATTCATCGAAATCGTCGGCACCACCGCCGCGTCATAGCCGACGAGATGCTGGATTCCGTAGGCCTGCATGTCGGTAAACGCGGCCAGCGCCGCGCCGTGGCAATAGCGCGACGGGTTCAGATGCCGTTCGGTGCAGCGAAAGCCCACCGCGAATGTGCCCGGCCCGTCCCGCGTGGCGTGGACCGGGCCGAAGGTGTGGTTGAAGCCCCCCGGCGACGGCAGTTCGATCCAGCCCTCCGGCGCGGCCTGCCGCTGCTCCCAAGGCTGAGGATGATAGAAATCATCGGCGGACATGGCGGTCTCCTCCAAGCTCAGCACATCATTTTCATCGGCTTTTCGACGATATTTTTGATTGTATTGAGGAAGATTGCGGCTGTTGCGCCGTCGATTGCGCGGTGGTCTGCGGAGAGTGTGAGGGTGATGGTGGTGGCGAAGCGGATGCCGTTTTCGGG
>Ga0160472_100728_pt1 | contig 15100 bp, 14 predicted proteins | sample HID1973M_E11MG_FD_108267 | JGI IMG/M metagenome (GOLD analysis project Ga0160472, IMG submission 108267) | Enriched mosquito-associated microbial communities from UW Madison campus, WI, USA - HID1973M_E11 MG | ecosystem: Host-associated > Arthropoda: Insects > Digestive system > Unclassified ... | reverse complement strand
TGTTCTCGCGGCGCATGCGGTCCTTGACTTCCATCATGTCGCGCACGGGGATGCCTTCGGTGATGCAGACCACCAGGTCCAGGTCGGCGTCAACGGCTTCCCAGATGGCAGCGGCGGCGCCGGCGGGCGGCACGTAGATGACGGAGGCGGTGGCGCCGGTCTGGGCCTTGGCGTCCTTCACGCTGGCGTAGATGGGAATGCCCTCGAAGTCCTCGCCGGCCTTCTTCGGGTTCACGCCGGCGACGAAGCAGTTCTTGCCGTTGGCGTAGTCGCGGCAGCCACGGGTGTGGAACTGGCCGGTCTTGCCGGTGATGCCCTGGGTGATGACCTTGGTATCTTTGTTAATCAGAATCGACATGCTCTAATCCTTTGCTTGGCGACAGGCGGCGCGCAACGGGGGCTGCGCCGCCTGTGATCGCTGTATGGTTCGTTCCGTCCGGATTACTTGCCGGCAGCGGCGGCAACCACCTTCTGGGCGGCTTCTTCCATGGTGTCGGCCGCGATGATCGGCAGGCCCGAGTCGGCCAGCATCTTCTTGCCGATATCCTCGTTGGTGCCCTTCATGCGGACGACCAGCGGCACCGACAGCGACACGGCCTTCGACGCGGCGATCACGCCCTCGGCGATCACGTCGCAGCGCATGATGCCGCCGAAGATGTTGACCAGGATGGCCTTCAGGTTCGGGTTCTTCAGCATCAGCTTGAAGGCTTCGGTCACCTTCTCGGTGGTGGCACCGCCGCCCACGTCGAGGAAGTTGGCCGGCTCGCCGCCGAACAGCTTGATGGTGTCCATGGTGGCCATGGCCAGGCCGGCGCCGTTCACCAGGCAGCCGATGTTGCCGTCGAGCGAGATGTAGGCCAGGTCGAATTTCGAGGCTTCGATTTCGTTGGCGTCTTCTTCATCCAGGTCGCGGTAGGCGACGATTTCCGGATGACGGTAGAGGGCGTTCGAGTCGAAGTTGAACTTGGCGTCCAGCGCGATGACCTTGCCGTCGCCGGTCAGGATCAGCGGGTTGATTTCGGCCAGCGAGGCGTCGGTGTCCCAGAACGCCTTGTACAGGCCTTGCAGGGCCTGGCGGGCTTGCGCAACGCTCGCGTCGGGCACGCCGATCTTGCGGGCGATGTCGTCAGCGTCGGCGTCGGTCAGGCCGACCGACGGCTCGATGATCAGCGTGTGGATCTTTTCCGGGGTGTGGGCAGCGACTTCCTCGATGTCCATGCCGCCTTCGCTGGAGGCCATCAGGGCGACCTTCTGCGAGATGCGGTCCACGACCAGCGACACGTACAGTTCCTTCTTGATGTCGGCGCCTTCTTCGATCAGCAGGCGATTGACCTTCTTGCCTTCCGGGCCGGTCTGGTGCGTGACCAGTTGCATGCCGAGGATGTTGCTGGCGTAGGTCTTGACGTCGTCGATGCTCTTGGCGACCTTCACGCCGCCGCCCTTGCCGCGGCCACCCGCATGAATCTGGGCCTTGACGACCCACACCGGGCCGCCGAGCTGTTCTGCAGCCTTCAGGGCCTCGTCGACCGAGAACGCGGGAATGCCGCGCGGAACCGGCACGTTGTATTTGCGCAGGATTTCCTTGCCTTGATACTCATGGATATTCATGCGTGTTTCCTTTAGGGGTAGGCGTGAAAGGGGGGCTTGTTTCAGATTGGGACGAATGATTCGTCGGATGGCCGACGCATTGATCAGCCGGTATTCGTGGCGTTCGTGTCTATTGAACGGGTTCTCGGCTCATTCTCTTTAGGCTGGTGGCCGTACCAGCGCGGATAGTACTGGCGCACCGCCTCGCCGTCGAAACGCAATGCGTGGCAACCATGGAGCTGGAACGGCGGATGCGGGTTCCGGTCCTCGCCGCCGGTATCGCGCGTGTCGACCACGTCGCCGGCGAAGGCCTGGATGGCCGCGGTCGGGATCGCCGTGGCCAGCTCGGTCAGGTGCGAGCAGCCGGCGATTCCGCCCATGCGGTCGCGCACGGCCTTGCGGAACCCCTTCAGCAGGTTCAGGCCGATCAGCTTGCGGTAGTCCGGGCCGATGGTCCCGCAGTAACCGACGTAGGGCACCGATTCCGAGGCGGCCTCGACATCGACCACGTTGAAGCGCAGGTCGATCGTCACCCGCAGCCACAGGTCATGCAGCGCTTCGCCTTTCGGGCGGGTCTTGCCGGTGGCCAGCGGGAGGTCGCGCGGCTTGTGATCCGTCAGGCGCGCCTCGATGTCCCACAGGCCGTCTTCGCGCTCATAGGCGTCTGCCGTGATGACACGACGATGGCGCGGCGTACGGTTGACGGGCTGGGACAGCGGCATGACAGCAACGGGTGCAAGAAGGGATATTGGCGATGAACGGGCTTCGCTGACGCTTGCCGTCGCATTGGACGGCCCTTGGGCGGGGGCGATTCGTCTCCATTAGCGCTTCGGCTAATCACGCGAGTTTAACATGCCCGATACGTTTATCCGGGAACCCCCCGTGTCGGAGGGGCGATGCGATCGTTACAACACTTCCAAAGGTGGAGGTTGACGGCTCGGGCCATTCACGCGTCATCGCCGTCGATGTCATCCTCGGCGCCCTGGATGACCTTGCCGATCACCGAGCGGGAGAACCCGCGCGCCATCATGAAGCGGATCTGTTTGGCGCGCTCTTCCGGCGTGGCCGGTGGCGTGCCGAAGCGCTTGCGCCAGACCTCGCGCGCCCGTTCCGGCTCGGACTCGCGCAACCGGTCCTGCAGTTCGCTCAGTTGCTCGCCGCCTAGCTTGTGCCCCTTGGCTTCCTGCATGACACGGGCCGCACCATAGCGGGCCGCACGCCGATGTACGAGGCTGTCGACGAAACGGGCGTTGGACAGCCAGTTCTCGCGCTCGAGCGCATCCAGCAATTGTTCCAGTTGTTCCGGGGATTCGGCGTGCGGCGCCAGCTTGCGGGCCAGTTCGGCGCGGCTGTGCTCGCGGCGCGAGAGATAGCCGATGGCGCGGGCCTTGAGGGAGAGTGGCGGGCGAGGGGGCATGGGTGCGGTGGCTCGCCTCTTTGGTGCGCTCCGACTCTTATATAGGAACAGCCGGGGGCGGGGGGAGCGTTCCTGGGGCGCTTGGCAAGACAGTGCCGGGCGGCGCCCGCAGCCCTCTCCCCCGGCCCCTCTCCCGCAGGCGGGAGAGGGGAGAAGGGAGAAGACGGAGAGAGGAAGGTCGCGGAGTGTCGCCGGGGTCAGCCTTCGAGCGCTTCCGCCGCCACCACGTTCATCGGGACCACGCCCAGCGCCGCGCGCACCTTGTTCTCGATCTCGTCGGCGATGTCCGGGTTCTCGCGCAGGTATTCGCGGGCGTTGTCCTTGCCCTGGCCGATCTTCTCGCCGTTGTAGCTGTACCAGGCGCCCGACTTCTCGACGATCTTGGCGTCCACGCCCAGGTCGATGATCTCGCCCTGGCGGGAGATGCCCTGGCCGTAGAGGATGTCGAAGAACGCCTCGCGGAACGGCGGCGAGACCTTGTTCTTGACGACCTTCACCTTGGTTTCGTTGCCGACCACCTCGTCGCCCTTCTTGATCGAGCCGACGCGGCGGATGTCCAGGCGCACCGAGGCGTAGAACTTCAGCGCGTTACCGCCGGTGGTGGTTTCGGGTGAGCCGAACATCACACCGATCTTCATGCGGATCTGGTTGATGAAGATCACCAGGCAGTTGGTGCGCTTGATCGTACCGGTCAGCTTGCGCAGGGCCTGGCTCATCAGGCGGGCCTGCAGGCCGGGTAGGGCGTCGCCCATCTCGCCTTCGATTTCGGCCTTGGGCACCAGCGCGGCGACCGAGTCGATCACGATCAGGTCGACCGAGCCGGAACGGACCAGTGCGTCGGTGATTTCCAGCGCCTGCTCGCCGGTGTCCGGCTGCGAGATCAGCAGGTCGCCGACGTTCACCCCCAGCTTGTTGGCGTAAGTGACGTCGAGGGCATGCTCGGCGTCGATAAACGCGCAGACGCCGCCCAGCTTCTGCATCTCGGCCACCACCTGCAGCGTCAGCGTGGTCTTGCCCGACGACTCCGGACCGTAGATCTCGACCACGCGGCCGCGCGGCAGGCCGCCCACGCCGAGGGCGACGTCCAGCCCGAGCGAGCCGGTGGAAACAACCTGGATGTCCGTCTCGACCTCGCCGTCGCCCAGGCGCATGATCGAGCCCTTGCCGAACTGCTTCTCGATCTGCGAGAGCGCGGCGGCAAGCGCCTTCTGCTTCTCGGCGCTCACGCCGGCACCTGCCTTCTTGTCATCCATGGTCGTCCTTGCGTTTGATTGGAGTCAGTAGTGGTATAAATAGCCACATATGGCGCGTTGCCGATTTTTCCGGCATTGCGCGTGCCCGTCGTCAGGCTGCTGCCTTCCGTGGCCGGAATGTGCGGGTACTGTATAAAAAAACAGTATGAATGGCAAGCCCCCTGCCGGCGGTGTTGGTTCCGCGCAGCCAGGGCGCGCGGCCGGCCTGGTGGAGACAAAGATGCGCATTCTGATCGCCGAGGATGACGACGTGCTGGCCGACGGCCTGACGCGCTCGCTGCGCCAGTCCGGCTACGCGGTGGATCACGTCGCCAGCGGCGTGGAGGCCGATTCCGCGCTGTCCACGCAGACCTTCGACCTGCTGATCCTCGACCTCGGCCTGCCGCGCATGTCGGGACTGGAGGTGCTCAAGCGCCTGCGTGCGCGGGGCGCCATGCTGCCGGTGCTGATCCTGACCGCCGCCGACAGCGTGGACGAGCGCGTCAAGGGCCTCGACCTCGGCGCCGACGACTACATGGCCAAGCCCTTCGCCCTCTCCGAACTCGAGGCCCGCGCGCGCGCGCTGGTGCGCCGGGGCGCGGGCGGCGGCGCCACGCTGATGCGGCACGGGCCGCTGGCCTTCGACCAGGTCGGCCGCATCGCCTACCTGAACGACCAGGTGGTCGACCTGTCCGCCCGAGAGGTCGGCCTGCTCGAAATCCTGCTGACGCGCAGCGGGCGGCTGGTGTCGAAGGAGCAGCTGGTGGAGCACCTGTGCGAATGGGGCGAAGAGGTCAGCAACAACGCCATCGAGGTCTACGTGCACCGGCTGCGCAAGAAGATCGAGGTGGGCGGGGTGCGCATTGCCACGGTGCGCGGGCTCGGCTACTGCCTCGAGAAGTTCCAGCCGGCCGTGGCCACGCATGACTGAGACCGAGGGGCGATGATGACGATGGCGCGCCTGTCACGCCAGCCGGGATGAACCTGCTGCGACTGCCCTGGGCATGGCGGCGCCGGGCGCGCGTACCATCGGCCCGGTCCGCGCCGTCCGCCGGCTCTCCCTCTCCCGATCCCTCTCGCGACCCATCTCGCGACCCATCTCCCGATTCCGGCCCCGTCGCCGACACCCAATCCGCCGCCGACGACGAGGCGCTTGCCGACGCGCTGCCGCATCTCGAGGACAGCACCACCGCCCCGACTGCACGCTCCCTGTTCGGCGAGATCCTCGACTGGATGCTCGCGCCGCTGCTGCTGCTGTGGCCGATGAGCATCGCGGTGACCTACCTGGTCGCCAAGTCCATTGCCAACGGGCCGTATGACCGGGCGCTGGAGTCGAGCGCCATCGTCCTGTCGCAGCAGGTGCGCGAGGTCAACGGCCGTGTCACGCTGCAACTGCCGCTGTCGGCGCGCGAGATCCTGCGCGCCGACGAGACCGATAACGTTTACTACCAGGTGGTCGGCAAGCGCGGCGAATACGTGGCGGGCGACCACGACCTGCCGCTGCCGTCGGAGGAGGATGCGGGCCAGCCCGGCCTGGTCCTGCTGCGCGACGACCGCGTGGTCGGCAACGACGTGCGCGTGGCCTATACCTATGTCGACCTGCGCAAGGTCGACGGCCCGCAGCCGGTGCTGGTGCAGGTGGCCGAGACGCTCGACAAGCGCGCCCGGCTGGCCAACGAGATCATCAAGGGCGTGATCCTGCCGCAGTTCGTGATCCTGCCGCTGGCCGTGGTGCTGGTGTGGTTCGGGCTGTCGCGCGGGCTGTCGCCGCTGACCGCCATCCAGCAGCGCATCCGCGCGCGCAATCCGGGCGACACCAGCCCGATCGACGAGCGTAGCGCGCCACAGGAGATCACGCCGCTGGTGGCCTCGTTCAACGACCTGCTGGCGCGGCTCGACCAGTCCGTGCAGACGCAGAAGCGCTTCATCGCCGATGCCGCGCACCAGATGAAGACGCCGCTGGCGGGGCTGCGCATGCAGGCCGAACTCGCCCAGCGCGAGCAGTCGCCCGAGGAGTTGCGGCGCTCGCTGGCACAGATCGCCGGCAGTTCGGAGCGCGCCGCCCACCTGGTGACGCAGTTGCTGTCGCTGGCGCGCATGGAGAACCTGGCCGGGGCGGGCAGCATGTCGCCGCTCGACATCTCGGCCCTCGCGCGCGATGTGGTGAAGGACTGGCTGCCGCAGGCCTGGGCGCGCCGCATCGACCTCGGCCTCGACGCCGACGACCACGTCGTGATGATCCAGGGCAACCGCCTGATGCTGACCGAGATGCTCAACAACCTGCTCGACAACGCCATCCGCTACACGCCCCCCGGCGGTCACGCCACCGTGCGCGTGAGCGTGGACGCCTTCGAACCCTTCGTCTATCTCGACGTGGAAGACACCGGCCCCGGCATCCCGCCCGGCGAGCGCGAGCGCGTGATGGAGCGCTTCTACCGCGTGCTCGGCACCGGCACCGACGGCAGCGGCCTCGGCCTCGCCATCGTGCGCGAGATCGTGCAGCAGCATGGCGGCGAGGTCACCATCGGCGACAACGTCTACCAGACCGAGCCGCGCCGCGCCGGCACGCGCTTCCGCGTGACGCTGCGCCGCCTGACCGGCGAGGTGGCGGCATGAGCGCGGAGGGTCTCACGGTGCCGCCAGCACAGGAGTCGCAACCGCCGCAGCCGGACCCGCGCGAGCTTGCGGGCGAGCGCGGGGAGGTGAGGGAAGGGCGTGAGGGCCGCGAAGGCCGCCGGGCGAGGGAACGCCGCTTCTGGCGCCGCAACCTGCGCTGGGTCGGCGTGCTGCTGGCGGTCTGGTTCGTGGTGACGTTCGTGGTGGCGTGGTTCGCCCGCGAACTGCGCTTCGACTTCTTTGGCTGGCCGTTCTCGTTCTGGGTCGGCGCGCAGGGGGCGCCCATCGTGTACGTGGCGATGGCGGCGCTGTACGCCTGGCTCATGAACCGCGACAAGGATGCCGACGAGGCCATCCCCGGCGAACCTGACTTGTCAGTTTCGCCCGTCCCGCCGCTTTCGCCGGAGGCCTCGCGCAGTTCGCGCGCCGATGCTGCGCGGCAATAGCCCGCCATGCCGCGAAACCATGCGCCCCGGTGCTGTTTTCGCGTGGCGATGCAGCATCGCCGGGGTCGGTTTTCGCTAGCGTATACCCCGACCTGTGGCAACCCCGGACGGGCCACTTTTGTCAGAACTCAGTAAGTTTCGCCTCCCAGAATAGATCACATCCTGCGGCCGCTACTCCTTCCGGGGCGAGCCGGGGTCAATCCATTCGATAAACGGAGGAGACACATGGCAAATGCGCAGAACGTTGCGGTCCCGAAAGGGGCCGCACACAACGCCCCGATGACAAGGGAGGAGAAGAAGGTCATCCTGGCCTCCTCCCTCGGCACGGTATTCGAGTGGTACGACTTCTACCTGTACGGTTCGCTGGCGGCCATCATCGCCAAGCAGTTTTTCGCCGGCCTCGATCCCACCTCGGCCTTCATCTTCGCACTGCTCGCCTTCGCCGCCGGCTTCATTGTGCGGCCGTTCGGCGCTCTGGTATTCGGCCGCCTCGGCGACATGATCGGCCGCAAGTACACCTTTCTGGTGACGATCCTGATCATGGGTATGTCGACGTTCATCGTCGGCCTGCTGCCCGGCTATGCCACCATCGGCTGGGCCGCGCCGATCATCCTGATCGCATTGCGCATGCTGCAGGGCCTCGCGCTCGGCGGCGAGTACGGCGGCGCTGCCACCTACGTGGCCGAGCACGCCCCGCACGGCAAGCGCGGCGCCTACACGTCGTGGATCCAGACCACCGCCACGCTGGGCCTGTTCCTGTCGCTGATCGTGATCCTGCTGTGCCGCAAGGTCACCGGCGAGGCGTTCGACGCCTGGGGCTGGCGCATCCCGTTCCTGGTCTCGATCCTGCTGCTGGGGGTGTCGGTGTACATCCGCCTGTCGATGAGCGAATCGCCGGCGTTCCAGCGCATGAAGGCCGAGGGCAAGACCTCCAAGGCGCCGCTGACTGAGTCGTTCGCCCAATGGCGCAACCTGAAGATCGTGATCCTGGCACTGGTGGGCCTCACCGCCGGCCAGGCCGTGGTCTGGTACACGGGCCAGTTCTATTCGCTGTTCTTCCTGACGCAGGTGCTGAAGGTCGACGCCACTGCCGCCAACCTGCTGATCGCCGGTGGCCTGGTGATCGGCACGCCGTTCTTCATCTTCTTCGGCTCGCTGTCCGACAAGATCGGCCGCAAGTGGATCATCATGGCCGGCTGCCTGCTGGCGATGCTGACTTACTTCCCGCTCTTCAAGGCGCTCACGCACTACGCCAACCCGGCGCTGGAGCGTGCCCAGCAGACTGCGCAGATCGTGGTCACGGCCGACCCGAAGAGCTGCTCGTTCCAGGGCAGCCCGATCGCCCGCGAGATCGATTTCCGCAGCTCGTGCGACATCGTCAAGCGTACCCTGGCGCAAGCGTCGGCCAGCTATGAAGTGGTCGACGCCCCGGCCGGCACCCAGGCCTCGGTGAAGATCGGCGACAAGCAAATCCAGGCCCAGGACGCCAAGCTGGCCAACAACCACAGCTTCGACGACGCCAGCAAGGCCCAGATCGCCGCCTTCAAGAAGGAAGTGGCCGGGTCCATGACGGCTGCCGGCTACCCGACCAAGGCCGATCCGGCGCAGATGAACACGCCGATGGTGCTGGTGATCCTGACCATCCTGGTGATCTACGTCACCATGGTCTACGGCCCGATCGCGGCCATGCTGGTCGAAATGTTCCCGACCCGCATCCGCTACACCTCCATGTCGCTGCCGTATCACATCGGCAATGGCTGGTTCGGCGGTCTGCTGCCCACCATCTCCTTCGCACTGGTGGCGCAGAACGGCAACATCTACTACGGCCTCTGGTATCCGATCATCATCGCGGGCATCACGCTGGTAGTGGGCGCGCTGTTCGTCCGCGAGACCAAGGATGTGGATATCTACGCGAACGACTGATGTCGTGACGTGACGAGGCAGCCGGGGGTTGTTTCCCCGGCTGCCGACCGGCCTGACAACTTTCCGTTGCAAAGGGGGTTGACAGGGTCCGGAAAGCCGGTAAAATAGCGGTCTTCGTTGGCGAATTAGCTCAGTCGGTTAGAGCGACGGAATCATAATCCGCAGGTCCGGGGTTCGAATCCCTGATTCGCCACCATCTATTCGATGGGCTGCCTCAGTTGCTGTTCTTGAGGAAGTCTGCAGTAAGCAGTTGATCGTGTGAGTACCCCTCTGTGCCGCCAGGCGCCGAGGGGTATTTGCTTTTGGCCTCCCGAAGTTCCACTTCAGGAGAACCAGAAGATGATCAAGTTCTGCATGCTGTCCAGCAAGGGCGGCGTTGGCAAGACCACCCTCGCTGCCTGCCTCGGCGGCATCCTCGCCGACATGGGACTGCGCGTCCTGATGATCGACGCGGACATCCAGCCCGCCCTCTCCAAGTACTATCCCCTCGGTCATCAGGCCCCCAAGGGGCTCACCCACGTCATCGAGACGGGGTCCATCACCCAGGACTGCATCTCCCACACGGCGATCGACGGCCTGGACATCATCCTTAGCGATGATCCGGAAGGTCTTCTCCAGCACAAGCTGGCCACCCGCGCCGACGGCATGTTCCGCCTGTCCCGGGCGCTGGCCTCACCCTTGATGTCGAACGACAACTACGACGTCGTCATCATCGACACCCAGGGTGCCGCCGGCCACCTGCAAAACAACGCGGCCTTGGCTGCCTCCCAGATCATCCTGCCCGTGGTGCCGGAGACCATGGCTGCCCGCGAGCTGACCAGCGGCACCATGGAACTGCTCGACCGGCTCGATCTTGGCCCTGAATTCGGCTGCCGGCTCGGCCCCATCAAGGCCGTCCTCTACAAGCAGAGCCGCACCTCCGACGCCAAGCATGTCGCCCATGCCCTGCGCGAAGACTTTATCCGCATGGGCGGCCGAGTCACCCTGCTCAATACCCCAGTCCCCCTCGCCAAGGCCTACACCGAGGCCTGTACCAAGCGCATACCGGTCCACCGCCACGAGACCACGCACCCCGGCGCCATGAAGAGCGCCTACCAGGTCATGCATGAACTGGTATGGGAGCTGATCCCGAGCATGGAAGGCGTTCACGCCGGCGGCTACGTGGCGACGGAGGGCGGTCATGAGCAAGACTAAGCCGATTCCTCTTCCGCGGTCCCTGAGTGTCACCCAGATTGCCGAGCGCCAGGGCCTGAAGGCCGTGCCGCGCGAGGCCGTGCGCGAGCGCATGAAGCAGATGGTGGCCGACAGCCTGCACGTGCCGAACCCGCCGGCCGGCACCACCGGCATGTCGATGTTCATCGATACGGATGCGAGCACGATCGACCTGCCTGTGATGGAGATCGAGTTCTACGACCGCAACCCGCGCCATGCGCCCAACGCCGAGTTCGAGACCATCAAGGAATCGATCCGGGCCAAGGGGTTGGAGAACCCGCTGATTGTTACGCGGCGGCCGAACTCGCTGCGCTACATGCTCGCCAAGGGCGGCAACACGCGGCTGCGGGCGTTGCAGGAGCTTTGGCAAGAGACACAGGAAGCGCGCTTCGGGACGGTGATGTGCATCTTCCGGACATGGAAGAGCGAGAGCGATGTGCTGGCCAGCCACCTGATCGAGAACGAGGTGCGAGGCGAGATGTCGTTCTGGGACAAGGCGAGCGGCATCCTTGCCCTGAAGGCCTCTCTCGAAGCCGAAGATGGCAAAGCGCTGTCGTTGCGGGAACTGGAGGATCGCCTCAAGCAGATCGGGCTACCCGCAAGCAAATCCAACCTCGCCCAATTCAGCTTTGCCGTGCGATGCCTGCCCCGATTGGGACCCGCGCTGACGGGCCTGGATGTGCGGCAAATTCAGCCTGTGTATGGCCGCCTGAAAAGGCTCGCCACCCGGTTCGGCAAGACGGAGGAGGCGTTCGTCACGTCAATCTTCGTTCCCGCGCAGGATGAGGTCGCGCTCAGCATCGCTGATGAAGGATCCACCGTCGACCTCACAGCCTTCCAGGCTGACGCCGAGAGGCGCCTGGCTGCTTGGCTCGGCCTTGATCATGCCCTCGCCTCGAAGATGCTGCGGCTGCTTGAGCAGCTTCCCGACATGCCGCTGGGCGAGTTGCAGGCACAGGCGCACGCCGCCAGCGTGGCGCCGTTCCCCAAGGCTGTACCCCACGGCACCCAGAGTCTCCCCGCATCCTTCGATCCGCTCATGCCTGGTGAACACGCGATCGATCCCGCCATTGATAGCACCGACGCTCAGCTGGTAGGTGAAGAGGTCTCGCCGGAGTCTGCGGCGGCACAACCGCCGTCGGTCGGGATTGCATCCGTCGCTCGATCTCCAGTCACCTCTGAGCAGATCCGCGCCAAGGCGCTGGCAGCCTTTCTCGTCAAGGTCACCGACCTCGTGCGCGACGTCGGCATCGGCAACGTCTTTCACGTAGTACCCGAGGCCCCGGTCGGCTTCTTCGTCGACCTGCCGCCCGAAGACTTCCCCATCGCCACCGGCGAAGACCCTGCGAACCGCGCTCTCGTCTGGCAGATCCTTGCCAGCATGTCCGGCCAGCGCGACGCCGAGATCGCGGCGCTCATGCAGCCCGCGCTGCGCTGGCGCACGACACCTGTCGACGAACTGGACGCCACCATTCGTCGCGAAATCGGCGTCGCCATCGACCAACTCGATCCCGCTCTGCTGGCCGACCCTGGCAACCGCTTCTGCCTGCCGCTGTTGGCTGTGCTGCGCAGCTTCCACGACTACTGCGCACTGGTGGGCGGCACCCCTTCCGGAGACCCACGATGAGCCTCATTCAGATATCCAATCCGGCGCTGCGTCTCATGGTGATCCTGCAGCTGATGGAACACCTGGAGTACGGCAATTTGTCCACGCTGCTCGACTGCGGCATCGAACCGTCCCAGATCGACCATCTGCGCACACTGCAGTTACCCGACCTGCTGCGCCTGGCGCAAATGGAGCAGCCGACCATTGGCGTCGCGCTCGACCCCGACGGGTTGGACCGTGCCTTCAGCACCTTGACGGCGCGCGCCACCCATGACGACCTCCTGACTTACTTCCTCGTCAACCAGGCCTCGGTCGCCATGCTGCGTCGGTTCTTCAAGATCGGACGCGACACCATCACCCGCTACCGCACCGCCTACGCCTCGGCCCGGCCCGTGGGCAGGACAGGCCTGCCCGAGATCGAAACACGCGAGTCGATACTCGTCGCCTGGCGCGAACTGGCACACGAAACGGACCTGCGCCGGCGTTACCGCGCCCTGCATCAGCGCTTTAGCGAGCACTCGCTCGAAGCGCTCTACGCCGTGGTCAACGAGCATGGAGAACAGGCATGAGCACTATCGAACTGACAGCATACCGGCCCTTCGTTGCCGATCTCCCCACGGAGGGGCTGAACCCCTATCGCGATGGCCCGGAGATCCGCCTTTGCGGACAGCTTTGGTGCGGAAGGATCGACGAAACCCGGCAATACAGCGACAGCCTGGTGCTATTTCCGTACGAGGAAGGTGAGCCATACACGTCGCTGGAGATTCGCCAGTACCGCGGCGCTGTCGACACGGCGAAGCAGTATGTCTGGAAATACTGCAAGCGCATCGACGAGGGCACTTACCTGAACGCCAGCGGCACCGCGAACACGGTCGAAGCGGCCGCGCAGGCGGCTCTGGCCATTCGCCCACAGACCCGGTGGCACCGCGGCATCGAGTGGCATAGCGCCATCGCAGACGACTGGACGGCCAGCATCTCGGGTGACACGGCAACGGTCCGCCGAACGGAATGGACACCGGATCCTGGTAGTCCCTTCCAATGGAAGCGCGATCACAGCGCCATGGAAGCGCTACGGGGCGCATTGGGTTACCGCGTCGTGGATCTGTCGGGCTTCTGCGGGACCCCGGAAGAAGCATTCGACGCCTGTATGGCTGCACCCTCGCGGACGTATGCCCGCTTGGTTGAGTTTGTCCTGAGCCATCGCAGCATGGGTGATATACCGTCCGGGCTGCTGGACGCTAAAGCGGGGCAGCCATGACGCTGGCCAGGGCATTGCGCCCGTTGCGTCCAGTGCGCCTGTGCCGCTGCATCGCTTGCGGCTGTGACGACCTGCACGCTTGCTGGGACGAGCGTAGCCAGCAGCCTTGCTCATGGCTTCGACTCTCGCTCGCGCAGCGCCTGGGCGTGTGCAGCGCCTGCCCGGAGCACCTGCCACGCTGGGACGCTGGTGACCGTGCCATCGCCGTGCCGACCGGGGAGGCAACGCCATGACGCTGCCGCCATCACCACCCCCGTATGCGCCGCCCGGCGACCTGTTCGATGCGGCGGACGCGCTGTTGCCCACGCCGTGTACCCCGTTCACCCCGTCCGTGCTGCTGGAAGTCCTGCAACCACCGGTGACGTTTCACCGGGTGTTCGTGGATCTCACCCAGAGCATCCTCGCCGCGCTGATGCTCAGCCAGGCAATAGCGCTGTCAGAAGCGCGTGCCGACAGCCGTGGCTGGTTTGCCTGTTCCGCTGGCCAGTGGCAGGCGGACACCGGTCTGAGCCCATTCGAGCAACATGCCGCCCGCCGCGTGCTCATGCACCTCGGCCTGTTGAGCGAGGTGAAGCCATTGGACGGCACGTGGCCTCGCTACCGCGTCAATAGCGAGCGGCTGCTCGTCCTGCTGGCGGAGCACGCGGCGCAATCACGGCGCTACGCACGAGCATAGAGCGAGTGGACGGCATGAGCGCCTTGCAAGCCAGCCCCTCCACATCGAGCCCAGCGCCGAGCGCTCGCGTGCAGTGCACCCACCAGCTCAGTGAGGTCATGGCGCTGCTCGGACAGCGTTTCGTGACCTACTTCCCGACCCTTTCCCGCATCACCGGCAGCCCCAAGGCCGCACTGATGCTCGGCCATGCGCTCTACGTGACACGGGAGCTTGTGCTGAAGTCGCCCGAGCGCGACGGCTGGTTCTGGAAGACACGCGAGGACTGGCTGGCCGCGACCGGCCTCACGCCCCGCGAGCAAGCGAGCGCGCGCACCACGCTGCTCGAACAGGGCCTGATGCGCGAGGCGCGGCTCGGCATGCCGTGTCGTCTGCACTACCGGCTGGACCTGGAGGTCCTCGCGAGGACCCTCCAGCGCGCTGCTGGCGCGGCTACGGCATGGGACTGGAATGACCAGGTCATGCGCATGTTGCTCGGCGCTGCGCATAGCTGCTACGCGCCGCTGGCCGCAGTGGCCGGCAGCGCAGTGGGCGGCATCTACCTCTCACGCCTCGTCAATGCCACGCGGCACGCGCTCAAAGCCGCCACGCTGCGTGCCGATGGCTTTATCGAAGCCACCGACCTGTATCTGGAGCGCATGGCCCTGTCCGAGCGCCAGGTGCGAACGGCGCGCGAGCACTTGGTCTCGCTTGGCCTGCTGGCCATTAAGCGCAGTACTGCGCTGCACGGCCGGCAATTGGTGAGGCTGGATCTTGCCCGGCTGGCAGAAATGCTCTGCGGCACCACCAGCCCGACGCCACTCCTGACGAAAACGCACAACAGGCGAGGAGTCCGGGAGCGGGTCACTCATGACGAAGACGCACAACAACTCCTGACGTTTTCGCACAACCACTCATGTCAGAACCGCACAACAACTCATGACGAAAACGCACAACTTCTTCTGACGAAAACGCACAACAACTCATGTCGAAAGCGCACATCCAGTTGTGCGGAAACGTCAGAAGTCCTAGGGGTTGTTTACATTTGAGTAGATGTGTTTACATCTTGCCTTTTGTGCGAGCGAGGCAAGATGGTCCGGACGCTGTTGAGCGACGATGTATGGAACAAGATCAAGGACATCCTGCCTGGC
>Ga0160472_100725_pt1 | contig 15141 bp, 13 predicted proteins | sample HID1973M_E11MG_FD_108267 | JGI IMG/M metagenome (GOLD analysis project Ga0160472, IMG submission 108267) | Enriched mosquito-associated microbial communities from UW Madison campus, WI, USA - HID1973M_E11 MG | ecosystem: Host-associated > Arthropoda: Insects > Digestive system > Unclassified ... | reverse complement strand
TGTCGTTCGGTGCCTCGCCTAGGCTCGGCATGCCCTCGCTCCGGTCCTGCTCCGTGGGCCCGCCGCGACCGGCCATCCATGGCCTAACGCGGCTACCTCGGCATCCATGCCGAGGTGCCCACTGCGCAGAACCTCCACTCGGCCTCTCGGGGGGGCGAAAACCGCGAAAAGCCAAAGCGAGGCGAGCTAACGCTCGACCTGGTGATGGGTGAAGAGCTTGCGTACACCATCAATTCTGTAGGAGCTGGCTTGCCGGCGATGGCATTTGATCAGGCGATGAATATGTCGAATGACACACCGCTATCGCTGGCAAGCCAGCTCCTACAGGGGACGGTGACCGCCATAAGGGCGAAACCAAAGGTGGCCGTTACCTAAACAATGGATATGTACACCCACAACCCAGCGTCGCCTGACAGACCATCGCGAGCATTCGAGCGTCGACCGGCTGCTCCTACAGGGGACGGTGACCGCCGTAAGGGCGAAACCATAGGTGGCCGCTACCTAAACAACGGATATGTACACTCACAAACCAGTGTCGGCTGACACACCTTCGCGAGCAGGCTCGCTCCTACAGGGGACGGTGACCGCCGTAAGGGCGAAACCATAGGTGGCCGTTACCTAAACAACGGATATGTACACTCACAAAAACCAGTGTCGGCTGACACACCATGGCGAGCAGGCTCGCTCCTGCAGGAGGTCACAACCTGCCGTGAGAGGGGAGCCATTAGTAGCCGTTACTGAAGAAATGGATACTCACAGCGTCCAAAAAAAAACCCGAACGCGCACCCCGCTCACATCCGACTCTGCTTGCGCCGCCGCCACTGCCGCGCCACCCACCACCGCCAATACATCATCACCAGAAAATAGCCCAGCGCCCCCAGCACCACCCCTGTCACCACCGATCCGAGCAAAAACGGCTGCCACAAGGTGGAGAGCTCACCCTTGATCCACTCCCAGGTCAAGGCATCGGGCAAATGCCGGGCCGGAACATCCATCAACCAGGCCCCGGTCTGGTAGGTGCAATAAAACACCGCCGGCATGGTAATCGGATTGGTCAACCAGACCAGGCTCACCGCGATCGGGATATTGCCACGCACCATGACCGCCAAAGTGGCAGCCACCAGCATCTGCATCGGAATCGGCAAAAACGCCGCGAACAGACCGACCGCCATGGCCCGGGCCACCGAGTGACGGTTGAGGTGCCAGAGGTTCGGGTCATGCAGCAGGGTGCCGAGAAAGCGTAAGGACTTGTGTTCCCTGATGCTCGCCGGGTCTGGCATGTAACGTTTGAATAAGCGCCGGGGCATAAAGGCTTCTCGGTCGGTTAAGGCGGCAAGTATGTCCTGATTCCAGGAGCTGCCCATTCAGACTTTGTGACAATTAATAACGACGGCCGTGCGATAAGCGGGCTAAGCCTTGGGAGTGAACTCTCAAGGACGGGATTATGCGCATAGGGATGATGGCGCTGGCGCTGGGTCTGCTGACCTTGCGTTTTCTGCCGGTGTTGCCGCCGGTCTGGTTGTGGCTGTTACTGCCTGTCACGGGTTTGATGCTGATGCCGTTTCGCACCTATCCGGTGGCGCTGTTCCTGTTCGGCTTGAGTTGGGCCTGTGCCAATGCCCAGTGGGCACTGGATGACCGCCTGGCGATGCGGCTCGACGGTGAAACCCTGTGGCTGGAAGGGCGAGTGACCGGGCTGCCGCAGAACGCTTCTGGCGTGGTGCGGTTCGAGCTGAGCGACAGTCAATCGCGCCGCGCGGTGTTACCTAAACGCCTGCGCCTGGCCTGGTTTGGCGGACCGCCGGTCAACGCGGGAGAACGCTGGCGGCTGGCGGTCAAGTTGAAGCGTCCGGCCGGGCTGCTCAATCCCCATGGTTTTGACTACGACGCCTGGCTGCTTGCGCAACGGGTCGGCGCCACGGGAACGGTCAAGGATGGCCAGCGCCTGACTGAAGCGCGATGGGCCTGGCGCGATGGCCTGCGCCAGCGTTTGCAGGAGGTGGATGCCCAGGGACGGACCGGGGCATTGACCGCGTTGGTGCTGGGTGACGGTGCCGGCCTGAGCCGCGAAGACTGGCAGGTATTGCAAGACACCGGCACCGTGCACCTGCTGGTGATTTCCGGACAGCACGTCGGTTTGCTGGCAGGTCTTGTGTACCTGCTGATCGCCGGGCTGGCGCGCTATGGCCTGTGGCCGGGGCGGTTGCCCTGGCTGCCCTGGGCCTGTTCGCTGGCGTTCGCCGCGGCGCTGGGTTACGGGTTTCTCGCCGGCTTCGACGTGCCCGTGCGACGCGCCTGCATGATGATCGGCCTGGTATTGCTGTGGCGCCTGCGCTTCCGCCATGTCGGTGCCTGGTGGCCGCTTTTGCTGGCGCTCAACGGCGTCTTGCTGATGGATCCGCTGGCCAGTCTGCAACCGGGTTTCTGGTTGTCGTTTGCGGCGGTGGCGGTGCTGGTGTTCATCTTCGGCGGTCGTTTGGGACCCTGGCCCTGGTGGCAAACCTGGACCCGCGCGCAATGGTTGATTGCTGTGGGGTTGTGTCCGTTGCTGCTGATACTGGAACTGCCGATCAGCCTGAGCGGGCCCTTGGTCAACCTGCTGGCGGTGCCCTGGATCAGCGTGCTGGTGCTGCCTCTCGCGTTGTTGGGCACGCTGCTGTTGCCGATCCCTCTGGTCGGAGAAGGGTTGCTGTGGCTGGCCGGCGGGCTGATCGACTGGCTGTTCACCGTCCTGGGCCTGATGGCCGGTTATCTTCCGGCGTGGATTGCCCCCGCAGTGCCGTTGTGGGCCTGGGTGATTGGCGTACTGGGCGCTGTTCTGCTGCTGATGCCCGCTGGCGTGCCATTGCGCTGGCTGGGCTGGCCGATGTTGCTGCTGCTGGTTTTCCCGCCACGACCACTGTTGCCCGAAGGGATCGCTGACATCTGGCAGCTGGATGTCGGTCAGGGCCTGGCCATTGTCGTGCGCACCCGCCACCACACGCTGCTGTATGACGCCGGCCCGCGTTTTGGCGACTCCGACCTGGGCGAGCGTGTGGTGCTGCCGACGTTGCGCAAGCTGGGCGTCGACAAGCTGGATCTGATGCTGATCAGCCACGCTCACGCCGATCATGCTGGCGGTGCGCCTGCCGTGGCCCGGGGGCTGCAGGTCAAACAGGTGCTGGGCGGCGAGCCTTGGGATATGAAGCCCGAGTTGCGTGCCGAGGCCTGTGACAGCGGGAAACAATGGAGCTGGGACGGTGTGAATTTCCAGCTCTGGCAATGGGCGGCGGCCGGCGACAGCAATCAACATTCCTGTGTGCTGTACATCGAGGCCAGCGGCGAGCGTATGTTACTGGGTGGAGACATTGATGTCGCCGCCGAGCGGGCTTTGCTCGACAGTCCCCTCGGCGTACCCACCGACTGGCTTCAGGCCCCGCATCACGGCAGTCGCACGTCTTCGTCCATGGCCCTGCTGGCGCGCTTGCAACCCAAGGCCGTGCTGATATCCCGCGGGCAAGGCAATTCCTTCGGTCATCCACACCCCACGGTAGTGGAGCGCTATCGCAAGCTCGGCGTGCACATCTACGACAGCGCAGAGCAGGGCGCCATTCATCTGCAGTTGGGACGGTTCCAGCCGCCGTCTACAATGCGTCAGGAACGGCGCTTCTGGCGTGATCCGCCACCTGCTGGCCAATAGCTGGCAGTGATGAACGGCCGACCGGATGCGCCATCCCGGTCTTCGGTGCGCGGACCCCCTATGTTAGAGTGGCGCACTTTTTCGAGGGGATTGTCACTGTGTGGGAATTGGTCAAATCCGGCGGCTGGATGATGCTGCCGATCATTCTGAGTTCCATCGCGGCCATGGCCATCGTGGCTGAACGTCTCTGGACCCTGCGTGCCAGTCGCGTGACCCCGGAGCATTTGCTCGGCCAGGTCTGGGTGTGGATCAAGGACAAGCAACTCAACAAGGAAAAACTCAAGGAATTGCGCGCGAACTCGCCATTGGGCGAGATCCTGGCCGCCGGCCTGGCCAATTCCAGGCATGGTCGCGAGATCATGAAAGAGTGCATCGAGGAGGCTGCGCAACGGGTCATCCATGAGCTGGAGCGCTACGTCAATGCCCTTGGCACCATCGCCGCCATGGCGCCGTTGCTGGGCCTGTTGGGCACAGTGCTGGGCATGATCGATATTTTCAGTGCATTCACCGGCAGCGGCATGACCACCAACGCCTCGGTTCTGGCCGGTGGTATTTCCAAGGCCCTGATCACCACGGCTGCGGGTCTGATGGTCGGTATCCCGGCCGTGTTCTTCCACCGCTTCCTGCTGCGCCGGATCGATGAGCTGGTGGTGGGCATGGAGCAGGAAGCGATCAAGCTGGTTGAAGTGGTGCAAGGCGACCGTGACGTGGACCTGGCCGGGAGCAAAGCGTGAAATTCCGCCGCAAACCACGGGAAACGGTGGACATCAACCTCGCGTCGTTGATCGACGTGGTGTTCATTCTGCTGCTGTTCTTCGTCGTGACCACCACCTTCACCCGTGAAACCCAGTTGCGCGTCGATCTGCCGGAAGCGGTCAGCGGTTCACCGGCGGAAGACCAGAGCAAGTCGATTGAGATCACTATCAGCGCCGATGGCATCTTCTCGGTCAACAACCAGATCCTGCCGAAAAGTGACCTGGCTTCGCTGATGGAGGCGCTGCAGAAAGAGGCCAATGGCGACACCAATCGCCCCTTGTCCATCAGCGCTGACGGCAAGACCCAGCACCAGTCGGTCATCACCGCCATGGATGCCGCCGGCAAGCTCGGTTTCAGCCATTTGCGCATGACCACGGTCGAAGCGGCGCCGCCTGCGTCCTGATGGCCATGTCCGATCGATTGCTAGCCGCCTGGTACGCCGGGCATCCGGCCCTGAAGCTGCTGCAGCCGCTGGAGTGGCTGTACCGGCGCGTGGTCATGAACAAACGCAAACGCTTCCTGGCGGGCGAGGGCGAGATCTATCAGCCTCCCGTGCCCTTGATCGTGGTCGGCAACATTACCGTGGGCGGCACCGGCAAGACGCCGTTGATCCTGTGGATGATCGAGCATTGCCAGCGCAGCGGCCTGCGGGTGGGCGTGGTCAGTCGTGGTTATGGCGCCAAACCTGCGCAAATGCCGTGGCGGGTCGCGGCCGATCAGGACGCTGCCGTCGCCGGCGACGAACCCCTGCTGATCGTCCAGCGCACTGGCGTGCCATTGATGATCGACCCCGACCGCAGTCGGGCCGTCAAGGCCTTGCTGGAGAGCGAGCCGCTGGATCTGATCCTGTCCGATGACGGCATGCAGCATTATCGCCTGGCCCGGGATCTGGAACTGGTGCTGATCGACAATGCCCGCGGCCTGGGCAACCGTCGTTGCCTGCCGGCCGGGCCGTTGCGCGAACCGGTCGAGCGCCTGCAAAGCGTCGACGCGGTGCTGTACAACGGCGCCAGCGCCGATCGCGACGATGGCTTTGCTTTCCAGCTGCAACCCACCGCGCTGATCAATCTGCGCAGCGGTGAACGCCAGCCCCTCGACCACTTTGTCCCGGGCCAGGCGCTGCACGCCGTGGCCGGGATCGGCAATCCCCAGCGTTTCTTCAACACCCTTGAAACGTTACACTGGCAACCTGTTGCACATGCGTTCGCCGACCACGCCGAGTACAGCGTCGAGGCCTTGAATTTCACGCCGTCATTGCCGCTGGTGATGACTGAAAAGGACGCGGTGAAGTGCCGCGCCTTCGCCGCCTCCGACTGGTGGTACCTGGCTGTCGATGCTGTACCGTCACCGGCCTTCGTGGCCTGGTTTGATACGCAATTGATGCGCCTGTTGCCGAATCGTCTGTTGCCTTAAATCCGTTTTATCCAGGGAATGCTCATGGACACCAAATTGCTCGACATCCTCGCTTGCCCGGTCTGCAAAGGTCCGCTCAAGCTCAGCGCCGACAAGACCGAGCTGATCAGCAAGGGCGCCGGCCTGGCCTACCCGATTCGCGACGGTATCCCGGTGATGCTCGAATCCGAAGCGCGCACCCTGACCACCGATGAGCGCCTGGATAAATGACTACTGCCTTTACCGTTGTCATCCCGTCGCGTTTCGCTTCCACCCGCCTGCCGGGTAAACCGCTGCTGCTGATTGCCGGCAAGCCGATGATCCAGCATGTCTGGGAGCAGGCGTGCAAAAGCAGCGCCGAGCGCGTGGTCGTTGCCACGGACGATCCGCGCATCGTCGAGGCCTGCAAGGGCTTTGGTGCCGACGTGGTCATGACTCGCGAAGATCACAACTCCGGTACTGACCGCCTGGCCGAAGTCGCTGCGCAGTTGGGTCTGGCGGCAGATGCCATCGTGGTCAACGTGCAAGGTGACGAACCCTTGATCCCGCCCAGTGTGATCGATCAGGTGGCTGCCAACCTGGCTGCTCACACCGAGGCGCGCATGGCGACGCTGGCTGAGCCGATCGAGGACGTGGACACCCTGTTCAACCCCAACGTGGTCAAGGTGGTCAGTGACCTCAATGGCCTGGCGCTGACCTTCAGCCGCTCGACCTTGCCCTGGGCGCGGGATGCCTTCGCAAAAAATCGCGACCAGTTGCCCGAAGGTGTGCCTTACCGTCGCCACATCGGTATCTACGCCTACCGCGCCGGTTTCCTGCACGACTTTGTCAGCTGGGGCCCGTGCTGGCTGGAAGACACTGAAGCGCTGGAACAGCTGCGTGCCCTGTGGCACGGCGTGCGCATCCATGTCGCCGACGCGCTGATCGCTCCACCCGCCGGCGTTGACACCCCTGAAGACCTTGAGCGCGTTCGTCGCCTGCTGGAGGCCTGATGCGCGTCCTGTTTGTGTGCCTTGGCAACATCTGCCGTTCGCCGACGGCCGAAGGCGTGCTGCGGCACAAATTGCGTGAAGCCGGTCTGGCCGATCAGGTCGAAGTCGCTTCCGCCGGCACCGGCGACTGGCATGTCGGCAAGGCACCGGACAAACGCAGCCAGGCGGCGGCCAAGCTGCGAGGCTATGATTTGTCAGCCCAGCGCGCCCAGCAAGTCAGCCGTGCCGATTTCGCCACTTACGACTTGATCCTGGCCATGGATAACAACAACCTGCGCCATCTCAAGACGCTGCAGCCAGCCCGGGGAAAAGCCGAACTGGACCTGTTTCTGCAACGTTTCGAGTCGGAGCTCGACGAAGTGCCCGACCCGTATTACGACGGTGACCAGGGCTTTGAGCAGGTACTGGATCTGATCGAGCGAGCCTGTGATTTGCTGGTGATCGAATTGAAGGGACGGATATGAGTCTGCAGGTGCACTCGCAGGTTTCCCTCAAGCCGTTCAACAGCTTTGGCGTGGACGTTCAGGCGCGCTGGTTTGCCGAGGCCCACAGCGATGCCGAGGTGCGTGAAGCCTTGGCTTATGGGCGGGAACACGGCGTGCCGGTGCTGGTCATCGGCGGTGGCAGCAATCTGCTGCTGACGGCAGATATCCCGTCGCTGGTATTGCGTATGGCCAGCCGCGGGGTTCGTGTGCTGAGCGATGACGGCCACCAGGTGATCATCGAAGCGGAGGCCGGCGAACCCTGGCATCCGTTTGTCCAGCACACCCTGGCCATGGGCTTGTCTGGCCTTGAGAACCTCAGCCTGATCCCGGGTACGGTTGGCGCGGCGCCCATGCAGAACATCGGCGCCTATGGGGTCGAGATCAAGGACGTGTTCGCCGGCCTGACCGCCCTCGACCGCCAGAGCGGCGAATTGCGCGACTTCACTCTGGAGGAATGCAACTTCGCCTACCGTGACAGCCTGTTCAAGCAGGACCCGGGACGCTGGTTAATCCTGCGCGTGCGTTTCACCCTCGGTCGCGCGGCGCCTTTGCATCTGGAATACGGCCCGGTGCGTCAGCGTCTGACCGAGCAAGGCATCGAGCATCCGACCGCCAGCGACGTCAGCCAGGCCATCTGCAGCATCCGCAATGAAAAACTGCCGGACCCGGCGGTTCTCGGCAATGCCGGCAGCTTCTTCAAGAATCCCCTCGTGCCGGCCGAACTGGCCGCGCGCCTCAAAGGCGAGCACCCCGGTCTGGTGGCCTACGCGCAAGCCGACGGTCAGGTGAAACTGGCCGCCGGCTGGTTGATCGAACGGGCAGGGTGGAAGGGTTTCCGCGACGAAGACGCCGGCGTGCACAAGCTGCAGGCACTGGTACTGGTCAACTATGGTGGCGCTTCCGGCCTGCAACTGCTGAACCTGGCGCAGCGCATACAGAAAGACATAGCAGAGCGTTTCCATGTCGATCTGGAAATGGAGCCCAATCAGTATTGAGGCTACGCTTTCACGATGGACTCAAAGCCCTGTACAACTGAAATTGTGCAGGGCTTTTTTGTTAATGCCCGGTTAATTCCACCACCGGACGATCAAGTGTTTGCTTCATCAAAGGCCCGGTGCAGACACGTTTGTCGGCACAAGAGAGCCCATTAGCCTGAGTCGATCTGCGATAACCGAACCGCTGGTCAACACAGCGGCAGATTGCTCGACCCCATACCCTACTACTATGCGGGCGTGCCCATGATTACCCTGAAACTCAACGGTCAAGACCACTCACTCGACGTCAGCGAGGATATGCCGCTGCTCTGGGCGATCCGCGATGTCGCCGGCTACAACGGCACCAAGTTCGGCTGCGGCCTGGGCCTATGCGGCGCCTGCACCATCCATATCGAAGGCGCCCCGGCGCGCAGCTGCATCACGCCGATCGGCTCGGTGGTTGGCCAGAACGTCAGCACCATCGACAACCTGCACGCTGACCCGGTGGGTAAAGTCGTGCAGCAGGCCTGGCTCGATACGGCGGTGGCCCAGTGCGGCTTCTGCCAGGGCGGGCAAATCATGTCGGCGACCGCGCTGCTCAAGACCAACCCGAACCCGAGCGACGAGCAGATCGAAGAAGCCATGGTCGGCAACATTTGCCGTTGCGGGACTTACAACCGCATCAAGACCGCCATCCGCCAGGCCTCCACTCACTTGAAGGAGGCCAAGGCATGAGCCGGTTACCCGATGACTTCACCCTCAGCAATCTCAGCCGTCGTGGCTTCCTCAAGGGCGTGGGTGCCACCGGCGCGCTGGTCATCGCCGCAAGCTGGGGCTGGCAGGATGCCTTTGCCGAAGAGGCGCCGAAAAAATTCGGTGCCGACGGCATGCCCCACGGCTGGGTCGATGATCCCCGGGTTTACGTGAGCATCGCCGCCGATGGCACGGTGACCGTGGTCTGCAACCGTTCGGAAATGGGCCAGGGCGTGCGCACCAGCCTGACCATGGTCGTGGCCGATGAGCTGGAGGCCGACTGGGCACGGGTCAAGGTTCAGCAGGCGCCGGGCGACGAAGTGCGCTTCGGCAACCAGGACACCGACGGCTCACGCAGCATGCGCCATTGGTACGAGCCGATGCGCCGCTGCGGTGCCGCGGCACGAGCCATGCTCGAGCAGGCGGCGGCCGATCAGTGGAAGGTGCCGGTCGGCGAGTGCCGTGCGCAACTGCACAAGGTCATCCACACGCCCAGTGGCCGCGAGCTCGGTTACGGCGCCCTGGCCGCGGCTGCCGGTGCCCTGGCCGTGCCACCCCGTGACAGCCTGCGCCTTAAGCAGGCATCAGAGTTTCGCTACATCGGCAAGGAGGGCACCCGGGCCATCGACGGAGAGGACATCGTCAACGGTCGCGCCGTGTACGGTGCCGACGTGCATTTCGACGGCATGCTGTTCGCCACCATTGCCCGGCCAGCGGTGTATGGCGGCAAGGTCAAGACTTTCGATGCCGGCGCGGCGATGAAAGTCCCGGGCGTACTCAAGGTGTTGCAGATTGAAAGCCGCCCGCTGCCCTCGGAGTTCCAGCCGCTGGGTGGCATTGCCGTGGTCGCGAGTAACACCTGGGCGGCGATCAAGGGGCGAGATGCGCTGAAGATCGAATGGGATGATGGCCCCAATGCCAGCTACGACTCGATTGCCTACCGTAAGGAGCTTGAAGCCGCCTCGCTCAAACCGGGCAAGGTGATCCGCAATACCGGCAATATCGATGAAGCCATGGCCAGTGCCGCCAGCACCCTGGAAGCGTCTTACTATTTGCCGCACCTGGCGCAATCGCCCATGGAACCCATGGTTGCCATTGCCCGCTACAAGGACGGTACCTGCGAAGCCTGGGGGCCGAGCCAGGCGCCGCAGGTCACCCGGGAGCGCATCGGCGAACGCCTCGGGCTGCCGTTCGATAATGTCACTTTCAATGTCACCCTGCTGGGGGGCGGATTCGGGCGCAAGTCCAAGCCGGACTTCATCATCGAAGCGGCCATCCTCGCCAAGGAATTTCCCGGCAAGGCGGTCCGCGTGCAATGGACCCGTGAAGACGACATCCATTGTTCCTACTTCCATACCGTGTCCGCCGAATACCTCAAGGCCGGCCTGACCAAGGACGGGCTGCCCTCGGGCTGGCTGCACCGCACGGTGGCGCCGAGCATCACCGCGCTGTTCGCACCGGGGATGAATCACGAGGCCGCCTTCGAACTGGGCATGGGCTTCACCAACATGGCCTATGCCATTCCCAACATTCGCCTGGAAAACCCCGAGGCGACCGTGCATACACGGGTGGGCTGGTACCGCTCGGTGTCGAATATTCCCCACGGTTTCGCCATTCAGAGCTTCATCGATGAGCTGGCGCACAAGGCCGGGGAGGATCCGCTGAAGTACCAGATCCGCCTGCTCGGACCGGATCGCCGGATCGATCCGCGGACCCTGAGCGAGGAGTGGAACTACGGCGAGTCTCCCGAGCGTTATCCCATCGACACCGGACGATTGCGCACGGTGCTGGAAACTGCCGCCAAAGCCGCCGGCTGGGGGCGTGAACTGCCCAAGGGGCGCGGCCTGGGGCTGGCGGTCCACTACAGTTTTGTCACCTACGTGGCGGCGGTCATCGAAGTCGAGGTCAAGGACGACGGTACGCTGATCGTGCACAAGGCGGATATCGCCGTCGATTGCGGGCCGCAAATCAACCCCGAGCGCATCCGCGCGCAGTTCGAAGGCGCCTGCGTCATGGGCCTGGGCAATGCCGTGCTGGGGGAAATCAGCTTCAAGGACGGCAAGGTCCAGCAGGACAATTTCCATATGTACGAAGTGGCGCGCATGTCCCTGGCGCCGAAAGAGGTGGCCATCCATCTGGTGACGCCACCGGGGGAAGTGCCGCTGGGCGGTGTCGGTGAGCCGGGCGTGCCGCCGATTGCGCCGGCCCTGTGCAATGCCATCTTTGCCGCCACGGGCCAGCGGATCCGTAACCTGCCGGTACGTTTTCAACTGTCGGGCTGGCAGAAGGGCGTGGCCTGATGGACGGCGCCGATCTGAACGTCCTGCGCAGTGTGCTGCAATGGCGCCGTGCCGGGCAGCGGGTGATCCTGTACAGCGTGGTCGAAACCTGGGGCACCGCGCCTCGGGCGCCGGGGGCGATGCTGGCCTTGCGTGAAGACGGCGTGGTGATCGGCTCGGTTTCCGGCGGCTGTGTCGAGGATGACTTGATTGCCCGCTTGCAGGACGGGCGAATTGCGCCGCACGGGCCGCCGGTGCAGTTGATCACCTACGGGGTGACCCGCGAGGAAGCGGCGCGTTTCGGCCTGCCCTGCGGTGGCACCTTGCGCTTGACCGAAGAGCGTATCGACAATGCCGATTGGGTCGAGCAGTTGCTGGTGCGTTGCGAAGCCCATGAAGTGGTTGCCCGGGAGTTGAACCTGGCGTCGGGAGAAGTGATGTTGCAGCCCGCCGGCAAAGCGGATGTGCTGACCTTCGACGGCCAGACGTTGCGCGCGATCTACGGCCCGCGCTGGCGCCTGTTGTTGATCGGTGCCGGGCAATTGTCCCGTTATGTCGCGGAAATGGCGCACTTGCTCGATTTCGAAGTGCTGATCTGCGATCCGCGCAGTGAATTCGTCTACGGCTGGGAAGAGCAGCACGGCCGCTTTGTCTCGGGCATGCCCGACGAAGCGGTGTTGAACATCCAGACCGATGAGCGCACGGCCATCGTCGCACTGACTCACGATCCGCGCCTGGATGACATGGCGCTGCTCACCGCTCTTGATTCCAGGGCCTTCTACGTGGGAGCGCTGGGGTCGCGGGTCAACAGCCAGAAGCGGCGGGACAACCTGGCTCAACTAGGCTTGTCGCAACAGTCGATCGATCGCTTGCACGGTCCGATCGGCCTGCACATCGGCAGCCACAGCCCGGCGGAGATCGCTTTGTCATTGCTGGCGGAAATCGTCGCGATCAAAAATGGTGTCGAGCTGAAACAGAAAAAATCGTTGCAGGAGGGTGTATGAGCCGAGCCATTGGCGTGATTGTGCTCGCGGCAGGGGAAGGCAGGCGCTTTCGCGAAGTGGCGGGTGCCGACAAGGACAAGTTGCTGGGCGATTGCACCGGGCGGGACGGTATGGTGCGTTCGGTGATCGAGCAGGTGTTGGTGAATTTGCCGTCAGCGCTCGACAAGCGGGTGCTGGTGACCACCGAAGCACGGCCACAGGCGATGCGCATGGCCCAAGCCTACGGCTGTGAGATTGTCTCGATTGATTCCACCGGCATGGGTGACAGCATTGCGGCGGGCGTCGCGGCCTGCAAGGACCTGGATGGCTGGCTGATCGTCCTGGGGGATATGCCCTTTGTCCTGCCATCGAGCATTGAGCAAGTAGTGGCGCAGGTAACCGACGATTGCATCAGTGTGCCGGTGCAGGAGGGTGAGTACGGGCATCCTGTGGGGTTTGGCCGGCAATTCGGTCCGGGTTTGATGGCGTTGACGGGGGATCGCGGCGCGAAACCGCTGTTTGCCCAGGGGCGGGTGGTTGAGGTTCCTGTGGAGGATCCCGGCGTGTTGTGGGATGTGGATGTGCCTGAGGCGTTGATCTTCAAGCCTGCGTAGCCCCCCTGTGGGAGCGAGCCTGCTCGCGATAGCGGTGTGTCAGTCACCGTCTTCATTGAATGACACACCGCTATCGCGAGCAGGCTCGCTCCCACAGGGGATCTATGCGAGACATAAAAAAGCCCCGCCTGGCATCACCAGGCGGGGCTTTTCAGTTACCGCTGAAATCAGACGAGCGGTTTAGGCTCGTGTTCTTTTTCCAGGGCTTGTTCGTGTTGCTCTACCGCTTCCTGTACCGAGCGAGGTGCCTGTTCGATTACCGCTTCAACGGTCTCGGCAGACACTTCAGCCGTCGGGGCAGGGGCTGCCTCAACTGCTGCAACCGGAGCCGCAGCGGCAGCCAGTTCGGCCTCCTTCTGCAGGCGCTCTTCTTCACGCTTGCGGCGACGCACTTCACGCGGGTCGTTCGGCGCGCGGCCACTTGGCGTCAGGGCGCTGACAGGGGTGGCTTCGACTACAGGAGCAGTCTCGGCAACCACTGGGGCGGCCTTTTCCATTACCGGTGCAGCTGCTTCAACTACCGGTGCGGCCGCTTCAACAACAGCTGGCGCTTCGACCGCTGGAGCCGGCTCGGCAGCCGCAACCACTGGCTCGGAAACCATGGCCTGGGCCACTTCCGGCTCGGCAACCGGGGCTGGCGCTGGAGTTTCGGCCACAGCCGGCTCGGCGACCCAGTTGAAGGCGGTCTGTTCTTCGCGAACTTCACGCACGGTTTCGGTGACGGCTTCGACAACCGGCTCAGCAACCACAGGTGCAGGCTCGAAAGCTGCCTCGACCACAGGGGTCGGAGCCACTTCGATTTCCGGCGAGGCAGTCACTTCGACCGGGGTCGTCGCTTCAACGGCGGGAGCTTCCACTGCAGGTACTTCAACCGGAGCGGTTTCCAGGGTAGCGGCTGTGGCGCGTTCGGCTTGCTCGTTGGCCTGTGCTTCGGCAGGCGCGCTGATCACGCTGCTGGCAACGGCGGCAGTGACAGCCAGGCCGGCAGCCAGATCGGCAACGCTCGGTGCTTCGCTGTCGGTGCCGGTTTCGCCGGACTCGGATTCTTCCGAACCTTCGATCACGTTGCCGTTGGCATCACGTTGACGCTCGCGGCGGTTGCTGCGACGACGCTGGCCACGGGACCGGCGGCGTGGACGATCGCCTTCGGCGTTGTCCTGACCGTCTTCCTGCAGTTGCTCTTCGCCAGTGATCACTTCTTCTTCGGCAGCAGGTGCAGCGGCTTGTTCGGCACGTGGCTGACGCTCTTCACGCGGTGGACGTGGAGCGCGTTCTTCACGGGGCTGACGGGCCGGGCGCTCTTCAGCGGTGGCTGCAGTTGTGGCTGCGGCTGCGGCGGCCGGGGCCACGGCATCCAGAGGCTCACGCAGTTCACGCACGCGTTCTTCACGCTCGCCACGCGGCTTGCGGTCTTCGCGTGGAGCACGGGGTGCGCGTTCTTCACGAGGTGCGCGTGGTGCGCGTTCTTCGCGGGCTACGGCCGGGGTTTCTTCACGGGCTTCACGTGGCTCGCGGACTTCGCGAGGCTGACGCTCTTCGCGGGGTTCACGAGGTGCGCGTTCTTCACGCGGAGCACGCTCTTCGCGAGGCTTGCGCTCTTCGTCGCGGCGACCGTTGCGGTTGCGGCTCTGCTGGCGACCGTTGCGACGTTCTTCGTTGCGGGCCGGGCGCTCGGTGGTTGCAGGCTTTTCGACTACAACGGGAGCAGCAGGTTCTTCTTTGGTGGCGAACAGGCTGACCAGCGACTTCACCAGGCCCTTGAACAGGCTTGGTTCTGGCGCAGCGACCGGAGCCGGGGCAGCAGGAGCAGCGACAACTTCGGTCGGAACCGGAGCGTTGGCGCGGGCCGGCGCAGTCTTGACCGCCGCTTCCTGGCGAACCAGGGTGCGGGTCGCGGCGGCTGGCTGGACTTCTTCGACTTCGGCAGCGGCAGCAGCGATTTCGTAGCTGGACTGGTTGGTGGCCGCTTCCGGGCTGTCGTCACGCAGGCGCTGCACTTCGAAGTGCGGCGTTTCGAGGTGATCGTTCGGCAGGATGACGATGCGGGCACGGGTGCGCAGTTCGATCTTGGTGATCGAGTTGCGTTTTTCGTTGAGCAGGAAGGCAGCGACCGGGATCGGCACTTGTGCACGAACTTCGGCGGTGCGGTCCTTCAGGGCTTCTTCTTCGATCAGGCGCAGGATCGCCAGGGACAGCGATTCAACGTCACGGATGATGCCGGTGCCGTTGCAACG